>JAEEGL015656889.1_pt1 | contig 38392 bp, 25 predicted proteins | sample 9134231 | NCBI WGS metagenome assembly JAEEGL01 (sample SAMN16246548, study PRJNA631951) | gut metagenome | biome: gut microbiome; feature: rumen; material: fiber-attached | host: Bos | place: Iran: Karaj | collected 2018-10
GGCCCGCCTTCCGCTATCTGTTTACGGAAAAGAGGAATGACCGAACCGTTTGAACCGAGAACATTGCCGAATCTGACTGCAACAAACTCGGTATCGTATTTGTTGTTAAACGTCTGGATGATCATCTCACAGATACGCTTGGATGCGCCCATGATATTGGTGGGATTGACCGCCTTATCCGTGCTGATCATAACGAACCTGCGAGCGCCGCTCATGGCTGCCGCCTGCGCAACGTTAAAAGTTCCGAAAACATTGTTCTTGATCGCCTCGCCCGGACTGTCTTCCATAAGAGGAACATGCTTGTGGGCTGCCGCATGATATACGATGTCGGGATGATAATTATCGAATATCCAGTTCATGCGGCTTGCATTACGTATGCTCGCTATAAGTACGGCCATATCCAGATCCGGATGATTGATCTTTAACTCCTGCTGGATCTCATAGACACTGTTTTCATATATGTCGAGCATGACAAGCTGTTTGGGCTTATGCGTGGCTATCTGTCTGCAAAGCTCAGATCCTATCGAACCGCCCGCGCCCGTTACGAGCACCACCTGGTTCTGAACGTAGCCTAAGATCGAATCCAAGTCTATCTCTACGGGTTCGCGTCCGAGCAGATCCTCGATCTCTATGTCGCGGAGTTTGGATACGGATACATCGCCGTTCACTATCTGGTACATGCCGGGCAGCGACTGGATCTTGCACTCCGTTTCCTTACAGATCTCAAGTATCTCTTTTAACTGTCCTCTTGATATAGAGGGAACAGCAACTATGATCTCATCTATCTCATAGGTATCTGCGCACTCAAGTATCTTGTCGCGGCCGCCGACCACTCGGATACCCTGAATATACTTGCCCCACTTGCCCTTGTCGTCATCGATGATGCACTTGATCTTCATCGTGGAGAAGTTGGAATTGATGATCTCCTTGATGATGACGTTTGCGGCTTCTCCCGCGCCGATGACCATTACGGCTATGTCATTGTTACGGTTATTGTTCTTGTGCTTTAAGTTGCGCAGGAATCTGTATGAGAACCTGCTGACAAAAAGGAATGCGATCAGGACAAATACATAAAGGAAATAATAACTCTTGGGAACCGCGAGCGACGTTTCCTTAAAGAACTGAAGACCTATCAGGTTGACCACGCCCGACAGCACGCAGGATACGACTATCGACTGAAGCTCGGTCTCACCTGCATAGGCCCACAAAGAACTGTAAAGCCTGAACACATAGAATATGATCAGCGTGATTATGACATTGATCGGCAGAAATTTCTCGATAGGATGCTTAAACTGCCCGGGTATGACTCCGAAACTGAACTCATACCTGATCAGAAGCGCAAGAAAAGCAGACGATATGATGCTGATGATATCGTATATCACCAGCGCTGTTCTTCTGTATAAGATCTTAAAATTAAACGGTTTCATCTACGTGTTCGTATTTGTAAAGCGCCAGAGGCACTACGCATAAAAGCATGATCAGACCGACGGGATTACAGGGATGTGATACCCATTCCGTAAGCCCGCAGACCGCATACGTAACAGACACCGCAAGTACCGTTCCGACCGCCGGTTCACACTTCCGGTGGCGGATAAAGACTATGAGTGCCTGAACGCAGGTCACAATTACCCACAATATAAACATTATCCCTACAATGATACCATGGTCATAGGCTACCTGTAAATAAATGTTATGGGCGTGGGCGGCCGTGGAACCGTCCGCTAAAAGGGCTCCCATATCCTCATGTCCCTCGGGTGTAAGCTGCGTGAGATAGGCTTTATAAATGTCCAGACGGCCGTTGGTCACATCACTCTCATGTTCGGCAGCAACTTTCCAGTCTGCGAACTCCCATTCATGTGTCTCGGGACGGTATACCCAGTACTCTTCACTCCACCATTCCTCCGGGGGTTCTTCTTCCAGAGGATATTCATACGGAGGTACGAATCCGCCGTTCGCATCATATGAATACATCCTGATATCACGGCTAAGCAGCAGTCCGTCGGAATATACATCGGCATCCGTAACACCGGCATCCGCGCTGTCCATCGCAGCCTGATCCGTCGGGCTTACATATACATCGTTTCTTTTTCCGTATATCGTATACAGATCGAGTTTGATCTTATCTTCGTCAACTCCCAGCATCTTGTGGAAGAAAGCCTTGGTCAGGCGGCTGAACGTTATATAGTCCTCGCTGTCGTAATCGTTGCTGATAAGAAGCGCCTGGGGATAAGTTTCAACCTCAAGTATCCTCGGCTCACCGACGAGCGCGGGAAGGATCCTCTGTCCCGAATAAACCGTGGGTATGCACAGAACGGTCGCGCATACCACAGCGCCTGCCATGACTCCCAGCGACTTCATCCTGCCGCGTTTCTCTTCCTTAAACGAATATGCTGCCCACATGGTAATTCCCATGGCTGCGATCGCGATCATTGCGGTCCTGCACATCGTAAACAGGAAATAGGTCGTTACCACACCCATGATGCACATCTCGGGTATGCATTTTAATATCCTCTTTTCACGGTTATATTTTGAGAACAGTTTGACCACGGCTGCCGCCATGACCAAAGACATATATTCACCCGTGATCGTAACCGTATGGAATACAAACGGGAAACGCACATAGATGCTGAAGTCATATGGTCTGTGGAGCAGACAGAATACCATGCACGCTCCGAAATGGATCAAAATACCGTTCAGGATGATACCCGTAAACTTGGCCCGTTCTTCCCAGAAAAGATAACGCACCGCAAACACGAGGCCTATAACCACCATAAGTATGGGCCAGTAATTGTTATGGCGTCTTACGATCATCGCAATCCCCATGATGATGCTCGCTGCGGCGTAGGGAATGCTGATCATCTTAAACGGAACGCGTTTATCTTTTATGCAAAAGACAATGCACCTGACGATATATGCGATCATGATAAGGATCACGGGCATCAGCCTGCATGTCCACATCATGGCTTCCACATGGTATTCATCAACCATGTCGGCCAGATTCTTAACGTAGTAAATGCGGGCGCATATCACTCCCGCGATCAGAAGTATCAGATTGTATCCGTTGATCAGTTCTTTTACGGAAAAAGAGATTATGATGCCGAGTCCCAGGAAGAACGCCATTTTTCTCCATGCTATATCATGGAAGATCTCATAGAGCGCGTTCATGTAATTGACGCAAGCCCAAAGCGCGAGCGCTATACATACGGACTGTGCGAGGGCTCTCCAGTTGTTTTTAAGATAATCGGCAATTGTGGTATCCGTCTCATCATACTTACGGTTAACAGCCCATAAAAGAAGTCCCGCAAGCAGAAGTACGCCTAAGATCATGACCACGATCTCGGATATGTAGATGCTGAATATATGAAGCGGCCCGATAAAGATTATGGAAATCACGGCTCCCGCAACGATGAGCGGATTTAAAACGATGCGCAGTATCCACTGTATCGTACAGAGTGTCTGAAGGGCCGGTATCTTCTTTTCCAAAAGATTGACAAGCGCGATAAGAAGCACGCCGATCAGGGCGATCACTGCGATATAAATGAGCGAGCGTATCTTGCGCATCGGCTGCTCATATGTATATCTTGTCACCAGATTATATGCGTCTTTGGTCTCGGAGCAGTACTCAAGACGGCCGTTGTTGGTCGCGCCGGAATTGCCTGTATTTTCATAGAGCAATTCATAATCGGTGCTGATGCCCTCGATCGTATAAAAATATCCGTCTCCGACCGTGGTATCAAGATTTATATAGATATCTGCGTATCCTTCGCCCACAGATTCCTTGTATGTCCGGTTATCAACCCTGTGGAAGTTATCCGTCGATACGGTCACTTCACGAAGAAGCGCTGCATTGCTTTCCTTAAAGACTCGGAGCGTGAGCGTATCATCATAATAATCGCCCTTAAGATACACTCCTATAGAGGCTATATGATCATACTCAGGCACAAACTGCTGGAGCACGACTTTGTCTCCGCCCACTTCAAGCGCGCCTGCGGGATGCTCGTTGCCTGTACCCGTTATGGTCTCGCTAAACAGCCTGAACGGAAAGATACACAGGATCGCGATGACCGTTAACGCGATTATCATGTATCTTATGGCCTGTGCACGTGTGATGACCTGTCTCATTGTTCTTCCAAACCTTTCTTATCTGCTTTTCGCAAAAAAACCGAATATATGAAATACGGAAATAAAAACCACCAGAAAACTGCATATCTGGGTAAAAACGTAGGGCCTAACCAAAGCGTCATATATACCGCTGCCGGGAGGATGAACGCGCACAGGGCGGCATGATCTTTTCTGAAAACAAAGACCATGATCCCGAACAGATATACAAGGAACATCGCGCCCATCGAAAACGGAAGCGAGAGCACCGGGATCCTCTGTATATCATCATCCAAGGACAGCCATCTGTAGAATCTGTCGATGGGTGGGATAAACGAGTGCCTTTCTCCGGGATACTCAACCTCGTAACCGAAATACGAGCTTTCATCATATGTAAAAGTAAATACCTCATGCCCTTCATATACATTCACAACGGCAAAAGGATAATAGTATCCGTATGAAGTATCTGTCCATGCATTTATGTAGCTTAAAGGATGTTTCTTAAACAGCTCCCACCAGAGTTTCCTGTAACGTGAAGGATCCTGTTCATACGCCGCATTTACGAAGTCTTTTTTGACCGGATCCGCAAGACAGGGCGTGTAGTGTTTGAGCACATCCTCAGGAAGGATCTCATATAAGGTATTAAGCTCGTCTTCGCTCATCTCATCATGATAAGCGTTCCATGTACGAGCAAGCTGCTGGATCGGAACCGTCAGTATCTCCTGATGCTCGGAATCATCCGCGTGTGTTGCATGAACAAGACATGCGTTGATGATCATGTATAAAATGAGCACCGCGATCAGCCCTGAAGCGCCCATCAGTTTACGCGCGGCGGGAAGCTTCGGGATCCTTAGTACAAAGATCATGATGACCGCGGCATAAATCAGGTAAGCATATACGCCGTTATGTCTCATCAGCATCATGATCAGGAGCGCTGCGCCGAGAAACCATACATCTGTGGGAATCTTCGCTCCATTCGCAATCCTGTCACGTGCATCGGTTTCATGCGGAGACTCATCCGATGTATCCCGTGCATCGTCCGGCGGGATGTTCCGTGCACGGTTTAATAATCTGTACGTAAGCACTACGCTCACCAGAAGCGCAGCCGCAAAAAGCGTATCCTTGACCGAGCAGAGCGCGAACATCACGACCGTCGGTAAGAGACCGTACCACAGAAGCGCAAATACATATCCTCTTTCCATCGTATGGACCACCCATGCAAAGATGAACGATAAAACGATCATCTGAATGAAGATATATATCGCTATTCCCGCATTGGCTCCGCCGAGATAAACTTCTCCGGCGCGCACGAATCCTCCGAGCATGAGCGTATGCAAAAGAGGATGATGCGTCGAAAACTGCCTGGTTGCGACCTCAATATATTCATCCACGGCATCATAAACAAAAAAGCCGGGGAATTCCGCAAGAAACACCGGTATCCAGCATATCAGGATGCAGGCCCATGTCACCGCAAACCGGGGACGGCGCATATTCTTTTCCGCCGCCGTATGCTTCCCCGAATAAATGCTGTATGCATAAAATGCAGCCATGCAGCAAAAAGCCGTGGCCGCAAAGATGATGACAGGTATGATCTTAAAAGGTCTAAGCTCCCCAAAAGAAGCTGCCTGATAACCGATACTGATCAATATACCGGAAACCAGACCATATATGAGTGCATAAACCGCATTTCGGCGATGCAGCATTCTCATCCTCCATTTCGGGCGGTTTTATACGATCTCACGGATCACATACTGTGGCGCTTCGTTAACCGACATATATGTCCTTCCGACATATTCACCCACAAGTCCGAGCATCAGCATGAGCATGCCCCCGACAAACAGTATCGCGCATATGAGCGCCGAAAAGCCTACGGGAACATCAGGCCTTACAAACTTCTTGACTATAGTATATATGCCGTATATCAGGCTCACCAGCGCGCTGAACGCTCCTATGCCGGTCGATATTCGTAAAGGCTTTATTGAAAAAGCTGTAAAGCCGTTCATCCACAGACCGAGCAGTTTGGAAAAAGTATATCCGCTTTTGCCGACGGTCCTTTCACGGTGTTCCACATCCACGTTCACGATGCGCTTGGTCGATCTTAAGACCAGGCCGATCACATAAGGATATGAGTTCTTATATTTGAGCATCTCATCAACTATGAATCTTTTGACTGCAAAATAACTGGACAGATACAGTTCCTTGGGTTTGCCCAGCATGATGCGCGTCATTCGCTCATTGATCTTACTTCCGAGATTTCTGAATCCCGAATGCTGCTTGTGTATGTATCTGGCATAAGCCACGTCATTGCCGTCCTCTATTGCTTTGATAAGCTTACCCGCTTCGGATGCTGGAGTCTGTCCGTCATCATCCAGGCTTATCACTATATCACCGTGCGTAAGGGAATATCCTGCCATGAGCGCGGCATGCTGCCCGAAGTTTTTTGCCAGATCAACCGCAGTGATCTTATCATCCGACGATGCCAGTTCCCTGATCACCTCAAACGTCGAATCGGGAGATGAATCATTGACCAGTATGATCTCATATTCATATCCGGGCATCGTCTGCATGGTGGAACGGATCTCATCCACCACACCGGTGACCGTCTTTTCAGACCTGTAACAGGGTATAACATAACTGATCAGACTCATAATTTGATCTCCATATGGACGAGGTCCCTGCCGTCAATATAGGCTTCTTCCCTGTCCACTTCTTTAAATCCGGCATTCAGGTAGCTTTTGAATGCAGGTATATTGTCGGCCAGAACACGCAGGGTAAAGGTTTTAAGCCCCATCTCCCTTGCATATCCGACTGCCCATTTAACTATCTCATTGCCGTATCCGTGTCCGAGCGCATCCAGTTCTCCTATGAATACGCCATATTCCGCGGTAAGCTCATCCATGTCTATATCGCGGATATACACGCTTCCGATCGGCCGCGGTTCACCCTCACCCGTATCTTCAAGTATGATAAACTGCTTAACATATCCTGCAGCTACGCGGGTCTCCATCCACTTAAGATGTCCCTCGCGTGTAAAAGGATCTCGTACCAGAAAGTTATTTATGACTTCGGGCTTGTTTCGCCACTCGACCATCATATCGGTATCTTCAATGGTTATGGGGCGTACGAGCAGTTTTTCATCTATGCGGATAAGTTCCGTATTATTACCCATTTTCCTCAATCTCCAATCTTTAATATTTTACCGCCACAGCGATAAATTGTCCACTTATGCAACAATTATGTAAACTTTTTAACAATATGTGCCGATATTATTATCAGAGGCGGATGATCGAAGGACCGGTCATCATATGATACCTGAATTTGAGCCATGGAAGGCCGGGAGGTAGCATTGCAGTATATGGAGATACAACGCTCAGAAAAATAAGTGAAGTATTCGAAACCGACAAGCTCGGACGCGATTCCGGTGGGGGCGGAGCCCAGTACCAGGGAAGACAAAACAGGAAGAAAGGAGACGGTTTCGCGGGTATCCTCGAAAATGAGCGTAAAAAAGGCGAGATACCCAGGGACATAGCCGTAAGGAGTACCGGTTACGGTGCAAACGGAATGCCCAACCCAATCTATATCATGATGAAAGACTATACCTACCAGAATTAAAACGACGGCACTTTCGGGCCGTCGTTTTATTTTTCTCTTTTTATCTTACAAATCTCAGTCCAGGTTTATTCAGATCCTTCTTTCACACTGTAAACACCATATCCGTCCGTAACTGTTCCGACTTCCTCGATATGTGTCTTTATCCCTCTGTCTGAGTAATAATCCGTAAGCCAGTTTAAGTCATATTCATCAGAGCAGATGACATAGACGTTATCCGAATTAAGGATCGAGTCTGCCATTGCGCCCACGCCGTGGCCCGAGAGTTTAAGCCTGTAAAGAGGGCTGTTTACGATCCAGCCGCCCATCAGATCATAATTCTTAAAAGAATCGTCCCTGTCTGCAAATATCTTCTCGTTAAATGTCTCCCCGTCAATTATCGTCGAGTACAGATCCACAAAATAGAAGTTTTTCGTTTTCTTTTTGCAGTATTTGTCTATCGCATCTCCGACAGAATTAACTTCCTGCTGAAGCTTAATATGCTCGTTTACGCGGATCACGGAAAACGGAACCATAACGAGGCCTCCCGCAAGAAGGATGCCTGCCACAGCGGTTTTGATGACCCTTTCATTCTTAAGATTCCGGTCAAGGCGTCTTACGATCATGGCGCACAGGACGATGATCTCAATGATATAAAGAGAATGCGTGATCCTGTCGGGAAGTCTTCTGCCGTATATGATATACATCCAGCATACGCTTCGCATCACAAGCAGAATAACAGGCTCCATGATCATCGCTGTCAGGATGCGCTTTTTATCGTCTGCTTTCTTATCCGCATCTTCAGGCTTATCTTCAAAGACTATCAGCCCCGCGAGCATCACATAGAGTATGAAGACTGCGACCGAATACCTGCCGCCCTTAAAATGCGTCATCCGGTATATGTACTCTTTTACGGAATCAAATACACGCTTAAATAATCCTTCACCGCGAAGTTCATGCGCACGCTCGGCAACCTGACCCAATACCTCGCCGTTTATCCTGTCGTCCAGGCCGTAATCATAATTCTCAAGAAGCTTAACATCGGCTTCACTAAGGCCTATCGAAGTATAGAATTCCTCATTTGCGCTGTATTCGGGAACGTATTCATAATCATAGAGCTTCGTCCTGTTATCGAATTCCTTCATGAATCTCTTCCAGCCGTCGGACGAATAAGATACGCGGTTTATGACCGCGGAAACGACCATGAGAATCGCGATCAGAGCCAAAATCCTGATATATCTCTGTATTGTCGCGGGCGCTTTTCTTTTTTTCTCCCGATACCAGCGCGCGATAAAAGCGGCAGCAACGTACGGAAGCATCAAAAGAAGCATCTCCGAGCGCAGCAGAAACGCAAGTATGATAAGGATAACGGGAACGCCCATCCCGGCGCCGATCCAGCCCTTACGGCCGTCATAAGGGCAAGTGATTACGGCAAATGCCGCAGCCGCTGCCATGATCGCTACGGTCACGGTATACTGCACCATAACCAGATGATCCATGAAAAGACCGAAAGTTAAAAATATAACTGCAGCTTCCGCGAGGATCACGTACAGGATGCGCGCATCTTCAAACATACGCATACGCAGGATCCTATAGGTTATAAATCCGATACAGCCATACTGGATTCCGCAGAGAAAAAGACCATACCACGGAACCGCAGGAAAGATCCTGTACAGAAGACCGAGAACAGCGCTTATCGGGCTCAACATCTGGACATTTAAAGCAGAAGGCGTACCCGTATAGGCGCCGGAGAGAATATCCTTCATCAGGACATCATCGTTGAATTCATAGTAATGATCAAATAAAATACCCGCAGCGAGCATCAGAATAACGCTTACGGCAAAAGCCAAAGCCATCTGATTTCTCGAGCGGGATGTGTTTTCAGGACTCATAGAAAGATTTCACCTGTTCGCAGATATAAGTCACATCATCTTCGGTAAGCTTATAATACATCGGAAGCCTAAGAAGCCTCTCGCTCTCAGACGTGGTGTACTTATCCTCTCCGTGGAATCTGCCATATTTGATACCTGCAGGCGCCGTATGAAGAGGAATGTAATGAAATACCGAAAGTATATCTTTACTCTTTAAGAAATCTATGAGGCGGGTACGCTCATCAATGTCAGCGGTCTTGATATAAAACATGTGGCCGTTATGCACACATTCTTCGGGCACATACGGAAGCTCTATATATCCCGCATCGGCAAGAGGCTTAAGCATCTCATAATACTGCGCCCATCTTGAAAGTCTGATCCCGTTGATCTCATCAGCCATCTCAAGCTGCGCATACAGATATGCCGCATTCATGTCGCTCGGCAGATAGGATGAGCCGAAATCCTGCCATCTGTATTTGTCGATCTGTCCGCGGTAATATTTGCTGCGGTCAGTACCTTTTTCCCTGTATATCTCAGCTCTTTCTATATATTCGGGATCCTTGATGAGCAGGGCTCCGCCCTCTCCCATCGAATAGTTTTTGGTCTCATGGAAACTGTAGCATCCGAAATCGCCGATGCTTCCGAGGGCTTTGCCCTTATACGTTGCCATGATGCCCTGGGCCGCATCCTCTATTACCTTAAGGGAATGTCTTCGGGCAATCTCCATGATCGTATCCATCTCGCATCCGACGCCTGCATAATGCACGGGAGCGATCGCAACGGTCTTATCCGTTATCGCATCCTCGATCAGCTTCTCATCGATGTTCATCGTATCGGGGCGGATGTCAACAAATACGGCTGTCGCCCCCCTTAATACAAAGGCATCGGCTGTCGACACGAACGTGTATGAAGGCATGATCACTTCATCACCCTCTTTTACGTTTATGAGAAGCGCGGCAAGCTCGGTCGCATGCGTGCATGATGTGGTCAGAAGCGCGCATGAAGTTCCGGTCTTGTCCTTGATCCAGTCTGCGCACTTATGCGTAAAAGGACCGTCGCCACAGATCTTCTGATTATCCACTGCCTGTTTGATATATTCGTATTCTTTGCCTGTAAAAGGCGGTACATTAAAATTGATCATGGGGATATTTTAACACCTGTACCTTTATTGGGCAAATCATTACTTAAGGAGCCACTTAAATGTCCTGGGAAGGATCTTAAAGGTTATCACCTTCGTATTCCCGTAATCTCCTTTTCCTTTAAGGATCACGGAGCCGTTACCGATATTTGTGTTCTCTCCGTACTCAATGATATAGTCTCCGGTCTGTTCTGCTTCCGACCATTCACTTAAAGGGATCTTGCTCTTCTTATCCGGATATACCGAAAACTCCGCCGGCATAAGTCTCTCCCCCGTATAATATTGTGCCGGTGCACTCCAGACAACCCGGACTGCGGCTATATCTTTCAGGTAGATACGGAAGTTCTTTTTGATCACATTCACATCTTCTTCCGTTCCGAAACCTTCCGTCGTATAATTGCCCTTTCCGGTGATGGTCACGGTCGGAGGCGCCAGGGGATCGTCTGCAAGTGCCACTTCTTTGTTATTCGATAATGTAAGCGTATAGCCCGTGCCCGCTTTGATCGTCTTCTTCGTGGTCCTGTCAACGATTGTAACTTTCGGAGTAAGTGCCTTGTTATTGTTAAATTTGGCATCGGCAACAGTGATAATGCAGGTTTCATCACTCAGTTCCTTTGGCCTGATCGTAAACTTCCCGCTGCGTGATCCCTTATAGAGGCCTTTGCCCGTCACTTTCCATGTCGGCGGTTTCTTGTCACTTGCCTTACCTGCGTTTATGTTGTTGCTGCAGGTAAAAGTATAATCCCTGCCGGGTATGAGTTCCCATGTCTGTCCGTTTTCGGTGGCAATAACCTTCACCTCGGGCATGAGTTTACCGCCTGTATAGACCAAACCTGCGTCATTTACTTCCACAGAGAATATTCCGTCATCGGACAGACTGACCGCTCCGGTTTTTTCACATATGCGGAATTCAAAGTCTTTGCTGCCCCTGTAGTTGCCGATAAGTTCGATCCTCGCAGTCTGGATCTTAAGACCCGTCTGTCTGTCAAAGATCACTTTGAAATCCTTATCCCTCTTTAAAGCAACCTTCCCGTATTTAACGGTCGGTTTAACCGAGCTTTGGTCGATCGTCTTACCTGTATCACGGATATCCGCCTGTGTGATCACGATATCCGTTTCATCAAGCTCAAGCGGGGCTATCCTAAACGTCTTGGAGAGAGATCCCGAATAGCTGTTTTTGAATGTCAGGGTCACGGTCGGAGCGATGGATACATTCTTTCCTTTGACCGTCTTATATGCATCCGCCTCTGCGGCAACGGTATTGTTAGTATACTTCACGGTATAGTTGGATGCCGGGATCTCATTACCGGTGGCGATATCCCTTGCCGTGACAGCGGGTTTTAGAGCTTTGCCTGAATATACCGGATCATCTCCGTCAGTAAAGCATATCTCGACCTGGTCCGTATCGCCTGATCTGACCGGCTTGGCAACTATCTTAAAGGTAACTGTTTTCCAGAGTTCTCCATGTCCCTCTGTGCCGTGGATGGTTACGGTAACTTTGCCGGCACGCATGGTTTCCGCCGGATCATACGAAACCGTATAACAGCTCTTATCCACAACAGGGGCATCTTTTGCCTTGGACGCCTTGATAACGATCAGTTCCTCGATCTCTTCCTGAGTATATGCCACACCTGTATACGGCTGGTTCGGGATCGTACTGACAACTGCGTTCTTCAGTTCCTGTGTCCCGCTCTTTGCGATGATCGAATATGAGCACTTTGCACTTCCGGTGAAGTTCCCGATACCTTCCGCGATCACGGTCACTTCTCCGCTTGCTATGGGAGTCGCAGAACCGGTCTCGTGCAGGAAAGTAAGCTTATAATCACGGCTTTCCTTAAGTGTGACAACTTTGCCCGCTCCATCGGTAAACCTTATCACAGGCTTGGAATATACAGCTTTGCCTGTGTACTGCTTGTCCGATATGCTTACGTCAAACTCCGGTGCAAATGACTCCCCGTCTCCGATGCTCTTCTTCTCGATCGTGAAGGGGAAAGTCATGGTCTTGTTATATCGTCCTTTTCCGGTCACCGTAACGGACGGAGGATTCTTGGCGGCATCTTCGGGTGCTGCATTGATATTGTTCTTGTATGTCAATGTATAATCTGTTCCGTTTACAAGTTCAAGTCCGTTCCAGATGATATCCGGCTGCGGCATCTTCTTGGTTCCGTCATAAATGAGGGGTTCTATCACGGAATGAGTATAAAGCGTTTCATCCTCCTCATTTTTATCTTTTTCAACCTGAATGACTTTCCATGTACCGGAAACGCTTCCCGCATAATTACCCAGTCCCGATACGGAAACGGTATATGTGCCGGCAGCATCAGCCGAAAGAGCGGAGCCGGCATCAACCTGATAGTCGGTATCCTTTGTCAGGATCTTATCGCCATCCCTAACACTGAATTCGGGTACATAGCTTGTCCCTTCCGGAATATCTCCTATTACTTCAAATACCGGTTTTGTGAAAGCGAGCATATCTGCGCTAAGATAAGCTCCTGTGATCTCAACTTCTGTATACTGAGCCTCGTTTGGAGCCACATATGTATGCTCATCATCATTGATAACTCTGTAATATACCCTGTATACACCGGCATCTTGTGCCACCGGTAATACCTTGTTATATGCCCCGTCTGCAGGTGCAGGTGCCCCTGAAGGCACTGCGGCATACTGCATTGTACCGCCTTCTGCTTCACCTGCGATCACAAGTCTTTGCGAAGTACCGTTATATACCAGGCCCTCTGCGGGTTTTGGTGCAAGCTTGATCTGCGCGGGTGCCTTCCGGTTGCCTTCTGCCCCGTAGACATTCAGATAATCGATGTCTCCGTCCAGAACAGTAAGTATCAGGATATCATTTCCGCTGACGATGGCTGAAGTATCCCTGAACCTGTCGGATAATACGGACTTCAGTTCTGTTTTTTCTGTCTGGATGCTGCCATCAGATCCGCATACTTCCAGATACAGTTTTCTGTCCGTTTCATCTGTCCAGGAGATGGCAATGTTGCCGCCATAGATCGCAGTTGAAGGATTACCTGTCGTTTGCGCGGTATCTATAATGTTGCCGGCAGTCCATGCACCGTTTGTAAAACTGTGCAGTGTCAGTCCGTCCTGTGTTTCATGGACAAGGTAGGCATTTTCATCATCGGATACCATAGCCGACTCTGAACCGTTTGTATCAAATATTTTGTCCGTAATGATCGAACTCCATTTAAGCACATGAAGCTTCATATCATCTGTTGCATAGGATACGAATAAAGAACCGTTTGCTGCGCATGCGGATATATCATAAAGCGGCAGGTCTTTGGCCAGAACTGTTGCACCGCTCCACTTGCTGCCTGTGTATTTATATCCGCCGAGACTCCACTTCTCGGCAATGGCGCCTTCTGCGGTTTTAAGTGCTGTAAGGTATATGGTATTTGCATCGCTGACGAGCAAAAGCTTCGCAGCTACTTCTGAAGTCAATGTGGCCAGCGTCAGCACTTTTCCGGTCCATGTTCCGTCTTCCACTCTGCCAACGGAGTATCTGATCACGGACGGAGGGCAGGTCTTCATCATATCTGCCTGTGCGATCTCAGACCATACCGCAATGATGCTTCCGTCGGCTTTCGAGATCATATCAAATGCAGGGATCAGGCCGCTTGTCTGAGTTATCACAACAGGTGCGTTCCATACCTTATTTCCCGAATGCCCGGCAAGCATCAGGCGGACATTTCCGCCTTTGGCACTCATATCCGTGTAAACGAAGCTTCCGTTTCCATCCTCATCGGTTGCATATCCACCGATAGGGAGCAGATTTGAGATCACATTCTCAGGCTGTCCGTTAAAGGTTGAAGCCTCAAAATCATTCCTGCTCCTCATATTGTCTTCGATCGTGATCTTCGTAAGGGTAAAGTGAGTCTCGGTACCAAACTGATAGCTGAACGGGATTTCTGCAAATGTAAAGTCTTTCTCGCCGTTGATGAACCATGTCTTCATTTCGATATGAGCATCTGCGACGACTTTACCGTCTATACGGTTCATCTTGAAACCATCTTCTTTGCTGATGGTCGCGCTGACGGTTACCATATCTTCGAGCTTGTCATTATCGCCGGTCAGTTTCAGATTGGCCTCAGCACCAAGCGCACCGCCGAATGCCTTTGCATAGAAGCCGATACCCGCTCCGGCACCGAGCGTGAATTCTATCTCATGCTGAGTCGCATCCTCTTCACCGTTTATGATCGTATATTTATATGTGCCGTCCGCACCGACAGCCACCTGTACCTTTGCTCCGATATCAAGCGCACCGCTCTTTTCCAGTGATGCAAGCACAGGTCCTACCGGAAGCACAGCCGCAAAAGATGAAAAAGCGCTTACCTCCGCATTGATATGAACCTGTCCGTTGATACCTAAAGAATATTCCTCCTGAACATTATGATTATCCTTATCCTTAATATCCGCAGCTGCGAGTGTGATCGTACCCTGCGGCGGGTTATCCTCATCAAATTCCACCTTGACGGGAAGTGCTTTGAAGACAGACGGCATATAATCGAGAGCATCCATCTCAGAACCTGCGACCGTGACATTGAAACTGTTCGTCACCTTTCTCTCTTCACCGTCGACACCCATTTTCCAGCCGCCCGAGGCCACTATACCAAGCGTACTCGGCAATATCGCCATATAGGATTTTTCCGCATCGGATACAGACTTTTTACCCTGCAGAAGCTGCATCTCGACGGTATATTCATAACTTAAATATCCGTCTTCCTCTTCAATCCCTGCTTCAAACGAGGGAAGCGGAATGATCGATCCCGCAGGCTCGGTTAGTTCTTCAAGTTTTTCAATGGCCGGTCCTCCGAGAGCCTGTGCATTTGCCATCAGCGTGAGGTTGTTTAACATTGCGGCACTGTCTCCGCTAAGCCGCAAGCCGACCAGCTGTTCATCCGCCGCATCACCCGAATAGTCAAAATCATAGATCTGCATCGCGTGATTGGAAGTCACTGCAAGCAGGCACGGTTCAAACCCGTCAGGAGGCAGTTCCCACAGAGGAAGTACTTTTTCGACCTCATATACATTCCAGTTGTTGCTGTCTTTTTCCGACGTAAACGGTTCCTGTCCCGACAGACGTCTGTAATAGACATTGCCCAGTTCGCCTCTTTCAAGCTTTTCTCCCCACAGCCATGCCTGGGAAGGATTGTAGTTGTTTTCATCCATGGCCGGTGTAGAAAGATCTTCCGGCACATCGCCAAAGTCCGCACTCTGAAATGCTCTTTTATCGATCAGGAATACTTCGAGCAACGAATCTGCCGGGGCAGTCTTCAGCTTCGCATTCACGGTATAGTAAAGCGGTTTGTCCGCAGCATCGGTTATTGCCACATCTATCAGAAAATCGATCGAATTGCTGCTTCCTGCGAAATTCACGCCCGGAATAAACGCACCTTTACGGTTAATGCTTACGCTGTTTTCATCAAATTCCGGCTGTGCATCTCTTATGAGACTCTCGGTCTTTAACTCATCCGAACGGACATCTTCCGCTGTCAGTGTGATGTTGATCATACTGTAACCGGGAGATGTAATATGTACATCGTAGTCCTGATAAGTCAGCAGATCATTCACAGCTGCTTTACCGTCCCGTCCCGTAAAAATCGTAACAGGTTGTCCTACCGTTTGTCCGGTAAGCGTAATGGAAGCATTTTCAACCGGATTGCCGGCATCGTCTTTTATAAGAAATTGCTTGGAATACGGAATTCTCGTAAGCGGCACATAAAACGTTTCCGTCTTCGTTCCTTCGTCATATACACTTACCGTCCTGTCATACGCAAGGCACTCCCACTCATATTCATCCGCGGGAACTTCTACTGCTGTCACAGAACCGGTACATGTCTGCTCGGATGTGGCGGAAGCTGATGAAAACTCCCTTCCGGCATAAGTGATCGTTACTTCCACATCTTCAAGAATGTTATTCGGATTATCACCATCTACCGCCCTGACTGCAATGGTACGGGGATTTAAGAGATTCTTTATCTGTTCCTCGGTATAGACCGTGACGTTTGCCGATGACTGATTGTCCTGACCGCTATGCAGAAGATCTACGTCACAATATGTCATGTCGCTTCCGTCAAGTGTCACGGAGAACCACAGATCCGAATCATACAGATCCTCTAAGTTTTCTCTGTTACGTATGTATTGCAGATTATCCAAGAACACATATCCCATGCCTTTTGGCGCACAGAAATACAGTGTCACTTCCCCATCCGGCAGAGGTTTTTTTCTGTTGGAAACGGAATAACGATAATAGAACAGTTTATCCGGGATCTTACTTGTGGAATATGCTACCAGATATTTTTCAAATATCACATTGGAAGCATACTCATAATGATCGGGCCAGTATCCGTCTTCTTCTCCGGAAGCATAATAGGGCGCACCCGCTTTCGGGAATCCTTCATTTACATATTCGGCCCTGTACCAGTCTGCGTAATCCGACTCGTACTGCTCCACGGCTTGTGCGTACGCATCTCTGAACGCCTGCACATCTTCACTGTATTGCTGCATGATCGCACCGACATATGCATCATAATCCTCCTGAGATTCATTTTCTCCTCTGGGACGGATCACGGGTTCCCGCGGATAACTGCATTCATTGGGTTTGAGTACTTTACTTCCATATACGATATCAAAACCGCTCTCTGAGTATACCAGCCGGTAATACTCATCTTCAGTCGGCGTGTTGCTGTCATCATATACCGCCTCGCTCATGCTTTCATCTTCGCCCGGTTCACCGGTATCCCATCTCCAGTGAAGATCCATGTCCGCATACTCATCCTTACATGCTTCCCACTTACTTAAAGGTATGCCGTCCCACGTGCCGGTGTTTGTATTGGTCACATCTATCTTAGGCTGCTCAGGTTTTTGACCGGTTACTTTATTGTAATAATTCAGATGCCAGAACTTAAACCTGATCGTATCCCAGATGTCATAAAAGGTCTTCCGGTCTGACTTCGCATCTATCCGCAGACCGGAATACTGCGTGGACAAAGGCCAGGGGTTATTATTCTCGGCATAATCCTCCGGGAATGAATCCGGCAGTCTGCCCGGGGCGGGAAAATCAAAAAACGTGATGTCTCCTCCCCATGCAACCGAAGGCTGCAGATTCGAAAAGCCATCGGATAATGTATACTCAAGTCCGTAATCACCGGGTGAGAGTTCGGTAAACACATAAGGAAAACTCTTGCCTGTCATCGTGACTGTTTCCTGCACATCCCCTGTAAGCTTAAGAGAAGCCCCTCTCGTATCCGGGTGGAAATTCACATAAGTGTAAGTATTTTCATAATGATCATAATTATCCCATACGGTCGTCCTTTCTTCATGAGTGATCTCTTCGTCTCTTTCGGAACCTATGATCAGATTCTGCGACTCCAGGTTGCCATACGATACCGTATTTCCGGGTGAGCAGGCACTGTAATTGATCTTCGTCTCCAAGATCTCAAGGTCGGCAACAGCGGTTCCCGAAGATAAGCTCATGCCACCGATATCTCCGTAAACCTGGCTGTCATCACCTGTCATCCATGCCACTGCGGACGCTTTCGTACCTGTCCACAGGCCGGTGCAGGGCCAGCCCCAGGGACCCACATAACTATCCGAGTTTCCTTCATGCCAGATAAGTTTTCCTCCGAAATAACCGTCGTATGTACTTTCCATCTCAACGCCGTACAGACCGGGTGCCATGGTGATCGAATAGTATCCGGTATTGTCCGTAGTTACTTCGTAGCCGTTTTCATTTACCCCGCTTTGCGGATAATAGGCAGAAGGTTTGATGAAAAGCTTCGTGTTCTTTAACGGCTCACTGGTGATCTCACCGTTTTCATCCATATCTGTCTTATAGAGTATTCCGGAGAAACTGACCGGAGCAGGATCCATCTCAAGAGCCGCATTTGTATGCATGCCAAGCGCAACTGCTCCCGTTCCCGCTCCATGGAAATCCACGTCAAAATGCTTCCTGCCGAAACGGCTGAAATCAGCGTCATTGGCATCACTGAATATCTCTAACCCGTCAGCCTGTGACGTTATATCAACCACCCGGGTGACTCTGCCGTTAGCGCTTAAGTTATATGTGCCGGGGAACAGCCCGGTAAAATCAACACGTCCGGTTTCATCCGGCCGCCCTGTGCGGATGATCCCCTCTGTCATGGTTCCTGCAACACCTGCGAGTGTCACGTCAGGCAGAGTGTCTTTGTTTTCTTCAGTTCTCTTGAAGATATCCGGATCGGAATAGACAGATGCCAGATTAACCGTCATCGAGGAATCAATAAAAGGCAGCGTAAGCGTCACTTCTTCTTCAGAGAATCTTCCTTTGCTGTCTGATGTAATGACAACTTCATCTTCCTCGTAGGCAAAATCAGAACATGAAACCTTCCATGTGACCGGAACCAGTTTCTCAACCGTAACCGAACCGTCATTTCCCGTATAGGCGGTGATACTTATCAGTTCATTTTCCTCATCCTTGGGATCCACACCGACCAGTGTGACCGTCTTGCCCTTAAGAGGCGCATTTGCTTTGTCCGTCTTCGGATCGTAAGTCCCCAGTACGTTGACCTTAAGTTTCTGATAGTTGGGTTTTAATGCACAGTTAAGCTGATAATCCCCTGTCAGGTTTTTCTGATCGGACACGAAGCTTTCCCATCCCCGGCGGCCGGACTGGTTAATATAGAATGTGTATTTTCCGGCGGGAATCCCGGTGAAAGTTGCAAGACCGCCGTCCGACGTAGTCGTAGTGTACGTGCCGAGAGTTCCCTCACCGACAGCTTTTATCTCCACACCGTCCAACATTATTCCGGAGAAAACACAGCTGACAGAAGCATATATATTCACGGTGGCTTGAGCGCCTCCGCCCCCGCCGGATAACGGTGTAAGGGCAGCATCAAACCCCAGAGGAACGGTTCCGACAACATATTTCGTCCGGGAAGCATCCTCATAACCGTACGCCTTTGCAGTGATAGTGTAGGTTCCCTTGGATACACCCATGATACGGTAATACCCGAATTCATCAGTTACGGCGTTAGGTCCGTTAGAAAGAGAAACCGTAGCGTTCCTGATACCCTGTCCCGTGGTCTCATCGGTGATACGTCCGGAAACCGATACATTAGGAGCGCTGTTCCATTTGGCGTAAAGAGTCATATCAGATGTTACTGCGGTCGCAAAATTCCAGGCTGTTTTGCACGCACTGTCTTTATACCATCCTCCGAAGGTATACCCGCTCTTTTGCGGCATGGCCGGTGCAGTCAGTTTTTCACCGTCTTCAACTGTCTGAGGATAGACGTAAGAACCTCCCATACTGTCAAAAAGGACCGTAAACTCCTGTCCCCGCCATCTGGCAGTCAGTGTCAGATCGCCGGTTACGGGACTGGTAAAATCATAGGCCGTATCCGGATCATCCGTATACCAGTGCATGAATCTCACATCCTCTGACGGTGCCGGAGGATTCGACGGTCTTATGACTCTCTGACCTGCTTCGATACTGGCGGTCTGATAAACGCTCCCGCCGGATATAAAAGTAACCGTATAATAGACCGCCTCCACCGGACTTATGCCGGCATCGGCAAGATTCGGAAAACCGTCATTTTCATTCTCATCTATGGTCCATGTAAGGGGATCGGCCAATCCGATCATGTTTGATGCTTTGGAATTGAGTGTATCGGCGAAAGAGGGATCTTTCATAGCTTCTTCCGTCATCACAGCGGCAGGATCCGTAAGGCTGCCGTAATATGTATATGTGGGATCCTGAAGGACATAATTACCGTCTGATTCGGCCTTATAATTGGTTTCGATCCAGCATGTGCTCCTGCGGCTGGCTACGCTGCCGACAAACCCCAATGCTCCGCCAAAGTCAGCCCTTACGATAGAGTTTTTGACCGCGCAGCTTGGACCGGCAGAGAATGCAGGACCCGCACCGATTCTGCTTAAATCCATGCCGTTTGGAAAACTCAGTGTCATTTTGGATACACAGTTTATGACCGTGGCAGATTCAGCACTCGAATTGGCAGCAGTACCTGAGATACCGCCGAATGAGTAATATGTGTCATCTGAAAGCGCAAGTGCCTCAAGGGATACATTCACACGGCAGGAATCCACGGTACCCTCCGCAAATTCACCCGCGATACCGCCTGAGCCGCCAAACCTTTTTTTGGTCGTTATATTGGTTGAGTTTCCTATGGATCCGGCGTTGGCAACCATGCCCGATACATCACAGTTTTTTACTGTCGCATTGGCACCTTTCAGCCTGCCGGCGATAAGTCCGGCATCAGCCATATAATTATCGTCCGGCATCTGCGCATATACTTCCGAATCCGTGATCTTAAGATTTCTGACGGAACCGGACATACAGCCGAACAGACCGGAATCGGTTCCTCCATAAGGTGCATCCTCCGATCCCACATACATTCCGCTGATCGTATGATCTGCTCCGTCAAATACAGCGCTAAATCTGTATCCGAACATATAACCGATAGGGATCCAGTAATGTTTAGAAAGGTCTATATCAGCAGTAAGTTTATACGTGATCCCGCCCTGATTGAACAGATTATCTGCCGCAGAAGTTTCATTGATGGTCTTGGCCAGCCATGCAAGTTCTTCAGGCGTGGAGATCATATACACTCCGTCTTCGTCCTGTGTAACGGTTTGTGCCGCATAATCCGTCCAGTTACCGCTTATGGCCTCAGGTGCTGCCAGTACGGTCATTTCCGATAACGGCAGGCTTCCGCCCAACACGGCAAGACTAAGTATCATGCTTAAGATCGCTTTCAGTTTTCTCATGTTTTTCCTCCGACAGACATACTGTTTTGGCAAGATTCCATAAACCGGATTTGAACGATGAATATAACATATGATCTGTCAGACAAACAACAGCTTATGCATATTTGGTTTAAATTACGGTCTAATCGGTTAAAAAGCATAAAAAAATACCCTGCCGCATTGGCAGGGTATAAGTCTGAAAGCCTTTTTAAGTATATGTCCCGGGATGGATCTTAAATTCTCTTAACTTCGTCTTCCCGTAATTGCCGGAATCTGCGGGTGTTCAGATTCTTAGCAGCTGCATTTACTTCATCACGCAGTTTATCAACTACTTCAGGCGGCATCGTCATTTACCTCGTACTGTACACTTCATACGCTTCATTCGAATATACCAGTTCATATCCGTACGAGCGTATGATCTGGATCAGATCGTTTAATTTGGGATCATCGGTATTCTCCGTTATTCCTGCGGTCATGAGTTCCGGAGGAATGATGATATAGGGACAGGGATGCATCCCGTCATAAACCTGCCTGATATCATATGTCCATTCTTCATAATTGTAGCTGTCAAGCTGCGGCCAGAATGTCGTCAATGCGCTCGGAAGGCCCAGCAGATAGCCGAGTCCCGATACCTCACCGTATAAGATCACGGTGTCTTCTTCCTGCTTATCGGCATATATATAATCCATAAGACCGCTTAAAGTACGCGCGTTGTACGCAGTGGTCTTTATATGCGCGGTTCTTTCATAACCCGATACATAAGAATCCCTGGGAGCGCCGTCAACTCCGTCGTTGAACGCGAATTTAAGATGGAAACCGAAGCTCTGTATCAGTGTGCATACACACAGTATCGTAACGGTCAGGACCGTGCCGGAGATAACCGGACGAAGCATGGACGGTTTCTTATCATCTGACGGAACCGTATCTACTTTTTCTGGAACCGTATCTACTTTTTCTGGAACCGTATCTACTTTTTCTGGAACCGCGCCTCTTGCAAAAAGCCATCTGATCGCGTCCGCGATCATCCATATGACATACGGTGCGGTGATGAACATATTATTGACGGCAGGATAGAGTCCGTTATTGGAGCCTATGCATGTCACATATATCATCATGAGAACGATAATCGACAGGATCCGCTTATGCTTATATTCATCATCGGATGACCATATGGGATATGGACGGACCACGATATATGCACTCACGAGCGAGGTGAAGAAGAGCAGGATAACTGCCCAGAAATATATACTTGAATACTCATAATACCTGAAAGAGAACATCCCCTGTCCGTAACAGATCCTGATGACAAGACCGTATGCGGCCAGCGCAAATGCAGCGATCAGAGCCCTTTTGCAGAACCTGAATGCGATCATGACAAAAACTGTGGCAGCAAACCAAAACAATATCCATCTGCCGGCGTACAGATAGTCCGCAAACATGGCTCCTATCATGGATACGGGCTTATAGTCAACCGCCCTGTCCGTCATCATGAACATATGACGTATCATATCAATATATGCACCGGGAGAGTATCTGACGCAGATGATCCACCATATCGCGGCGAATCCGATCACATATCCTCCGATACACATGACGGTCTGCTTAATGATCCTTTTTATCTCGGTACGGGATATCGCCCCCGCAAACCACACCGACACGATCATCACTGCTTCCGTCACATTGGGAAGTCTGGTAAGCGCATTCATACCGAGGAGTATGCCCGCGATCATAAGTCCTCTTTCGTTCCCCCCGCACAGGGCGCGGAACATAAAAAGCACCGCCAGGGTAAAAAGAAGATATGTCAGATAGTTATAAAGGATCGTCGTGGGGCACCAGCAAAGCCCCAGTGCAAGGATCTCGCCGATAAAGAGTATGTGTATGCTGATACGGTCCTTAAGAAAAAAAAGAACTGCGACGGATATAAGGCTCACGATCAGGGATGTGTAGATATTTAACCCGAACAGTGTCGATCCGAAAGGAAGGCATGTTATGACATATCCGAGCAGATTGGCCAGAAAAGTTGCAATAGTCCATGTCCCGGACATCTCCGGAAAAAAGATGAAATTGGCCGGGCTGTAAGTCGTATCGGCCACATACAATCCCTGCCCCGCACGAATGAGCGGGTAGGCGATCAGGATCACGATATAGGCCGCAAGGGTTATTTTTTCCGGATTACGGAGCTTCATTATCTTCGGTTGCGATCTCGTCTGCGGCGCTTTCTTCAGATGAAGAATCGTCCGCTTTGGAATCTTCTTTTTTCTTTCTGAATACGATCAGTTTGCTCAAGATGTAATTGGTGAGTATGACAACCACCTGCGCGATCAGCTGGACTATCATTCCGTCATTTACAAACGGCAGATGATAGGACTGGGTATTGTAACCCAGTATGTCGCAGCCGACCCATACGATCAGCTCGTTTAAGATGAAAGTAAATACTCTGGCTCCGACGAAGCTTACGAACTCGCGCACAAGGCCTTTGAACGATCCGGCCTTACTGTGAAAGACAAATATCTTGTTGGTTATAAACGCAAATATGATAACGATGACATTGTCCACAAATGTGGCGACCACTTCGCGCATTCCCATCCCGGATGTAAATACCCAGTACAGAAACATGTACAGGACAAATGCAACGCCGCCCCAGAAGAGGTAATCAATGCCTTCTTTGTGTTTTAAGTAGATTTTCTTGATCATCTTTCGACACTCACCTTTCCGTCTTCCACTCTGTAGACCATATCACATTTTTCTATGGTCTGAAGTCTGTGCGCGATTATGATCAGAGTCTTGCGCCCGTGAAGTCTGTTGATCGAATCCATGATCGCAGTCTCGGTCTCATTATCAAGCGCTGATGTAGCCTCATCGAGCACCAGAACTTCCGGATCCTCGAACAGCGCTCTCGCGATACCTATACGCTGACGCTGGCCGCCCGATAATCTGATACCTCTTTCACCGATACCTGTATCAAGGCCTTCCGGAAGGCTTCGCACATATTCATCGAGCTGTGCTTCACGAAGAGCCGCCCAGACCTTTTCATCATCTATCTCTTCATCGGGTATTCCGAATGCCACGTTCTTACGGATGCTCGTATCCAGCATGAATATGGTCTGCGGAATGTATCCGATATTCTTAAGCCATCTTCTGTAATTGCTCCTGACGTCCACACCGTCAGCAAGTATACGTCCTTCTTCGATATCAAGAAGTCCGAGCATGATGTTGACTATCGTCGTCTTACCGGCGCCCGAAGTTCCGACGATGCCCACCGACTTGCCGACAGGGATCGTCATGCTCGCATGATCAAATACATACATATCGCTGTCAGGATAATGGTAAACGATGTCCTTTAACTCTATCGCTTTACTTACGGGAAGCTTCTCAACATTCTCAACATGGACATAAGTATCGGCATCATAATCAACGCTCTCATCATGGATCTCGTGCTGGAGATCATCGGTAACTCCCATGAAGAAAGGTTCAAAATACGATATCGCTGTCTGGTAGTTGTTGATGCGGTTCGCGCTCGGAAGAAGCCTCATTGCAGCGACGCCGAATGCGGCGATCTGAGCGAGCATCGCAGTTACGGGAGCGCCCGTTAGCAGCTGGATCATCATGTAGATAACGAGTCCCGCAACACATATCGTCTCGATCAGAAGACGGGGTGTAGCATTGAACAGATTGTATTTCTGAACCGCATTTACATATCCTTCACCGCACTTGGCATATTCGTTGATGAAATACGGTTCCCTGTTTGCGATCTTGATCTCTTTGATACCGATGACCGACTGCTCGATCCACTTAAACAGTCCGCTGTAATAATCCTGATTGTCCTCGCCGGCCTTTTTCATGATGGGTTTAAGTACATATTTGATCACGGCCAGGACCAGTACCAAAAGCGCCGCTATCGATACGACCATTCCAGCGTCCATATACAAAAGAACGATGACCAGACTCACAAATACTATGTACTCGCTGAAGAGCTGGAGCACGCTTAAGATCAGACCGTACATGTTATTTACATCTGAGGTTATGCTTCTCTGGATAACAGCAGTATCAGCGCCCAGATAATATTCATAAGGCCTTTGCATGAAGTTGATCATCATGCGTCTGGATGTTGCGAACTGATTGGTATATACGAATTTAAGTTCAACCTTGGTCAGGAAAAAGAGAAATACATTCTTGACTACAAAAGCAAGTATGAGACCGACCATCGCAGTGACGGCAAACTGGGTCGTGCTCGTCATATGGAACAGTTCATATATCGCATGCATGAACTTGTTGGTCTGCACCGTGGTAGGATCGATAACGACCTGCAAAACGGGTATGGCCATTGCAACGCCGGCACTTTCAAGTACGCCGCCTATCAGCATCAGTATCACTATTCCGCCCATCTGGACTTTCTGCTTTTTGTCCAAAAGCAGATTCATTTTGTTAAGAATCTTGATCATAAATAATCCTGTCTTTCCTGTCAGATCTTATTTGAGGTCAAAGCTGTCACGGATGATCCGTTCTGCTTCAATAAGTCCTTTTTCCGAAGAAGCTTCGACTATATAATAACCTCTGTTCAAAAGAGAACTTTCATCGTTGATGCTTCCGAGATAATCAAGCAGTTTCATGGTACAGTCCCAAGCCTTGAGTCTGGTACCCAGAGGAAGTTTGTCTTTTATCTCTTCAGCGGTCGGTATGCCGTGCACAAAACAGTGCTCCATATCAAAGTAATGAAGCATGAGCCTTTTTTGATTGAGAGGCTCAAAGTAATGCGACTGGCCTGACATATAACGCAGAAACTGTTCGGCCGGATCCACTCCCGTTGCCATCGGTATGAACTCATCGTACACATGACGGCCGGCGGGGCTTGCCGATATCTCGATCGCATTTATCTCACGCCCGAGCACGCATATATCGGCGTGCAGCATGCACTCTTTGATGCCCGTCACCTCGCACAGTTTATTCATGTACTGTCTGATGAGCATATCGGTCCTGATATCGTCACCCGGCATGACTGCCGTATATGATACTGCCTGTCTTGCGGGAGGCGGCGTCAGTTTTTTGCGCCGAAGAAGCATCAGTTCAAAATTGCATCCCTCAACAAATCCGTCAACGGCATATTCAATACCCGGCAATGCATCTTCGAGGATGTAATCATCATTCGGATCGTCCTCAAGCGAAGCTTGTTTCTGATGCGCTTCCATTGCCCTTTTGACGTTGAGCGCAAACTCTTCCGCAGTCTGTCCCTTTTGCGAAGTATCAGGGATTTCACCCGATCCGGTTGTCCATATCTCATCGATCAGAGCGTTCAGTTCTGCTTCATTCGCAAGATAATGCACACTTCTGCCGTGTGATCCAAACCTCGGTTTAAATACCGCAGGATAGGTTATCACAACCTTCTCTACGGGTTTGCAGGAATTGACCAGATAACAGTGGCCGTCCCTGAGTTTGACGTTGCGGAGCCTGTTATGGAACGCGTATTTATCGGTGCATAAAACCGCCTGTTCACGCGTTATCCCGGGAAGCCCCAGCGCATCATTGACCGCTCCTATCGTCGGAAGATTCTGTCCTATCGGAGTGGTCATCACAAAATCTATATTCTCACCGCGCAGTGCATCAATGACCTCACTTTCATGTGAGATGTCGATCCGGTAACTTGCATCCGCGATCTTAACTCCGCCTGCGTCGGGATCTTTGTCTATCGCTATAACTCTGTGTCCGAGTCTGTGCGCCTGTTCTATTGCATGTACGGATTCATTGTCCGCGCCTATGACAGCTACATTCAATTCATGTATCCCCTTATGCCTGTCCCGTAAATGCGCAAAATACCTTGTAAATGATCCATATCACTGCCGCTCCCTCCACGGCACCCGCAAGTCCGCCGAGGATCGCATCCAATGATCCCAATATCGGAAGTTCCTTAAGCCCTGATAAAAGACCAATTATCATCCTGATGAACTTCCATCCGAAACTTAGTATAACGATAGCTCCCGCCACCACGATAACTGTTCCGTACTGATGCTCCGATACCGCCCTTTTTAAGACCAGTATCAGCAATATGCATATGACAGCCACCGCAATACTTAAAAGCTTTTTGATCTCTATCGTAAGCCCGTTTCCGTATCCTCTTTTGATACAGACGATGAAAAAGAGCACGGCGAGCACGCATAATATGATGTTCCTGATCTGTTCCGTCATTTGAGGCTCACCGTATCCACCGTATCAGAATTGACGGTGGTAAACCTGCCTGTCCTGTCACCGGGAATCAGGAGGTAGGCGCTTCTCGGAAGTATACCGTCATAACTTACCGTTCCGCCGACACGGAATATCATCGCATGAGATTCGGAATAGATATATACCATATCCTTCTTCATGACTATGTCCTTGAATTCCATGTTGTATTCGCGTTCATCGGCCAGCGTGCCGTTTCTGTTAAAGATTTCAATATGATATCTGTATTCTGCCTGATCGGAGTAAAAGACCAGGGCAACGTACTTATCATCATAGAACACTTTCTGGATCTCATCGGAAACCAGATGCTCTGTCTGTGACACGGGTTTCTCACTGCCCTTATAGAACATGAGTCTGTCATCCGCCACGGCAAATGCGGTCTCATCATCTATGAAGTGGATCATCGGAATGACCGTTCCCGAATAATCATATCCGCTCACATAGCTGTCGGTCTCGTTCTGTCCCACGTCTCCGAAATTGTAAAAAGCAACTCTCGAACGCATGTCGCCGCTGTCAACATACACGTAGCTGACACCCACGAGTTTGCCGCCGGGTGAGATGGCAACATCAACCGGAAAACCCGACTGGCGCATGGTGGTTTTAAAGTATGCCAGTATATTGCCGAGCGAATCATACAGATATATCCATGTAGTATCCGTATCGTTAAGCACGACTGCTACCTCGCCCGATCTTGATACGGAAAACTTATAGATAGGCATTGTCGTGGATATCTCTCCGACACTGCCCGTGGTATTGAGCAGATACACGGTTCTTGAGCCGTAATCGCCTATTGCAGCCATATCACCCTGAACGGAGATCATGGGTTCCTGCATCTGGTAGGTGATATTCCACATCGCATTGCCCGATGCGTCAACGCATGCGGCACCATCCATTCCGTAGCTTAGGATGTTGCCCGCAAAGTTGATCATATTTTCTGTTTTGATAGAGTGATTGTCTGCCGAAGAAGCAACGTCAATGCTCGTATAGACTCTGTTTAATGCCTGAATATACAAAGCAGCCACTACCGCAGCCGTCAGTATCAAAACCAACAGAATGCGGTAGAAGATGACCATCTTATGGCTGCGTATCCTGTCCTTGTAAGTCCAGCGGGCTGACTCATCGCCACCTGTTTCCGCATTATTCTTTTTTGGAAAAGTAAAGATCTTGGCCATGAGCTTAGGAAAAGTCTTTAACCTGCATAAAACCTGTAGACAGTAACAGTGTCATATTCCCTGTCGGGAGTATATACACAGTCGGGGAATTCCGGTCTGTTGATGCTGTCGGGATAAACCTGTGTCTCAAGGCAGAATCCGTATCTCACATCATAGTGACATCCGCCTTTGCCTGTCTGAGGTTTGATCGCATTGCCTGCATAGAACTGGATGCCGGGCTGATCGGTCAATACTTCCATGCATCTGCCGCTTACGGGATCTTTGGCTGTGGCTACAGATCTGAGTGTTCCCGCTTCGCCGTCCAATACCCAGTTATGATCATATCCGCCGACCAGTTCAAGCTGTTCTATGTCGTCATCGATATCATCGCCTATGCGTCTGAAATCCGTAAAAGCAAATACAGTGCCGTCAACGGGTGCGAGTTCGCCTGTAGGGATAGCGCCGTCTACAACAGGAGTGTAACGTGAAGCATTTAACTTAAGTACATGATCCGTAATAAGACCTGCATCATGGCCGTTTAAATTGAAGTATGCGTGGTTGGTCATGTTGATGAGCGCGGGACGGTCCGTGGTCACATGATAGTGAAGCTTAAGGCCTGCATCATCGGTGATGCTGTATGTGAGTTCCACGTTAAGGTTTCCGGGGAATCCCATGTCGCCGTCTTTCATCTCAAGAGAAAGTTTAAGTTCGCCGTTAATCTCTTCCGCCTTCCACATCCTCTTGTGGAATCCCTTGTCTTCATCCGAATGAAGATTGTTGGGGCCGTCGTTTACTGCAAGTTTATATGTCTTATCACCTATGGCAAACTGAGCCTTGCCTATACGGTTCGCGTTGGGGCCTATGACTGCTCCGAAGAAGCTGGGATTGACTTCATATCCGGATACGGAATCAAATCCGAGTACCACATCTTTGACCTGCCCTGATGCATCAGGTGCATAGATGCTGACTATGTGTGCGCCGAAATCGGAAATCGTCACTTTGATACCCGATCCTTCAAGAGTATACAGGGTAGCCTGCTGCCCGTCTTTGGTCGTTCCAAAAGGAGCCTTGGTGATAGTTGCCATATTATTTCCTCCTTAATAGCATGCGAAATGCCGCATGATCATATTTCCGTGCGCCCTTCAAGAGCGCGAAGAAGCGTTACTTCATCTATGTATTCAAGATCACCGCCTACGGGGACTCCGCTGGCTATACGGGTGATCTTAATTCCCGTGGGTTTGACGAGTTTGCTTATGTACATCGCCGTAGTCTCACCCTCAAGGCTTGAATTGGTCGCGACTATGACTTCTTTTACGTCATCCTCGAGCCTGACCATGAGTTCCTTGAGCCTGATGTCCGAAGGACCGATACCTAACATCGGTGATATCGCGCCGTGAAGAACGTGGTATACGCCCTCATATCTTCCCGTCTTCTCGTATGCGGCGAGGTCTCTGGGATTTTCCACAACCATGATCGTTGAATGATCCCTTTTTTCATTGGCGCATACGGGACATACATCAGCATCGGAGAGATTGCAGCATACCGAACAGTACCTGACTTCCGCTCTGGCTTTGATCATCGTGTTTGCCAGATGCTCAACCTTGGACTGCGGAAGCGCTATCATGTGAAATGCTAGTCTCTGCGCCGATTTGGTCCCTATCCCCGGCAGGGATGCAAGTTCTTCTATCAGGTTGTTGATGAGACCGTTATACATCTCCATTAAAAGGGCATACCTCCGAGCCCGCCAAGACCGCCGAGTCCGCCCGTAAGTTTGCTCATAGCCTGGCTGTTAGCTTCATCTGCCTGTTTTAAAGCTTCATTGACTGCAGCGATTATCATGTCCTGAAGCATCTCAACATCCTCGGGATCAACGGCATCGGGATCGATCTTAACTGCGATCAGTTCCTTTTTGCCGTTAACGGTAGCGCTTACCGCTCCGCCGCCTGCCTGTGAAGTGTATTCGTTTGTCTCAAGTTCCTTCTGGCTTTCCTCCATCTGACGCTGCATGCGCTGAGCCTGCTTCATCAGATTGCTCATATTACCCGGCATCTGGCCGCCGGGAAATCCTCCTCTTTTGGCCATGTTATCTCCTTTCGGTCATTTAGATATTTTCGATCTCAGACATAATTCGGATCCGTATCGTCCTCGATCTTTATTTCCATATTCGGGAAAAGCTCGCCAAGATCACAATGCTTCTGCTCGACCTGAGCTTTGTCTTTTTCAATTGCGACCTGGGGATCAATTTCTTTGCCGATAACTTCACCTATGACATCTTTTAATCTCTCGCGGCCTTCGGTTTTGTTAAATGCATTGTATGCATAGGTTTCTCCGTCATGCCATACAAGTTCAAACCGCCCGTCCTGTGTCAGGCTTCGTCTTGCGCTTAAAAGATAATCATCAAAAGGCGTATCGTATTTGGCAACAACCTCATCCCATCTTTTGATGAGTTCCTTGATGTCGTCGGGAACCGCATCCGGAAGTTTGGCTTTGGGCGCCGGCGCTTTGTCAGTAACAAAACTTCCCGAACGGATCTTCTCTTCCACCGCACTCAAACGCTTACGAAGATCATCCATCTCCATCAGATAGTAGTCGTTCGGTGCGGATGAAGTTTGGGCGGATTGTTCGGGCGAGTCCGTATCAGACCGGCCGGAATTTTCCGTTTTGTCTTCCCAGGTTCCCACGGGCTGTGAAGTTCCCGTCACGTTCCGGAATTCACCCGGACGGCACATACGTATAAGCGCAACCTCGAGCAGTATTCTTTTTTGCGAAGAATAGCGAAGCTGTGATGTGAGTTCCGACAGATCATGGATATAGGTCATGATCGTATCCATATCCATGAGTGTGGCAGTTGCTTTGAGCGCTGCCATGTCCTCCGAATTGATGTCTATGATATCCTCCAACCCGGCATCGGTCTTGGCAAACATCACGCTTCTGATGTACCAGATTAAATCATTGTTAAACTGCGAAAGCTCACGTCCCTGATCCACGACGTCCTGAAGAATGTTCATCGCTCCGACCACGTCCTGCGCATAAACGGCATTGAGGATATGGTCAAACACACTCGTATCAACCGCTCCGAGCACGTCGAGCGCCATATCATAGGTGAGCGTCTCGCCGTAATGAAAAGCCACGCACTGATCAAGGAGTGAAAGAGCGTCACGCATCGAGCCGTCTCCGGTCCTGGCCAGATATTTAAGCGCATGATCTTCTACCGACAGTCCTTCCGCATCGCAGATCTCACGAAGTCTCGCCTGGATCGTGTCTATCGTGATCCTGTGGAAATCATAACGCTGGCATCTGGACTGAATGGTCGCAAGAAGCCTGTGGGGCTCCGTGGTAGCCAGGATAAAGATCACATACTCCGGCGGTTCTTCAAGCGTCTTAAGGAGAGCATTGAACGCGCCGGGGCTTAACATATGCGCCTCGTCGATGATGTAGACTTTGAATCTGCCCGCAGTGGGAGAATAAGCAACCTCATCGATGATCTCGCGCACATTATCAACGCCTGTGTTCGATGCGGCATCGATCTCTATCACATTAAGAGCCGCACCGGATGCTATGGCCTGACACGTGGGACACTGTCCGCACGGGCTTCCGTTTACCGGGTTCTCACAATTGACGGCTCTGGCAAATATCTTGGCAACCGTCGTTTTGCCGGTGCCTCTGGTGCCGCAGAACATATACGCATGTCCTATCCTGTCGGCCTTGATCTGATTGCGCAGAGTCGTCACAATATGATCCTGTCCCTTGACATCGTCAAAAGAGACAGGACGAAATTTACGATATAAAGCGGTATATGACATACTACCCCGATCCGGGACTGACTAAATGTCAGTCACCGAAACTAATACCTATCATCTTGGCTTCCTGAATGATCGTTGCATCGGGTGAAAGCATCTTAAGCTTGCCTGCAACATCATCAAGGGGAACCTTCACTATCTCACGGTTCTTGTATCCGACCATGAATCCGTACTCACCGTTTAAGATGAGCTTGCCTGCTTCAGCGCCGAGACGTGTTGCAAATACACGGTCATACGGGCAGGGACTTCCGCCTCTCTGTGTATGTCCGGGAACGGTAACACGTACTTCCTTGCCGGTCTTCTCCTGAATGCGTGCAGCGATCTCGTATGAAACCGAAGGATAAGGAGAATTCTCCTGTTTCTTCTTAAGGTCTTTTTTGGACAGGGCAGCATCTTCCTTGGAAATTGCGCCTTCCGCAACAGCCATGATCGTGAACTTGCTGCCTCTGTTATCTCTACCCTTGATCGCTTCTACGATCTTATCGATATCATAAGGGATCTCAGGGATCAGGATGATATCTGCTCCGCCTGCCATTCCTGCATTAAGAGGAAGCCATCCAACCTTGTGACCCATGATCTCAACTATGAATATACGTCCGTGTGATGCTGCCGTTGTATGGATGCAGTCCATTGCTTCCGTCGCTATATCCACAGCGCTCTGGAATCCGAATGTCATCTCTGTTCCCCACAGATCGTTGTCGATGGTCTTGGGGAGTGTAACAACATTTAATCCTTCCTCGCGGAGAAGATTGGCTGTCTTATGTGTGCCGTTTCCGCCGAGGATAACGATAACGTCCAGTTTGAGCTTGTAATAGTTCTGCTTCATGGCCTCAACTTTGTCCAGGCCGTCCTCATCAGGTTCACGGATCGTCTTGAACGGAGTTCTGGATGTTCCGAGGATCGTTCCGCCCTTGGTCAGGATACCCGAGAAATCGTGTCCGGTCAGCATCTTGAAATCGCCGTAGATGAGACCCTTGTATCCGTCTATGAATCCGTAAATCTCTATGTTCTCGCCGCTGACGTCGAGGCATTTAACCAGACCTCTCATGGCTGCATTAAGCGCCTGACAGTCACCACCGCTTGTAAGTATACCTATTCTTTTCATACCGTACCTCCTTGTTGCAAAAACCAAAGAAAAACCATCTTTAATTATACTAAAAAAAAGATGGTTTGACTATCGGGGAAAAATATAATAAGATTGATTGGCTCGGAGACGTATCGAAGTGGTCATAACGGGGCGCACTCGAAATGCGTTTGCCCTCCGGGGCACGAGGGTTCGAATCCCTCCGTCTCCGCTCAAATATTAAAGCGAAAACCGTATTTTTACCGGTTTTCGCTTTTTTCTGTTCACAGGAAATGTCGATAATTCTATGACATTACATTACTTCCTTCCGGATGCAGGTGCCTTTTCCTTGCTCTCAGTCGTATTCTTAACGCATTCTGACACCACCAGGGCTGCAATACTCGACAGTGCTCCTATTATCATAACTATCCCGGCACCTAAATACTGTTTCAAATACTGTGTCACTCATCCTGTGCGTCTCCCCGAAGATATGCTGCTACAGGCTCGATATACTTTTTATCCGAGATATCGTAAGAACCTGAAATACGCTCCGCCACCTGCCCGGACTTTTCGTCCTGTTTCTTTTTCAAGGAGCTTACAAACATTTTCATTGCCAGCTTTGAAACGCCGTTCATCTTTTCATAAGCAAATCCGCCCGGGCAGTAGAATGCTTTGATATACTTTCTCTGTTCATCGTTCATGATATTCTTTAAAAACATTTCCACATCCGGATTATCACTGGGGCTTCCGCCAACGCATATCACCGCCAGCCTCTTTTCTTTCCATTTATCTGCCTGATTCAGAAACCATTTTGCTTTGACCACATTTCCGGCCATGCACCATCCTGCATACACGATCGCCTCATAGTCTGCAAAAAACGATTCCGCTCTTTTGCGCACATCGTTCAGTTCAAAAACATCCGCATCCGTTTCATCTGCAAGCCAATGTGCATATCTCTTTGTAAATCCTGTCTGCGAAGTATAGATAATTAATGTCTTCATATTTTTTCCAAATTCCTTTCCATTTTCATGATCGTTTCGATCGTCACTGCCAGGCTGTTTTCGTCCACGTCCTCAAATATCTGCGCGATTATCTGTTCGCTTGTCTTGCTCTGATCATCATTCTCTTCAAGGAATTTCCTGCATTTATCCGTAACAAAGTACCGCTGCTTTCTCTTATCTTTTTCGTCAGCCGTCATCGAGACAAAGCCCTTGCTTTCAAGTTTTAACAGGATCTGTTTCACGTTCTGATGAGAACTTCCCATCACTTCGGAAAGCTCATTCAGAGTCGGTGGTTCCTTGCAAAGATTGATGCAGATGATCGCAAAAAACTGCTTCCATGTGATCTCTTTAAAATACCTGTCTGCCGCAGCCTGATACCTGTTATCAAATGCACTGAGCAGTCCCAAAAGAAACGATTGCGGAGGCGTCTGTCCAAACTCCACCTTGTTCATATTCATCGCTTCATCATAGTTCATTTCTTTGTCCTCATTATCTGCAAATAAATAGGTAATATATTACACGTCTATAAATGTAATATATTACCTATCTTTTGTCAACTATATTTTTTTCTGCTTCCTTTAAGGGAAAATACTCCCGGCTCCGATAAGTACTCTAATGATTCCGATGATAAACAAGTGAGCCGGATAATAGATATAAAAGAACCACTTCATTCCCTTCCAGCTTCCTCTTTCGCCGTTATACTGCTTGAGAACCGGTAATGACAGCAGCGTGCACATCTGAAGGATTCCGTACGGTTTATCCATAAAGATGAAATAAACGACCGCATATATCGCTGTCCAGATCAGTAAAGTGAGCGATTGTTTTTTGAAATCACCGCGGTTTAAGTAAAGATACACGGGACACATGGCTGCAACCGTAGACCAATCGGAGGGGAATGTGATAAAACAGATCAAAATGACTAAAAGAATTTTCGCCCATTGCGGCAACTTATCCGTTGTAAAAATGACCATCAAAACAACAGACCAGGCAAGTGACCACATCACGCTAGTCATATTGAAAAACCCGGTCGGAATAATGGGTATTCCACCGGCAAAGTTATATGCAAAATGAGAAATCACCGCAAAAACAAATAACCTGAAAATGTATTTTTTTACGTTTCGTGTGTAATGGAATCCCTCAGCAATGAAGAACCACATGATAGGTGCCGTCAATCTTCCTATCACGTGTAAGAGCATGACCCACCATATTTTCTGGCACCCCGGGAACAAAAGCCATGTCACATGATCTATGGTCATCGCAATAATAGCAATGACCTTTATTTGATTTGAGTTTAAACCTGTGTTCCTGCTATTCATAATTATATCTTCTCCATTCATAGTGTAATTCTGTAAATATCTGCCATCTCTCCCTCAAATTCAAAGCTTCTCTCATATAATCCGCCGTTATACTTGATCGTTTTTACAGACGGTTCATTATCGCGTTCCACCGACAGATGTAATTCATCCATTCCGCTTTGTTTTGCTATACCTAAAATCTGCCTTAGCATTTCCGTGGCATAACCTTTTCTTCTTTCAGACGGTCTGACGCTGTAGCCGCAATTTCCGAAATCTTTTAAGAAATCATTCAGTGTATGTCTTAAATCGATGATCCCTACGATTCTGTCAGCTTCATTTACCGCAAAGAAAGTATCTGTGACCACCCAAGCCGGATCAACAGTCTCTTCACTGATATTGTTAGTGACGGAAACCAACCACTCTTCATAGTTATCCATTTGATCAAGCAGTTCACTTCCGTTTATCACTTTTTCGTTATTATCAAAAAACTCCTGTTTAAAATCATGTGCCTGCGATTCATGCTCCTTATCGGGTCTGATCAGCTTTATCATTTAAGTTACGCCTCCTGTATTATTAAGTCTTATGATCATTTAACCTTCTTTATCACCTCAGGTAAGATATACCTTAGCAATCTCTCTTGTCGGCCAAAAAGCGCATAGATGTAATTTCGTTATCCGACCTGTGAAAGGATGAAAATGTTCGACCAGAATCGGTAACGCTTTTTGAATTATTTCGGCATCATCTATCAGAATTGTAGCATGCGGTGTCCACGGAAATCTCTCTGTGGTTTCTGTTTTAATTGCCTGTCGTAATGTCAAAAGGTCTGCAGGGTTCATATCGGGTGCAGCATACAGAATTCTCCCTCCTGCAAACAATCCGATGTGGCTGATATGGACAGGAACTGTCGAAAAACGTTTCGCCAGCTCTTTCATTTCATCAACGACTTCCGCCTCCCTGTCCAGAGAAAAACCTGCAAGGCTTATATGAAACGGAAGTCCGGGCGTCTGCTCGCCGATAAACCCCTCGTTCTGAAGAGCCTTATACCATCCGCTCATGATATTCTGTGATTCATCATCCAAATCTGCCATTAAAGTCAAAAACTCTTCTGCCATGAGTTATTCCTCTTAATCCATCTTATACATTTTCGATCATACAAGGACTCTTTTTTGTTTATAAACGATAAATCTGGGGCCTTCTTCTCCGATTGTTCCGGTAGGCTTAAACCCGCACTTCTCCAAAACTTTCTGTGATGCGATATTGTCCGGATCGGTTTCCGCCTCGACAGCCATAACTCCCAAATGGCCAAATGCCCACTCCAATGCGAGTTTAACAGCCTCTGTGGCATATCCTTTTCCTTGGAATTCATCGTTTATTCCATATCCCACTTCAGGATTTTTATCATCTTCATATCCCTTGAAGCACAAATCCCCAATATTAATACCCGCTTCATTTTCTATCATCCACATGGCATACCAATCCCATTGCTCCGGATGTTCAAGGCATCCCTCAAGCATTTCAGTGTATGCTTTTATATGTTCCGGATCTTTTGCAGAAGCAATGGTCTCTTCCATCTGCTGCCTGTCAGCCGGATATATTCTAATTCGTTTTACATCTGCATTTTTCATATATCCCAATTCGTGAGATTACACGCCCGGTTTTTGATTCAGTACTTGTTCGCAAAGTAATCTATTTTTCAGAATAGCTCGTCGAAAATCCGTCGTGCATTCTCTGCCGGAGGTTTCCTGCTCCTATTTATTTCAATGCCCAGAATCCTGCCTGAAGATATGAAGCCCAGAGTAAATTGACGGATTTAAAACCGGCTTCCTTCAAAACACTTAAATGCTCTTCTATAGTGATCGGAAACACTTCGGTTCCTCTCCTGTCGATCTGCATCTGAATATCTTCCGAGCTGTTTCCATGCTCACCCAGAAACTGCGCCCATCTGGCAAGCGCTATGGCTTCACTGGCATCCGTAGACATCCTTATGTTCTCAAAAGCAATGAACACACCGTTTTCCTTAAGCGCCTGATAGCACTTTGATACCGCAATTTTTCTTTCCGCGGGCTGAAGATAATGATGGCTCTGCACAGCTGTCACCACATCAAACTCACTATCAAAAGTCATCTGCTGCGACGGAATATTGAAAAAGCGGATGTCTCTGCCGGCAAGTTTTTCTTTTGCTTCAGCCAGCATATTCTCCGACGGATCGCACAGGGTAAGCTTCACATCGCTTATATCCTCCAGCACTCTGCGCGCCAAGGTTCCCGTTCCACACCCGGTATCCAGCCAGTCGGGATCCTTAAATCCCATATTCCTCACAAGGTCTATGATCTGCCCGTGATATTCTTTATAGTACGGCAGGACATTGATGATCTTATCGTCATATACAGCGGAATTGTATGCTGATTTATTATCA
>JAEEGL010253956.1_pt1 | contig 38391 bp, 25 predicted proteins | sample 9134231 | NCBI WGS metagenome assembly JAEEGL01 (sample SAMN16246548, study PRJNA631951) | gut metagenome | biome: gut microbiome; feature: rumen; material: fiber-attached | host: Bos | place: Iran: Karaj | collected 2018-10
TAAGAATTTTGTTTCTTTGTTATGGTCTAGGCATTCATTACCTCGTTCGGTCACGCACGAAGCCGGATAGATGGCTAAGAATTTTGTTTGACCGAAATGCGAATTAATGAAGGGAACGCATGAGACCCAAAATTCGTGCCATCATCCGGTTCGTGCTTTGACCGAAATGCGAATCAATGTAGGGACCGCATAAGACCCAAAATTCGTGCTATCATTCGGTTCGCCTTTTTTTATTTGCGGCCGTATCGGCAAGGAAGGTCGTACGGCCGCATTTCTTTTTTTCTCATTTGCAGCCGTACAAATGGGCAATTCGCCTCTGGCGCTTTACGCCGAACTCAATATCGGATATCATTCGGCTATCCTTCGCTTCATCCACTCTTCATCAATAACGCGACACAGCATTTGACAACAGCCGCGATTTGATGTATATTGCCACCACAACTGAATATCGGAGCATTGACGGAGAAAAGTAACCCGCGCAGGTGAGGCGTACAGAGAAGGACGGCATGGCTGAGAACGTCCGGCGCTCGGCACAGGCGAAGTTCGCTCCCGAGCTTAAACGAAATGAGTGTTTACCGCACCGCAAAGGCATTGACGCCGCGGGAGAAGCGGTAAAAATGTGGGTGGTACCGCGGATAACGTAAATTTATTCGTCCCTGTCAGTCTTGCCGGCGAAGCGAGACCGGCGGGGATTTTTATTTGCCGCAAAACAGCGGAACAGACCGGATGATTCCGGCAAAGGAGGAAGAACGTAATGGGAATAAGGGAGAGCCTTGACCAGATCAGGCAAAAATTCGATGAAACAGTAAACGGGGCTGCGGTGCTCCAGCAGCTCGAAGATCTTCGCGTAGCTTTCCTGGGAAAGAAAGGCGAACTTACGGGCGTGCTTCGCGGCATGGGCTCACTGACGGCGGAGGAACGTCCGGCGGTAGGGCAGAAGGCGAACGAGATCCGCGCGCACATGGAGCAGAAACTCGCCGAGAAGGTCGAGGAACTGAAGAAAAAAGCGCAGGAAGAAAAGCTGAAAAAAGAAGCCGTTGACGTCACGATGCCAGGCACCGTACGCGAAAAAGGCGCGCTGCATCCGATCAATCAGATCATTGACGAGATGAAAGAACTGTTCATCGGGATGGGATATACCGTTGCCGACGGGCCCGAGATAGAATACGATTATTACAATTTCGAAGCGCTGAACCTGCCGGAAGGACACCCCGCCAGAGACACTCAGGACACGTTCTATATCACGGACAAAATGCTGCTCCGCACCCAGACTTCGAGCGTTCAGATACACGTTATGGAGCACAATAAACCTCCGTTCCGCATAATCGCTCCGGGCAAAGTCTACCGCGCGGACAATATGGATGCGACGCATTCGCCTATCTTCCACCAGATCGAGGGGCTCGTCGTTGATAAGGGCGTCACGATGGGCGACCTCAAGGGTACTCTGGAAGTCTACGCGAAATACATGTTCGGCGAGGACACGAAGATCAGATTAAGACCGCACCACTTCCCATTCACCGAACCCAGCGCCGAAGTTGACGTCTCCTGCTGGGCGTGCGGCGGAAAGGGCTGCCGCGTGTGCAAAGGCGAGGGCTGGATCGAAGTATTAGGCTGCGGAATGGTGCATCCCGACGTGCTGAGAAGATGTAATATTGACCCCGCGGTGTACAGCGGCTTCGCGTTCGGCATCGGCGTAGAACGTACGGCTATGGCACGTTTCGGCGTCACGGACCTGCGCCAGTTCTTCGAAGGCGACGCAAGGTTCCTTGGCCAGTTCTGATGTGTGAAAGGGGAGATAGCAAATGAAAGCACCGGTTGAGTGGATGCTCAGTTATACAGATATAAAAGCTGAAACTAAAGAAGAAATACATGAACTCGCATCGCAGATGACGCTCTCGGGTTCGAAAGTTGAAAGCGTCGACGCGGTAGGCGCGGACGTGACGAAAGTGGTCATCGGTCTCGTTACCGAAATTAAACCGCACGAAAATTCCGACCACCTCCAGATATGCAAAGTAGACGTGGGCGGCGGCAATATCCTTCAGATCGTTACCGGAGCTCCGAACGTGCGTTTGGGCGGATACGTTCCCACCGCGCTCGACGGGGCCAATATCGCAGGCGGCCACACGATTAAGACGGGTAAGCTCCGCGGCGTAGAGTCGCAGGGCATGATGTGCTCTTTCGACGAGCTCGGCCTCGACGCTGAAGATTATCCGGGTGGCATTAAAGACGGTCTGATCATTCTCCAGGATCTGGAGGAATTCAAGGGCTGTACGGAAGCGCAGCTTGATGCGCTCAAGGGGCAGGACGTTATGAAGGTGCTGGGCGCCGGCGGCACGGTGATCGACTTCGAGATCACGTCGAACCGCGCGGACTGCTTCAGCATTCTTGGCCTCGCCAGAGAGGCGGCTGTTACCGAAAACAGACTCACCGGGAGAGGAGCAAAATTTAATTGCCCGCAGCCCAAAGTAAAAGAGGAGTCGGATGAAAACGTTAACGACCTAATTAAGGTTAAAGTTGACGCCCCCGATCTCTGCCCGCGCTATATGGCCAGAGCGGTCACCGACGTGAAGATCGCGCCTTCACCGAAATGGATGAGAAAGCGCCTTGCCGACGCCGGCGTGCGTCCGATAAATAATATTGTAGATATCACCAACTACGTTATGCTCGAATTCGGGCAGCCGATGCACGCGTTCGACATCCGCACGATCCGCGGAAGAGAAATAACCGTGCGCCGCGCAAACGACGGCGAAAAACTCACGACGCTCGATGAAGTGGAGCGCACGCTCGACAGTTCGATGCTCGTGATCGCGGATAAAGAGGGCGGTATCGCGGTGGCAGGCGTAATGGGCGGTCTCAATTCCGAGATACGCGACGATACGCCTACGGTGGTGTTCGAGTCGGCAATATTCGACGGCGTTACGGTTCGCCGCGGGGCAAAGAAGATCGGTCTTCGCACCGAGTCTTCGTCGCGCTTCGAAAAAGGGCTCGATGCGGTCAATTGCGCCAAGGCTCTCGACAGGGCTGCCGAACTGGTTGAACTGCTCGGCGCCGGTAAGGTCTGCAAGGGCGTTATCGACTGTTATTCCGTGCCTAAACAGCCGCGCAAAGTAAAATGCGGCGTTGACGAGATCAACCGCTTCATAGGCATCCACGCCACGCGCGAAGAAATGGAAGGCATCCTGACCGATCTGGAGTGCGAGACGCATTTCGACGAAGGGTACGTTATCCCGCCCTCATTCCGCGACGACCTCCTTCAGGACGCCGATATCGCCGAAGAGGTGGCAAGATTTTACGGCTATAACCGCATCGAATCCAGCCTGCTTTCCGGCTGCGAATCGATGTCCGGCGGCCTCACGAGAGAGCAGAAACTCTCCGACCGCGTACGCCGCACGCTCACCGGTCTGGGCTACAATGAAATGCTTACGTTCTCGTTCGGCAGCCCCTCCGTTTTCGACAAACTGCGCCTCAGCGCCGATGATAAGCTGCGCGACGCGGTAGTTATCTCCAACCCGCTGGGCGAAGATTTCTCCGTGATGCGTACCACCATGGTACCCTCCGCGCTCTCATCGCTCGCCGTAAACCATGCGCACCGCGTAGAAAATGCCGCGCTGTTCGAGATCTCCTACGTATATATTAAGACCGCCTCGTATCCTGAAGAGCTTCCGGAGCACAGGCAGCTCATAACGATCTGCCGCTACGGAAACGGCAATTTCTTCGATTTCAAGGGCGACGTCGAAGCGCTGCTGAAGGCGCTGCGCGTCCGTAAATTCGATTTTGAACCGGGCGACGGGGCGTCAATGCCTTATATGCATCCCGGCAGACTCTGCCGCCTGACCGTCGGGGACAATACCGATGCGGGCTTCTTCGGGCAGATTCATCCTGAAGTTGCCGCAGCGTACGAAGTGCCGGACGATACGATGGTCGCGTGCATCAGCACCGCCGCGCTCTACGGCAACGCGATCGATATACCGCAGAATAAAGAATTGCCCAAATATCCCGCCGTCACGCGCGACATCGCAGTCGTGCTGGACAAGGAAGTGCCTCAGGGGCACGTGCAGAAGCTTATCCGTGAGCGCGGTGGCCGCATCCTCGAATCGTGCACTCTGTTCGACTGCTACGAGGGACTGCAGGTCGGACCTGGAAAGAAGAGTCTGGCTTACGCGCTTTCGTTCCGCGCCCCCGACCGTACGCTTACCGACGAGGACGTTGATAAGGCGATGAAGAAGATCCTGAACGGGCTCGAGACGGTGTTCGGAGCGAGTTTGAGATAACCGGGCGAACCGAGTGCCACTTGCAACTTGCCACTTGCCATTTGCCACTTGCCACTTGCCACTTGCAACTTGCAACTTGCCATTTGCCACTTGCCACTTGCCACTTGCCACTTGCCACTTGCCACTATATGAGGTGATCACATGACTTTGTACGAATGGATCAAAAATGAGATTGACGGCGGGACGTTTGAGAGTGATTGCCGCCTGCCGGATCATGCGGATCTTGGGCCGGATGCGGCGAACAGCTGGGTGCCGGGTGCGTACGAGTCGTTGCTGATGCGCTCTACTTACAGCATAAGGCGCTATGCGTTCCAGAATTATCTGCTTGCGCGAAAAGTGCGCAAACAGGCGCTGAAACCGTCCGAAAAAAATCAGGAGAAGGAAGAAACGGCACTGCAGAAAACGGGAGCGCTCGCCGTCGTTGACCCCGTAATATCCTTCCTGCACGCGATGCACACGGATAAGGCCGCGCTAAGGCGCGAGGGTCTCAGGCTCGCGTGCGGGACGAGAAAACGCGAACTCGTGAAAGTAGGGATCGCCCTGCTCGGAATGTGGGGGGACAAAGAAGGCGGGGAAGATCTCGAAATATTATTGACCCTCGCGCGCCATGAAGAATTTACGTTCTTCTGCGCTCCCGCCGTGCGCTCGCTCATGGGCGCCGGGAAGGTCAACGACTGTCTGCTGCCTTTGGCGGATTCGCTCGACGGCTGGGGGAAGACCGCGATCCTGTATGAACTTAATTACGATCCCGCGCTCGCGGACGAAGCGACAGGCGTAAATCCGGCTTCTGACTTCCTTTTAAGGCGCGGCTGCAAAAACCGCCTCGGCGCCGCCGTTAACGCAAATATCTGCGCCACGAAGGGCGGGCTCGCAGAAAAACTCAAAGAAATTTCCGGAAGCGAAGCGCTTCCTGATAAGGAGCTTTATTCCGGAATATGTGAAATAATGTGGGGCCTCACGGAATTCGGCGGGGTCTACGACAGTATCAATGATTATAAGTACGGCCACGATGCGCGTAACCTGTTCAAGCAGCTGGTCGAGACGAGGCCGGAGCTGGAAGCGCTCGATCCGCGCGGAGCCGGAATAGTCGAAAGAATGAGATGAAGCCGGAAACACCGGCGTACCTTCGGGGAGGACAATGAAAAAAAGGACCGCTGTTCTCGTTATATTGCTGCTCGGCGCCATAATTGTATTGACGCTCGCCTCGGCATGCGCCGTACGCAGGTATCGGGGACCTTACGCTGAGGTCAACGGCGATTTTGCGGGCATTGACGACCTCGGGCGTGTCATTCCGATATCCGGAAGCGCTCCGGAAGCGAGAGACAGGAAAGTCGGTATTTTTTATTTCCTGTGGCAGGGCGAGCACGGCACGAGCGGCCCGTACGATAACTACAAGATCGTGCTTAACCACCCCGAAGCGATAGAATCCGAGGAAAACTGGCTCGCTGCCGGGGGCGGAAACCGCGGCGCGCATCATTTCTGGGGCGAACCGCTGTTCGGATATTACGTTATGTCCGACGAATGGGTCATCAGGAAGCACGTACAGATGCTAACGGACGCCGGGGTGGATTTCATCGTATTCGACACGACGAACGGGCCCAGATATCTTGACCGCGTAAAACAGCTCATTGACGTATGGTACGAATATTTAGAGCAGGGGTACGACGTGCCGAAACTCACGTTCTACACGCATACGGATTCGGGGCAGCATATTGCCGAATACTATAAAGAATTATATACGAACGAAGCGATGCACGAAAAATATCCGCGCCTCGACGAGCTGTGGTACTGCTGGGACGGAAAGCCCATGATCATAGGCGAATTCTGGATCCTGGACGTGACGATGGAGATGGAGGACTACTTCACCATTAAGGAGTCTATATGGCCTACGGAAGCCGCGTTCAAGCCGAACGGGTTCCCGTGGATGGAATTTTCAAGGCTCTATACAAATGCGGCTGTATACGGGCGGAACGGACGGAAGGAAGTCGCAAACGTTTCTGTAGCGCAGCATAACGTTACTGTTAATTTTGCTTCTTCGGCCTGGTACGGCGGAGGGGATCACACCAGAAGCTGGCATAACGGTTCGGTGGATAGATCTCCCGAGGCGATTTATTACGGGTATAATTTCGCGGATCAGTGGAAATGGGCGATCGAAGCCGATCCTGAAATGATCTTCGTCACCGGCTGGAACGAGTGGGTGGCGCAGAGGCAGGCTTCGAGTCCGGAGCAGCCGGTAAGCTTCGTTGATTGCGCGAATCCGGAGGCAAGCCGCGACTGCGAGCCTATGAACGGATTGTTCGGCGACAATTATTATATGCAGCTTATTTCGAATATCCGGCTGTATAAGGGCACGCAGGGGCGCGTGGCAACGGGCGGAAACGTCACTATAGATATTGACGGCGGGTTCGGGCAGTGGGACAGCGAAAAGATCACGGCTGTTTATACCGATTACGAAGGCGATACGGCGGATCGCGGAAACGCCGGATTCGGCGGGATACAGTATATTGACGAGACCGGGCGCAACGATTTTGTGACGTTCAAGGTCGCGAGAGATAAGAATTATATATATTTCTACGCCGAGACCGCGGAAGACATAACGCCTGCGGACGGGGATAACTGGATGACGCTTTTCATCGCTTCCGGTGCGTGGAACGACGGGGGAAATAAAAAGCTCGCAGGTAATCTTATCGATGATTCGGACGCCGGATTCTGGTACGGCGGCATAGATTTTGCGGTCAATCTTGAGAAGCCCGACGGCAATACAGTGTACATATCTAAGTACGGCAGTTCCGGCTGGACGAGGGCGGGCAGCGGCGATATGCGCGTCGAGGGCAATAAATTGATGCTCAGGCTCTCAAAAAAGCTGCTCGGGATCGAACAGGGGAGAAAACTTATTGACGTCCGGTTCAAATGGGCGGATAATTATCAATATAACGAAGACGGATCGCTGGACGTCTGGACGTTTTACCGGAACGGTGACAGTGCGCCTCTCGGAAGGCTTATGTACGTTTATTCAGAAAGAGGGTGAGCGGTTTGGCGGAAAAGGATAATAACAATACTATCAGCAAAACAGAAGAATCCGTAGCTGTTGAGAACATCGAAAAAATTGAAAACACCGGAAATACCGGAAGCGCCGGTAACGCCGGAAATGACAACGTCGTTGACGGACCCGTGAACTCTGAGAATGCGGACAGTTCTGACGAAGGCTCGGGAGGCGTTTTCAGACATATGGGTAAGCGCCTGTCAGAAGGAACGTACCGCACTCTGTTCGGCATCGGCCTTCTGCTCATTATTTCCGCAAAAGCCGTATTCGATTTCAACGGCTTACGCGGCTTCGTTAGCAACGCCGGAAAAATGATCGTTTCGATCCTCGGCTATCTGCTCGTAGGCTTCATAATTGCATATATCCTGAACGTATACGTTGACTGGCTGACCGCACACCCGCTCAAAAAGATCAAATCGCCGAAACGAAAACGCGCCGTCGGAATAATAATCGCGTATATCACGCTGACGGCCGTTGTCGCGTTCCTGATCGTAACGATCGTGCCGAAACTTATAGAATCGATCGGAGCCCTTGCAAAGATGGTGCCGTCAATGGCGGAGCGTGTGTATCAGTTCTACATTGACGTCGTGGAGGGCGGAAAATTCAATCTGCCCGAAGTGGTCACCGAGGGTATCGTGAACGGCATCAACGGCATAAAAGACTGGCTCATGGGACTGCTCAGCAGCGATCTGATCACGGGCTTCCTGCCCAAGCTGCTGTCGGCAACGGGTTCCGGGCTCTTCAAGGCGTTTATGGGCCTGCTGGTTTCCGTGTACATGCTGCTTGAAAAAGATCACGCCAAGGCGGCGGCAGCGCGCATAACGTACGGCCTGTTCAAGAAAAGCAGAGCTGACAACGTCGTTGACGGCGGCCGTAAGATCGATATGGTCTTCCGCCAGTATTTCGCCGGGAAGCTTCTGCAGGCAATGGTGATCCTGCTGGTTTCTTATATTGTCCTCCTGATCGGAGGCATCAAATTTGCCATCCTGTTTGCCTCGATCATTGCCATCACTAATATGATCCCGTACATCGGCCCGTGGATCGGCGGAATTTTTACGATATTGATAAGCCTGGTGCAGGATCCGTGGATGGGTTTCCGGGCGCTCATATGCGTGCTCATTATACAGATGCTTGATAACTGGTTCATAACGCCTCACGTAGTCGGGCATAAGATGGGTATCAGTCCGCTGCTCGTGCTGATCGGTCTGGGTATCGGCGGCAGCCTGTTCGGATTCATCGGCGTTCTGATCGGCGACGTGCTCGCGGCGATCGCTAAAGTATTTATCTATGATACGATCGTGGCAAGGCGGATCAGGAAGAAGATCGCTGCGGGCGAGCTTCCGCCGGATTATGAGATAGAGGGCAATGAAAGCGGAGGTTCGGAAAAGCCTAAGCTCGTCGGCAAGATTTTTGCGGGGATAAAGAAGTTTTTCTGCTTCCTCGGGCGTAAGATCAAAGGGCTGTTTGGGAAGTTTAAGAGAAGGAAGTAGGGTTAAGAGTTAAGAGTTAAGGGTTAAGAGTTAAGAGTTAAGTGTTGTTTGTTGCCGGTTTATAGTTCGCAGAGTGGTGTTTATGTTAAATAAGAAGTACGTCGGTGATTACCGGCTCGAAAACAAAGAAAATAAAAAAGGCAAAATGGTGACGAAGGCGGTCTATAAGAGCGCCTACTTCGTGTTCGAAAAACCGGAAGAAGAAGTGAAAAACGCCGTACGCGCGGTAACTGTATTGACCGCCGCAGCCGCCGCCGCATTCGCCGTTGCCATCGTATTCTACAGCAACAAAGGCTTTTCCGCGCAGTATTATACGTTGATACCGTTCGCGCTCTGCGTATTTCCGCTGCTGTACCTATGCTTTGCCGTATACGCGCTGAACAAATTCATGCGCGGCACCGAACACCGTGCGACAAGGGAGCAGAAGGATAAGATGTACGAGCGGCTCGCTAAAAGTTCGTTCATTATTATGCTCCTTTCTGGCTGGAATATATGCGGAATAATACTGGCATTTATTCTCAAAACCGCCGGACAGGAAGCGCGACCGGTGACAACAAATGATATAATTTTTGCAATTATGTCAATTATTTTCTTCACTTCTGCCGTTTTATCTTTCTCTTTTAGAAAAAAAGTGTCAATGCGGCAGGAATAATATTTTTTCTGATTTTCTAATTTTTTTGTTGACAAGTCCTATTCTATGCTGTAAAATTTCTAAATGTATTCTATGGATGCACCCGAAATTAACGAGTGCGTTTAAATAGAATACAGAATTATGGTATGGAGGAATTTTAAGTGAAAAAACTATCAAGACTTTTAGCTGTTGTTCTTGCTATCGTTCTTGTTGCTGTCACATTTGCTGCCTGCAAACCGGCTACTGATGATCCCAGCAAAACGAATGATCCTGCAGGAAATCCCACAGAACCCCCTTACGTAGGGCCTGACACACTGGTTGTCGGTTATTCGAGATTTTCCGGAAAATTCAGTCCTTTCTTTGCAACCACCGCTTACGACCAGGACGTTGCAGGTATGACCGCAGTCGGTCTTATCTCCACTGACCGTGAAGGTAACGTTGTCTACAAAGGCATCGAAGGCGAAAAGAGAATGTACAACGGTACTGAATACACCTACACCGGACTTTCTGACGTTACCGAAACCATCAACAACGACGGAACGGTCGACTACAACATTAAGCTCAGAAAAGGCGTTAAATTCAGTGACGGTAAAGAACTCACAGCTGATGACGTACTCTTCTCGATCTACGTTTACTGCGATCCCGCTTACACCGGATCCACGACGTTCTCCACTCTTCCGATCGTAGGTATGGCAGAATACCGCGCTAATATGGCTACCGTTTCGAGCCTTATTATCAAAGACGGACGTGAAGGAACTTCCGAGCTTTACACTGCCGAGCAGCGCGATGCTTACTGGGCTGCTTTCGACAAAGCTCTCGTTGACCTCGGACAGGATATAACGGACTACGTTATGGCGAACTATACGTCATACGCTGAGGCCCGTTTCGGAATCACTGAAGACGAGCTCAAAAATAACGAGAAGCTTCACGTCGCTTTCGGTATGAGAATGTGGGGCTTCGGCGCTAAGGGCGAAGACGGCACATTTACGACCAGCGACGGAAAGAACTTTGACCTTGTAAACAGCTTCCCGACCACACAGGATTACGCTAATGCGCTCTACGCCGCTTACGGCGACGATCCCGCAGGAATCGAAGTAGAAGCTGCTAACTCGCCTTTTGCTTCTTTCGTTGAAAAAGAACTTGGCGATAAAGCTAACGAATTTGCAAAAGCTGTTCCGGTCGGTGAGTCCGCTGCAAATATCTCCGGTATCGTTAAGGTTAATGATTACGAGCTTAACATCAAGATGAGCGAATTCGACGCCGTTGCTATTTACCAGCTTGGCATTACCGTTTCTCCGCTTCACTACTATGGCGATGCTTCCAAACTTGACGTTGCGAATAACTCCTTCGGTTTCCCGAAAGGTGACCTTACTTCTGTTAAAGCTAAGACCTCCGCTCCTATGGGCGCCGGTGCTTACACCTTCAAGTCCTATGAAAACGGTGTTGTTCTCTTCGAAAGAAGCGAGAACTACTACTTAGGCACTCCGAAGATCAGATTCATCAAGTTCCAGGAAACTGACGATGCCGATAAGGTTCCGGGCGTTACTTCCGGCCTGTTCGACGTAACTGATCCTTCCTTCAACGACACTGCTGTAACCGCTATTAAGAAAGCTAACAGCAACGGCGAGATCACCGGTAACATCATTACCACCAATACCGTTGATAACCTCGGTTACGGCTATATCGGCGCTAACGCTACTACAGTATGCGTTAAAGGCGAACCTGACAGCGCTGCTTCCAAGAACCTTCGTAAAGCATTCGCTACCCTCTTCGCTGTTAACAGAGATAAGAGCATCCAGTCTTACTACGGTGAGAGAGCTGCAGTCATCCAGTATCCTATTTCCAATACTTCATGGGCTGCTCCGAAGCCGAATGACGAAGGATATGAGCTTGCTTACTCCAAAGACGTTGACGGAAAGCAGATCTACACTGCTACCATGTCCCTCGACGAAAAGATCGCTGCCGCAAAGACCGCCGCTATCGGCTATCTGAAGGCTGCAGGCTACACCTTTGACGAAGCTACCGGTAAATTCACCGCTGCTCCCGAAGGCGCTAAACTCACTTACGAAGTAATCGTTCCCGGCGACGGCAAGGGCGATCACCCCGCTTACGGTATCCTTTCCGATACGAAAGAACAGCTCAAATCCATCGGTCTTGATCTTGAGATCAATGACCCGAGCGACTCCAACGTTCTTTGGGATGCACTTGATGCAGGTACTCAGAATTTCTGGACCGCTGCATGGGGCGCAGCTGTTGACCCTGATATGTATCAGGTATACCACAGCTCCAACGTTGTTGGTTTACCGAATTCTTCTGAATCCAACCACTACAGGATCCAGGATGCTCAGCTCGACGATCTTATCATGAAGGCCAGAAAGAGCGCTGACCACGCTTACAGAAAAGGCGTGTATAAGCAGTGCCTTGACATCATCATGGATTGGGGCGTTGAGATCCCGACCTACCAGAGACAGAATGCTATCATCTTCAGTACTGAGAGAATCAATCTTGATACTCTTACTCCGGATATCACGACTTTCTGGGGCTGGATGAATGACATTCAAAATCTTGAAATGAAATCTGCTAACTAATTTATAGGTTTTGTTTCAACGTTTCGGCAAGCGCCTTAGCGGGCGCTTGCCGAAACTGTCGTATCTAAGGAGCAATTTATGGGTAAGTTTATTGTAAAAAGGTTACTGCTCTGTGTCGTAATTTTTTTCTTTGCAATGTTTCTGATATATACGCTTATTTACAACCTGCCTTCGAGTTATGTGGAGACAACGGCAAGAGAACTGGCGGCTGCAACTTCCAAAATGGGCGGAAAAACATATCAGGAATGGTTGGAACAGCTTAATGCTGACTATGGAATGAATAAGGGCCTGGTCGCAGGTTATTTCACCTGGCTGGGGAAAGCTTTGCAGGGTAAATTCGGCGACAGCTGGAAATGGAATATGCCCTGTACCGAAAAATTTTCAAAAGTTATCTGGAACAGCTTTATACTTGGATTAATTTCTTTTATTTTTGAGATTATTATCGCAATTCCGCTCGGAGTTATTGCCGCAAGGAAGCAGTACAGCATAACTGACTATACTGTAACTGTTATTTCGCTTGTGGGTATATCATTGCCGACTTTCTTTATAGCGACAGTATTTAAATTGATATTTGCCATTCGTCTGAAATGGTTTGATATAGGCGGTATGCACAGCCGGAATTTCATTGCCTCTACCGCTACCGGCTGGGAGAATTTTCTTGATCTTGCAAAACACTTCTTCCTGCCTGCACTGACTTTGATTTTTTTAAGCATAGGCGGTCTTATGCGTTACACCCGTACGAATATGCTCGAAGTTCTGAATGCAGATTATATCAGGACCGCAAGAGCAAAAGGTCTCTCCGAGAGTAAGGTAATCGGGCTCCATGCTTTCAGAAATACACTTATTCCGGTCGTTACGCTGCTCGGCGGAACACTTCCGGGACTCTTCTCAGGAGCAATGATCACGGAAACTCTGTTCTCTATCGAAGGTATCGGATACGTCAGTTACCAGTCGATGGTCGGAGGAGATATTCCGTTTACGATGTTTTATCTGTCGCTTATGTCCGTGCTTACTCTTCTTGGAAACCTGATAGCGGACGTGTTATATGCGGTCGTTGACCCGCGCGTACGAGTGAATTGAGGTGATAAGCGTGGCAGATAATAACAATATAAATTTGTTGAACGAAAAACTTAAAGCGAAAGAAGCTGCTGAAAGGGCAAACAATCAGACCGGCACTGACGAGCCTATGAAGCTTGACGATGCGGCACGAGTAAAAGTTTTGAGCCCGGCACGCCTTGTTGCAAAGCGCTTTTTCAGAAACAAGCTCGCTATGGTCGGACTTGTGATACTGATCATTCTGTTCGCTTTCTCTTTCCTCGGCTCTCTGGTATATCCGTACAGCCAGTTCCAGAAATTCACCGGAACGAATAAACAGGACAGAGAGTACGCGGTCAGCGGTGAGCCTTCATCGGTTTACAAATACGTGATCGACGGAAGTGACGTTTCAGGAGGAAAAGATTTCGTTGACTCGTTTATTATCGAGATGGAAAAAAACGGCGACGGGACCACTTCTCAGGTATTTTCACTCGGTACTGAAAAATACAGATTGACGAAAATTTACGAAAACCTTTATACGCTTTCTAAAACCGCAGGTTACGCAGGAAAAATTGACCATCTTACCGGAACTATCGCCGAAGGAACATTTGACGATGAAGTGGCGGCAGAACTGATCAATACCTGGAATTCCAGAGCTAAGGGCGATAAAGACGCCGTCATCACGATCGGCGGGATCGAATATATGCTTGTGTACGGTTCTAAATCCTCCGGTACGAAGATCTACAGCGATTATCCCGAAGATCAGATCAAAGAAGGACTGCTGGCTACGAGCCTCGTATTTGATAAAGCTTCTCCGGACGCTCCGGATATTTCTGACGAATTCCGCATTTCTGCGTTAAGTGCTTTAGCCGGAGAAAGACAATTCACCTTCGAAGGAAAAGATTATAAGATCGTCAACGAATCAGGCGAAGAGCTTATTGAAGATGCTGCCGGAAACGTCCAGTTCGGTATTTCCAAATATGCGACCAGAGACGAATTGGGCCAGGATACTTTCGATATCGATTTCAAAAAGACGATGGTCGGTATCATCGAAAAGATGGAAGCGGAAGGGTTAAGAGAATACAATTTCACCTACAACGTTCCGCAGCTGAATCCTGAGACCAGGGAATATGAGTATGACGAAGACGGAAATATAGTCCTGCAGGAAGAAGAACTTACCGTAAACAGGAAAGAGGTCGCAGGCGAGATCAGATACCACGTACAGTATCTTAAAAACACTGAAGTATATTCATTATACGAAAAGCCCTCGTGGAATCACTGGCTCGGAACTGACGGCGACGGTTACGACGTTCTTGCCAGGATCATGTACGGCGGACGTATTTCTCTTATCGTAGGTTTCGTCGTTGTTATCCTTGAAACGATCCTGGGCGTAATTATGGGCGGTATTGCCGGTTTCTTCGGAGGCTGGGTAGATACGCTGATAATGAGACTTGTCGATATATTCTACTGTATACCGACGATGCCTATTATGATCATTATTGCATCCGTATTTGATAAACTGAAGATGGCGCCTTATCAGAGACTTCTGTGGATGATGGGAGTTCTGGGCATTTTAGGATGGTCCGGAATTGCAAGACTTGTCAGAGGACAGATCCTTTCCCTGCGCGAGCAGGAGTTCATGACCGCGGCCGAAGCGACCGGCTTAAAGACCGGAAGACGGATATTCAAGCACCTGGTACCGAACGTTATGCCTCAGCTGATCGTTTCGATGACGATGGGTCTCGGCAGCGTAATACTTATGGAATCCACGCTTTCCTACCTGGGTCTCGGTGTAAAACATCCGTATGCAACATGGGGCAACATTATTAACTCTGTTTCAGATATAGAAGCCATGAAGAGTTACGTATACATTTGGCTGCCTGTCGGACTGCTTATCAGTCTTGCTGTTATTGCGTTCAACTTCGTGGGTGACGGTCTCCGCGACGCGTTTGACCCCAAGATGAAGCGCTGATTTGACGGGAGGGTTATCATGGCACTGAAAAAAAGAAAAAGTGTAAATTATATATCCGGTAAAGAATCGCGCAACATTTCCCACCAGAACCGCAAGATCACTAAGAAGCTCGAAAAGGAAAGAAACGATTCCAAAAAAGATCCGTCTGCTTACATGACGCAGATGAAAGACGAGAATAACGTCGTAGAACTTGACAACGTCTGCACCTATTTCTTTACCGATATCGGTATCGTAAGAGCTGTTGACGGCGTCTCGTTCAACATTCCCAAATGTTCTACTGTCGGAGTCGTAGGCGAGTCCGGCTGCGGAAAAAGCGTTACGTCTTTGTCACTCATGCAGCTGCTGCAGCGTCCTACCGGCCAGGTGGTCGGCGGCGAGATCCGCCTGAACAATGACGACGGAACTGCGTATAATATAGTAAATACTCCGACTTCGATCATGCAGGAGATCCGCGGAAATAAAATGTCGATGATCTTCCAGGAACCGATGACGAGCCTTAACCCGGTCTTTAAGATCGGCGCTCAGATCAACGAAGTGCTCGAACTGCATAATAAAGAAATGACGAAAGAGCAGATCAAGGAAAGAACGATGGAGATGCTCCAGATGGTCGGAATTGCCAACGCCGAGGGCGTGTATAATATGTACCCCCACGAGCTTTCCGGCGGTATGCGTCAACGTGTGATGATCGCCATCGCACTTGCCTGCAATCCGAAACTGATCATTGCCGACGAACCAACGACGGCTCTGGACGTTACTATACAGGCGCAGATCCTTGACCTTCTCAGAAACCTTAAAAACAAGATCAACAGTTCAATAATGCTCATCACGCACGACCTGGGAGTTATCGCCGAAATGGCTGACTACGTCGTAGTTATGTACGCGGGCCGCGTAGTTGAAAAGGGAACTGCCGAGGATATTTTCCACCATCCATGTCATCCGTACACCATCGGACTGATGAAATCGAAGCCTGTTGTCGGAAAGAAGGTTGACGCGCTTTACAACATCGAAGGCAGCGTTCCCAACCCCGTCAATATGCCGAACTACTGCTATTTCAGAGATCGCTGCGAATTCTGCGATAAGGAAAAATGCGACAACATTTATCCTCCTGAAATCAAGATCAGCGATACCCACGTGGTGTCCTGCTACCGGTTTATTGACCAGGGCGAAGTATTAGGATATCCGCAGATCATTACGCCTGAACAGATCCTTGGCATTAAGGAGAATGACGCGGCAGAGGGAGAGCAAAATGGGCAATAATAACGAGCATCAGAATAAAATTGACAACAACGATTACGTTCTTGAGGTCAATAATTTAAAAAAATACTTTCCGATCAAGTCGAGCTTCCTGCGCATCGTGGTAGGAAACGTTAAGGCTGTCGACGGCATTTCTTTTAAGATCAAACGCGGAACGACGATGGGTCTCGTAGGCGAGTCAGGCTGCGGAAAGTCCACGGCGGGCCGTACGCTTTTAAGACTTCAGGAAAAAACCGAAGGCGAAGTGCTGTTCAACGGCGAAGATATTTTCAAGCTGTCGCGCGAGGAGCTCCGCAGACTAAGACCGAAGATCCAGATAATATTCCAGGACCCGTATTCGAGCCTTTCTCCGAGAATGCCTATCGGCGAGATCATCGGCGAGGCGGTGCGCGAACACAATATCGTTCCCAAAGAAGAATTTGACGATTATATCACGCGTATAATGAAGGCGTGCGGCCTTCAGGAATACCATAAGGACAGATATCCTCACGAATTTTCCGGCGGACAGAGACAGAGAATATGCATTGCACGCGCCCTGGCCCTGAACCCCGACTTCATCGTTTGCGACGAACCCGTATCGGCGCTGGACGTGTCCATTCAGGCGCAGATCATTAACCTGCTGAAACAGCTTCAGCGCGAATTCAACCTGACGTATCTGTTCATATCGCACGACCTTTCCGTAGTAGAGCATATCTCCGATACGGTAGGTGTTATGTACCTCGGAAATCTCGTCGAATATTCCGATACCGACCATGTTTTCAGCAATCCGCTGCATCCGTACACCAAAGCGCTGTTCTCGGCAATTCCGGTTCCGGATCCCGATTATAAAATGGACCGCATCGTGCTCGAAGGCAGTATCCCGTCTCCGGCAAATCCGCCCAAAGGCTGCAAATTCCATACGCGCTGCAGTCAATGCATGAAGATTTGTGAAAAAGTTGATCCTCTTTACAAAGAGGTAGAGCCGAACCACTTCTGCGCCTGTCATCTTTACAATACCGCCGAGGAACAGGCCCAGGCGGAGAAAGCATATGAGCAGGCTGTCCTTGATGAAGAAGCCGAGCAGAATTCAAAGCGTAAAAAAGCAAAGAAGGCTAAAAAGGCTTGATTTCCGGGACAAAGATCTGAAGCAGTTCGCTGCAGCATTTATGTAAAGCAAAATGTCGAAGCGTAAAGAAAAATTTGAAGACGACGGCAGAGTGATCGCCAACATGAACGTTGACGGTATGCCGTGGCACGGCGGGTTTTCGCGGCGCGATACCGGGGAGGAAAGTCCTTCGGACGAGCAGGTGGAACATAACCGCGCCGAGATGTCAAAGCTTTCTAAAAAGCAGACGTTGTATATGGTTTTAGGCGTACTTGGCGCCGCACTGGCGGTGGCGGCAATATTTGCTGTAGTTTATTTGCTGTTTATATTGTTCGCTCAGTTTGTGTGGTTCAAGTGATCCCGCCCCGCATATCGGAATGCGCGGCGAATGCATCAGAAAGGAGTTATTGAAATGAAACGCAGAATTTTGTTAAAAGCAATAAGCCTCGTCATGGTCTTCTCGCTGTTGTGCGTCATGGTGCTCAGCGGATGCGCCACGAAAAAGAAGGCGCCGGAAGATATAATTTCTTCCGCTATGACTGCATCTGTAAAAAATTTCGAAGACAAATCCTCTTTGGACGAAGTCGGAAATATGCTCACGACCGGCCTGTTCTCAGCCAGGATGGATATTACGAGCGCAGACGGGACGCAGACCGTAAACGGATATTATACGGATAAGCAGATCGTCATTGACGTCGGATCGGGTAAAAAGATCGGCATTGACCTCGGAAAGTTAAAAGAGAAATTCCCGAAATCGATATTCGGGACCGAGGGCGATAACATCGCGTCAATAACGAAAGAGGAAGAGCAGCAGCTGATCGATACGTTAGGGCAAATAATTGACGCCGACGAGCTTGCGGATTTTTCGGACAATCTCGCAGACATAATTAAAGAAAATTCTACGCTGAAAGCAGAATACGGGAAAAATGTTGACCTCGCAGGCGGAAACGTTAAGGTCAATGTCGTTGACCTTTCGATGACCGGCAGCCAGCTGCAGACCGTTGTGGATAAGATCGCATCTTTATTCAAAGATCTGCTCAATACCGCGGGCGATGACGGTATATTCGATCTTGGTCTTAGCGAAGAGGATAAAAACAGAGTCATGTTTAGCGGCAGCATCTACACGGACGTAAAGACTGACGCATTCCTCGGCGGAAGGTTTGAGGCCGATCCTGACGGTGAAGAAGACAGTAAGGCCGTGTTCGATATTGACGTAATCAGAACTGATTCGACTGTTGAATACACTGTTAAAGGGACGGTCGACGGGGAGCAGCATAACGTCAAATTACTGATCTCTGATCTGAATACTGTTGAAACGGTCAGCGTGACAGTTGACGGAGAATCTTTTTTTGATCTTGAGATCAACCGCGGCACTAAAACGGTCGTTTTTAGAGCTTTCGACCAGGAGGTCCTGAAGTTTGATTATGAAATCGAGCGCGCTGCTGATAATTCGATAAAGTTTTTCTCTGCGACGTTTAATTTCACCAATGAAGGAATGAGCGGCGGGATGATCGGATCGATCTTCGCTCTTCCTTTCCTCGGAGCATCTCCGGCCGGGATGTACAGCGGTGACGAGCCGAACGTTGACTACTATTTCGACGATGAAGATGATTACGGCGAGAATGATTACGTTGACGGCTGGAACGAAGAGCCTGTTCAGTTTAAGCTCACATTGAGCTACGCTGCGGACGGCACGCTTCCTGAGTATAAGGATATTCTTGATTTCTCTATGCAGGAAATGAATGAACTGTTAAGCGAAATACTTCCTTTCGTTGCAGCATAACGTAATTACGACCGACTCTTTCGGTTTTTTGATACGGACAAAGCGGAGCCCTGAGCGGCTCCGCTTTTTTTCTGCCTTTTTCACTGCCTTTTTCCGCGGATCGGCGCCGCTTTTGAGAGACGGCGGATTTTCCGGTAATATTTTTCACCCGTGCAATTGAACAAAAAATCGACGCGCCGCCAGAATCAAAAATAACGGCGCTGTTTTTCTTTTAAATCGATTTTGCCATCCGGGAATTGACCCGCCAAAAACACTTTCGGAAATATTGAAAAAAATGAGCGTGCATTGACCGCGCCGTGATAGAATCCGGGTCCCGAGGGGGAAAAGCTGAAGCGGAAATTGACCGACCCTCCTGCGAGAAGCACCTCCGAAGGGCGCTGGCGGGCAGCCTGAAAAAACAAAAAGATGACGTCGACCGAAACGATCCGGCGCGTCCCCCTGATCAAACAGGCTGTCCCGTTAACGATAATAAAACTGCACAGAAACATTTAAACTTGATAACGGCGGAGGAAGACATGGAAGGGTTCACAGGCGGAAAATACAATATCGTGGAAACGCTGTCCGAAAACAGAGCGTTCAGAGTTATCGATATGAATAAACATCAATACTTCCTGAAACGTTTCGAGCCGGGTGACGTGTCGTACGATGATGAAAAACGCAATCTGGGCAGTGTTGTCTGTCCGTACGTTCCTGCGCTGATAGAATCGTTTGAAGACGAAAACGGGAGATATATAGTAACGGAATGGATAAGCGGCATAAGTATAGCAGATCACGTGTATAACAGCGGGCCTTTCGACGTAAAAGATACCGCGGAGATAATAATCAAGCTATGCGAAGCGCTGTCGTTCCTCCACTGGCGGAAGGAAGGCGCGATGGTCTATCTCGACCTGAAGCCTTCAAATGTGATACTCAGGGATAACGGTTCTGGTATGCGTCCTTTTGACGTATGTCTGGTCGATCTCGAATCTGCGAGGCCTGTCGCAGCGGACGAAGCTCAGAGCGGATCCGGAGGCGACCGCGGCGGAAGCGGGAAAAACGGCGGGGAAAAGGCAAAGAAAACGCTCAGACTCGGAAGCCCCTACTATACTGCCCCGGAAGTGCTGTTCGGGAGAGCGTGCGTACAGAGCGATATTTATTCCATCGGAGTACTTGCCGGATATATGCTTACGGGCCGCGAGGACTATCCGTCCGCATACGCTTTAAAAGGATTTGCAGGAGAATTTATTGCCGGCTGCACCGGACCGGATCCGGGGCTCAGATTTGTTAACGTTTCTTCGGTCATCGAAGCGGCCAGGGCTTTTCTCAATACGGAAACAGGGAAGAGTGAAAAGAAGAAAAGCGCGTCGTCGATCATATCCCTGCTAAAGCGCGGCGAAAAAGCTGAGCGGAAGGTGGAGGAAAGCAGGGAAAAAACTGCTGAGAATAATTCCGGGGCGCATAGAATAATCAGTGACGCGATGAATTTCAGGAGGTCGTGCGTGATGGTCGAAAGCAATCCGTGTTTCGTTAGCGAGATCGGGTTTGCGTCGGCGGAAATAGGGCTGAAGACGGGCGTGTTTGCGCTCAGCGAGCGCGGGCGCAGGAACCTTGAGTATTATCTGACCGGACAATACTTTGACGTGAATAAAGTGGCTGAGAAACAGATATATCCTTACGTTTTTGACCATAAATCGATGTATCTGCACGGCGTAAACGATTGGGTAGAGAAAGGGCTGCTAAAGGCTTCGGGCGAAGGCAAAAGGCTTTATATGGGGACTTTTAAAAAAAGCCTGGAGCTGCCGCTTCGCAGGGCAGAAGACGTCCGGAGGTTTGTCGACTGGAGCCTGACTAATTTTGACCTGACCCTCGTGAGCGTCGAACGGGGCGACGACGACACACTCATCAACACGCTTATGGAATACTGCAGCTACGTAGTTGCCACACCCGACTCAAACGTCGAAGATATGGAAGCACTCAGAAATTACTATCTTGCCCTGGCCCAGAGCGGAAAGATCATTTATTCGAAAGTCCGTTTCGTGGCGTGGGATTATACGAATTCTGACGCAGACAGAGAAAAACTATTCAAGATCGTCGGAAAGGACAAATACCTCGGAGAAGTGTTCAGAAGCGAAGAACGTATCCGCCGCAAAAACAGGATGGAGGACGTTAAGCCTGTCCCCGAGGAAGCTCCCAGCGAGCAATACGAAGAGATCCTGCAGAGGCTTATCAGCTGATCAGACCGGAGGAAAAAATGAACAGAAGGCAGCGCGGATTTATACGTGAACTTGGCCGCACGGCCTCGGTATTGGCAGAATATCTTGCGGAAAACACCGAAGACGACCCGGATATGCCGCTCGGGACTGCGATATGGAAGAGCCTGTTTTTCCTTTCCGGTTTCGTCCGCACGGAGCTTCGGGGGCTGTTGAAAGGCAGCAGTTCAGGCGACTGCTTTGAAATATCGGAATGGTTTGAATATATGCGCATAACGTATGGGAAATACAGCGAAGTGCTGACTTTCTGCCAGATAATCTGCTGCGCATTCAGAACAGGCAATGTCCGTGAGGCGTCCGAAGCGCTGAGGATGCTCTCGAGGACGGTAATTGCCGGAAATTTAAACGACAGCGAGCCGGATATGATACCCGTCTGGCAGTTTATGATAAAGCGTAAAGAATCGTTTTTCGGAGAATTGAACAGCGCTGAAAGCGGGGCCATGTTCGGGCGGATGCTTCTGCAGCTTTGCTGCTGCGCCGGGGAAGATAAGAAATACAGAAACGAGCTGAAAATGCTCTTCGGTTTTATTAAAGCGCTCTCGGAAGAGCCGGACGTGAGAGAACGGATATTGACCGTGCTCCGGTACGAGGCATCCGCCGGCGACGCGAGGCTGTATTGTGCACTGGAAACGGCACGTTAGCGAAGCTGACATGTATTGTGCGCTGGAAACGGCATGTTAGCAAAGCTGACATGTTATTGTGCGCTGGGAACGGCACGTTAGCGAAGCTGACAGCCTAACACCTAATATGAAATATTTGCCGGGCGACCGGTAAAAATAAAAAGGACAGGGGAACCAGAAATGAAAAAGAGAACAGTAGGTTTGTCCGGAAAAATCAGGACAATTAAGGTTTTATGCGCTGCTGCGGCATTGATTATGCTGATAATGGCGGTCAATATACCGGCCGTCGCTCAGGCTTCGGCGTATGTAAGCAGGCTCGCGCAGTTTACCGGCTTCGGAGGCGCAGAGTATTATAAAAAAAGCGGGTACTACGTTAACATTTACGGACCCGGCGGCGTTATCACAGAGGTCAGGTATAAAGCCGGAGGGAGCCGTCAGAAATTGTATTATCTGGCGGATCTGCGCACCGGAGAAGAACAGACGGCGTACTGCCTCGCGTCCGGGCTGTCATTCAGTTCCGGGGCTGAATACAAGGCGGATCTTAATAACGGCGAAAGTTTCTCGTCGTATTACGAAAACCTGCCGGAAAGCGCCAGGAAGGGGATCGCATACGCGTCGATTTACGGCTTCAACGAAAAAACGATGCGTCTGGGAGGTCCCGGGCCTGTTGAAGGAACGTACGGCGCGGATTTCTGGATGGCAACGCAATGTATAATCTGGGAATATCAGCAGGGAATCCGGACAGATGCCGGTATGCGCATCTCATCGGGGCAGGTTGAAGCGGACAATTATTACAGTATCATTAAAGGCAAGCCCGCCGAAAAATGCTACGATTATCTGCTTAACGTTATAAAAAACGCAACCGCTGTGCCTTCATTTGCAAAGGACAACGAGTCCGGCTGGAGCACTGTTCTTACTCTGAAAGAGACCTCTAACGGCTCCGGGTTGTATAAAACCAGCGTTTACAGCAGGACAACTCTGCCTACGGGCAATTATTATGTCACAGATGAAAACGGAGCGAGGCTTCCGGACGTATCCTTTAGTTTCAGCGGAAATACGTTTTCCTTAACGTCTGCTGCCAGATATAGCGACGGAAAAAGGATAATGATCCGCAAAGAGGAAGAGCAGAACGGCGAAGGTGCGGCAGTGTTTTTTGCGCCCGATGATTCTTCAAAGCAGACAATGTTGAGCACGGGCGGAAGACTCAGTGATCCGTACGCGTTGTATCTGAGCATTAAGACGCAGGACGACGAGGGTGAGAAGGTAGATCTCAGGATCAATAAAAGTTCCGCAGACGGGCGCAGAGAGGGTATTCCGTTCGTCTTTTCGTGGGAAAGCAGCGACGGGCTTACAAATAACCGGACGGTATATACTGACGCGTCAGGTATTGCCGAAACTCAGTTTATAATCGGCGCGGGGGCAGGCAATATTCGATCTGATCTGAGATACGTGGGAGTGCTCGAGCAGGCATATGATACGTATAACGCGTCGTTGACAGCATATTCCGGATGCGTTTCGGCGGTCACGGAGGTCTTCTTCTACCGTACGTACCGCAGCGGAAGTCTTATATGGAAATTTGACGCTTCGAAGGCGGCTGCGGAAGCGGCGTCGTTTGACGGTAAAAGCTATTCGGGCCATATGATAGCGCTCGGAAACGTTGGCGGAAACAGCGGCGGAGAAAGCACTGCCGTGCTCGATTACTACAACGAGCCGCGCAAAGGCACGGTGAAAGTGGTAAAGACTTCGGACACGGGAGACGGCGAAGGATTCGTGTTTGAGCTGAAGGGCAGCGATCCCGAAAACGAACATATTGCCGTCCGTAAAACTACTGATTCTTCAGGGAGTGCAGTCTGGGCAGACGTGCTGCCCGGACAATACACGCTCAGAGAGATATTGCCCGCGGACAGCATCTGGGAGCAGCCGGATCCTTTGACCGTTACCGTGAAGCCGGAAAAAACTGTAAACGTCTCCGTCCATAACACTCGAAAAAAAGGCGCGATCAAAATAATTAAGACGTCCGATGACGACCGGTTCGACGGGATAAAGTTTATTGTCGAGGGATACGGCGGCCGGAAATATACGATAGAGCCGGATGAGGACAGCATTCAGATCATCGACGGGAAACAGACTTTCGTGGCGATGCTGAGCGGACTGGTGCCGGGCAATTATATCATCACTGAAGTTGTCCCTGCGAGATATAAAGGGCAGCCTCCGGCGGGAGTGACCGTTGAGCCCGGAAGAACAACAGAAGTCCGTTTTCATAACGAAATGAATCACGTTTCCTTTATCGTAACAAAATCGATCTATGCCGAAGAATTTATACCGGCACACGGCGATGCAACGTTCATCTTTAAGATCAAGGACGTTGCCCACAACAATACGTATTACAAACTGCTGAGTTTTTCTGAAGAAGACAAACATCCGGGGCAGACAGGGCTCATATCCAAGAGCTTTTCCATAAGCGGGCTTGAACCCGGAATGTACGAAGTCACCGAACTTAAGACGCTGCGTTATGAGCTGGAAACCATAACGGTAAGCCCGGGCAACATCGTAACTGGTGAAACAGCGTACGTGATTTTGAGGAACACTCTGAATCCGGCGCCTGTTTGGGTCCAATTTGTTAACCGCGTGGTCAATCAGGAAAAGACTACGGACACCGCTTTCTGCGTTAACGTGTTCTGAGTTTATTGACGCTATTGATAAGGGCGGAAGAATATATGATGCGAATGTTTTTAAGATGAGAATTTACGTAAAAAGGCAAGCAAAAATAATAAAAATAATTGCCCGCGCGATGCTTAGAGGTTTAGCGTTCGTGATCCCGCTCGTACTTTTGCTGATCATATGCACGCAGGCCGCGGGTGTCAGATACATGTGCGTACTATCATCATCGATGGAACCGGAATTGCCCGTTGGCAGCCTTATAGTTGTAGTCCCGAAGCGTCCCGAAGCGGTTTCTGAGAGGGAGAATATAACTTATCTTGCGGGAGGCAGCCTCGTCACACATAAAGTGATTAAAAACGACGAGGGCGGGAAATTCCTTATTACCAAAGGGATAGCCGGGAAGCTCGAGGACGCGCCGGTTCCGTACAGCGCAGTCATAGGAGTGCAGAAGATCTGTATTCCGGGGCTCGGAAAGCTTGCGGCAAAGTTAGGTAGTGCGAGGGGGAAAATAGCGGTGATCTCTTTCACTGCGGCAATATTTATCATAGTGATACTGGCCGATATTATAACGGGCAGGCGCCGCAAAAACGCGGCAAATCAATCAGATCTGACTGCAATTGCAGCAGAAAATAATATTTAAGGAGGCTCATTATGAAAAGGAGCGAAAAAATCATCATTGGAATTCTGACGTTAGGTCTTATTGCCGCGCTGTGTATCGGCGGGACAATGGCTTACATGACAGACTGGGAGGACAAGGAAAACACGTTCACAGTCGGAACGCTCGACGTTGCCCTCGAAGAAAAGAACTGGGACGCCGGAGAAGGCGGTGAAAACGTTGTCCCCGGAGATACGTTTGAAAAAGATCCCGTGATCAAAGGCGTTAAGAACGACAGCTACGTTCGCGCACGTATAGTTTTTAAAGATTCCGCCGGAAAAGTGATCACCGATTCCGAAAGGCTTGCGCTCATCAGAAGTATGATCAGATTCGATTCTACGTACGACGCTGATGCGCAGAAAAACGGTACGGTCGTAGTGCCCGGAGAATCGTATTCGTTGGCCGATATCGCCGCGCTTCCTATGATCAATCCGGCTTTTACAGAAGTGGCGACAGGGAAAGCGGGAGAGTACTGCTATACCTATAATAGCGTGCTCGCAGAAGGCGAAAACGTGGCGCTGTTCACTAACGTCGTTGTCCCCACGGACTGGTCACAGATACAGCTTGACGCGGCAGGAGCGTTCAAGATCGACGTGACCGTAGAAGCGATACAGGCTAAAAACTTTGAAAATGCCGCGGCGGCATTCAGCGCGCTTGACAGCGAAATAAGCGCGGGCACTATCGTTCACAACTACGATTCTACAAATTGAGTACGGTAAAGTGATAATGGCCGGTGCGGCGGGTACTTATGCCGCGCCGGTACTGCCGGATCTCGTGCAGCGCATGTTTCTTTGGCCGGGCGGAAACGGTGGGTCGCAGGGGAAATTGAGTTTATCCAGGAGGAAAATAGACCATGAGAAAAGTATATATTATCATTTTGATAATGTTGACGTGTTCTTTCGCTGTATGCGGTTTACTGGCTGCAGCCGATTGGTACAGGGAAGACAGAACTACAAACACCGTTTCGGTCGGAAATCTCAGCGCGGAGATAATAGATATATATGAGCAGAATACGGTGACGATGCCCGGTGACACCGTGAGTAAGGTCGTATCTGTTAAAAATACGGGCGGATCCGACGCGATAGTGAGAGTCAGACTTACCGGAACGTGGACTGACAGCGGCGAAGAAACAGTGCCGGAGCAGTTAAGTTACGAGATCAATGAAGAGGACTGGCTTTATGACAATGAAAGCGGTTATTACTACTGTACTTCCGTGCTCGCTCCGGGAGACGTATCGGCTCCGCTGATCAGGTCGTTTTCCCTGAACGGGCCGAATATAAACAACGTTTTTTCCGGAAGGCCGGGCTGCATTACGGTGGCAATGGAGGCGGTCCAGGCTGCCGCCGGGGGAGTGTCGATCTGGGGCAGGACAAACGAAGATCTTAATATTGAATACGGCGAGCGTCCTTCATCCGGGGAGGGCAACGAATCAGACGTAACGTTTAACGGCTCCGCGGGAGGATTCGATTTCGGCGATAACAGCGATCTGTTTTCCACTTTTAAAGATCTGCTTCCCGGGCAGACGGTAATTCAGAACATCAGTGTGGGCAATTCTCACGATGAAAGCACGGAGATATTCCTGAAGGCTGAATGTTCGGCGGAAGGCAATGACGAGCTGTTATTTAAGCTTCTTACCGAGTTTACGGATATTGAAATCGCTGTAGGCGGGGAAACGGTGTATGACGGTCCTTTGTGGCAGAAGGAGGGAGGCGCGGATGTCAGAATCGCTATGGAAGGCGCGGAAGAGGAGCGAAATGCAGACTTTGAAGAGCTGTACGGGCGCGGGATCAGCCTCGGAGTCGTTGACGCAGGACACGGAAAAGCTATCACCGTCGAACTGAAATTGTCGCCTGATGCGGGCAATGAATTTCAGGATCTTGCCGGCGACGTTGACTGGATTTTTTATGCAAAAGGCAGCGACCGCGAACCGGTACCTCAGACAGGTGACAATGACACCGGAATATACGTATGGTGCATGAGTGCAGCTGCCGCATTATGTATTATCCTGATCATCGTTCACCGGATAGTTGCGGGGAAGAAGCGTGAAAACAGCACGGCAAAGGTTAAAAACAAGGCGCGCGGATACAGAAGGATCCAGGTCTGTATTGCCTTGCTTGCGGCTGCCGCAGCCGTGGTATCGTTGTCCGCAGCAGGGACGGTCGCTTTTATGACTGATGCAGAAACGGCGGAAAACACGATCGTTCCGGGGACACTTTCGATCGAACTTGACGAGCCCGGATTCAGCCCGGGAGCAGTGCTGAATCCAAAATCGAAAGTACCGAAAGACCCGAAAGTGACGAATACAGGCAGCGTACCGATGATAGCATATATGAAAGTCGGAATACCGGTAAAAAGGGTGGCAACGGTTAGTGGAGAGACAAAAATGATCATTCCGGCCGCTGAACAGGAACTGTTTTCTTTCGTGCCGGACAACAGCTGGAACCTGATAGAAAGTTATACTACGGGCGGGAATGACGGAATAAAGCGCGTATATTATGTGTTTGGCTACGTCGAGAAAATACTTGAGCCGGGAGAATCGTCAAAACCGCTGTTTTCAGATATTGAGTTTGTAAATCTGCTGGAGGGAGAGCTTGTATATGCATCCGAAATTGAAGTTCCGGTAAGTGCGTTCGGGCTGCAGGAGAAGCATATAGCCGAAGAGCGGCCAATGGCGGAAAGAGTTATCTTTGGCTATGAAAACTCTATTAAAGGGGCGTGGGAAGAATGAAAAAGAAACATGAATTATTCGTGCCGTTTGTGATGATGATCATCTGTGCCGTATTGACCGTGGTAATTGTCAGTACAGGGATAACACTTGCATATCTTAAAGACCGGGATGACGTGAACAACGTTCTGACAGTGGGCGAAACTGAAATAGAAATAGAAGAGACATTTCCACCGCGGACTTCGCCGCCCTACCCCGGTGAACCGGTCGTTAAAGTAGTTAAGATAGAGAACACAGGGAATCTTACGTGTACTGTAAGGGCCAGGCTAGTATTCTCCGAAGAAAAGCTTGTAAAAATGACAGAGCCGCTCGAGATCGGAGCGGACTGGATCCTGAGACCGGACGGATTCTATTATTACATGATCCCGCTAAAACCCGGAGAGGTGACAAAGCCGCTTATAGAGAAGGTGGTGTTCCGCAGATTTTATTCAAACGGAGGATCGATTTCTCAGGAAGATATTGCCGGACTCGATCCGGAGCTGATAGTTTATTCGGAAGCGCTGGAATTTGTAAAAGACGATGCGTCGTTGCCGGAAGCCGAAGAAATATTTAATAACTGGGCACAGTATTGAGGAAAAAGGGAAAAACTAGGCGCGGCCGAATAATATTGACAGAATCGCGTACAATGCATAAAATACGTCCGTTGCGGCATCGGGGGAAAACTGCCTTTTGATGTTTCGCCTTGAAGCCGCACAGGAGGTAACCGGTATGCTTGAATTATACGGAATAAAAAAAGATTATCCCACCGGAGGCGGAAAAGTCGAGGCTTTAAAAGGTATCGATCTCAGGTTCAGAGAGAAAGAATTTGTAGCGATTCTCGGCCCTTCCGGGTGCGGTAAAACAACGCTGCTCAATATTATAGGCGGGCTGGATCATTATACGGAAGGCGACCTTGTTATTAACGGCAGAAGCACTAAACAATATTCCGCAAGAGACTGGGATACGTACCGGAACCACACTATCGGATTCGTCTTTCAGAACTATTATCTTATTCCTCATCAGAACGTGCTGAGAAACGTTGAACTTGCATTGACTCTCTCGGGCGTGCCAAACGCCGCGCGCAAAAAAGCGGCGGTAAAAGCGCTCGAAGACGTAGGGCTCGGAGACCAGATCAAAAAGAAACCTGCGCAGTTGTCCGGTGGCCAGGCACAAAGGGTCGCTATAGCGAGAGCGCTGATAAACGATCCGGACATTGTCCTTGCCGACGAACCTACAGGAGCGCTTGACACCGAAACAAGCGTACAGATCATGGAGATGCTTAAGAAGGCATCCGAAGATCATCTGGTCATAATGGTCACACATAACCCTGAGCTCGCGGAAAAATATGCCACGAGAATAATCAGGATGATCGACGGCAGGATCGTAAATGATTCTTCGCCAGTGACAGATGAGGAACTGAACGTTTTAAAAGAGAGCTATATTTTAGAAGAAACCGGACCTTCAGGCGAGGCGGGACCCGGAAAAGAGCATAAAGGCAGAAGTGCGGGAAATAAAAAGAAGCCGTCAATGTCTCTGCTGACGTCTATGATGCTTTCTGTTAAAAACCTGCTTTCAAAGAAAGGCAGAACGATCCTTACCTCGTTCGCAGGCAGCATCGGAATAATCGGAATTGCGCTTATTTATTCTGTTTCCGCGGGCACAAACAGATTTATCGAACAGGTCCAGGAGGAAACGCTCGCATCTTATCCGATCACGATCGAAAGCACGCATATGGATCTGAACGAGCTGCTGATTAATCTGGCGGGCAACAGGGATTCCGGACGTGAGCATGCAAAAGACGGAATATACCAGCGCATATCGATGTACAATATGGTCAATTCAATAAACAGCACTTCACTTATTGAAAACGACCTTAAATCGTTTAAAAAGTATCTGAATGAACAGACGTCCAGTAAGGACAGCAAATTCGGAAGCAGCATTACAGGACTGAGTTATACGTACGCCCTGGATATTCTTATGTACACTAAGAACGTCAACGGAGACGTCGTATTATCAGACACTTCCGAAATAACTTCGAGGCTCGTTTCCAAGATATTCGGAACAGACGTCACGGCATATTCCAGGACTTCGGGTACTTCGAATTCGACGCTGATGTCTCTTATGTCGTCGTCATCTTCTAACTCTTCAAGAAATACGTGGCAGGAGATGCTGCCGGGCATCAACGGAGAAACGGTAAGCAACATAGTTAAAAGCCAGTACGACATTGTGTACGGTGAATGGCCTACGGCGTACAATCAGGCCGTTCTGGTCGTGGATAAGAACAACGAAGTATCGGACATGGTGCTATATGCAATAGGGCTTAAGACCGCGGAAGATATTGACGCAATTATTGACGCGGCAATGTCAGGCCGGGAGCTTGACGTACCTGACGAGAGATGGTCCTACGAAGAGATCTGCGGAAGAGAATTCAGACTTGTCCTTAATTCCGACTGCTTCACAAAAGACGAGGAGGCAGGTACGTACAGTGATCTTCGCAAAACTGATGCCGGAATGAAATATCTTTACAACAACGGTGTGGCCGTGGAGATCTCCGGTATAATCAGGGCAAAGGATGATGCAATCTCGCCGATGTTAAGAGGCGGAACGCTGGGTTACACCTACAAACTTACGGAATACGTTATAGAAAACATCTCAACGTCTCCGGCCGTGCTGGAGCAAAGAGAGAAGACGGATACGGATATATTCACAGGGCTTCCGTTTAAGAGTAATATAAGCACGCTCGACGATTCGGTAAAAGCGCAGATATTCAAGAACTATATTGACGGCCTGAATACTGCCGGTAAAGCCGCTACATTCCTGAGAATAGTTACGTCGCCGTCTGATGAACTTATTGCCCAATCCGTAAATATGATGCTCGACGGAATCTCACGGGACGATATGATCGAAATGCTTGTCAGCGGCGCGGTGGCGCAGGGATATATCTCGGAAGCCGATATCCGTGAATATATTAAAGACATGTCGGACGAAGACCTGAGAGAACTTGTTACGACGCTCGTTAAGGAGCAGTTCAAAAACCAGTACGCTCAGGAGGTCAGGGCACAGTATGCCGGTAAGAGCGACGCGGAACTGGCGGCAATGTTTGACGTGCAGATGGCGGCGATAACGGATGAACAGTGCGCTGTCCTGTACGACACGGCGCTTGATTTTTCAGACAGCACGTACGAGGACAATCTCCGCCTGCTCGGCAGCGCGGATATTGACGATCCGGAAAGTATAAACATTTACACTGCGACGTTTGCAGACAAGGACAATATCAAGAAGATGATCGATGCGTACAATGCGGATAAAGACGAATTTACGTCGATCGCATATACGGACTACGTCGGTATTCTGATGAGCTCTGTTACGACGATCGTAAACAGCATCTCATACGTTCTGATTTCTTTCGTCGCTATCTCGCTCATAGTGTCATCGATCATGATAGGCGTTATTACTTTGATTTCCGTGCAGGAACGAACGAAAGAGATCGGTATACTGAGAGCATTAGGTGCGTCAAAGCGGAATGTTTCGGGTATGTTTATAGCTGAAACGGTAATAATCGGTTTTGTTTCCGGCGTGCTGGGCGTGGCGCTGAGCTGGCTGCTCATTCTGCCTATCAACGCGATAGTTCATGCGCTTTCCGGACTTGCGAGCCTGAGTGCATTCCTCCCCTGGAATACCGCACTCATATTGATCGGTGTAAGCATGCTGCTCACATTGGTCGCGGGGCTTATTCCGTCGGGCAGCGCAGCAAGAAAAGATCCTGTCGTTGCCCTGCGAACAGAATAAAATTTACCATAATTTCCCGTGAGCAGATCATTAAATCTCCTCAGTTGCTTTATATACGCAAAAAGTGTAAAATAACAGCGTGAAAAACAGTCCGCAGTTATTTATATAAACATACGTGCTTTTTGCGGCGACGGAAATATACACGGAGGTAACTGAGATGAAAAGAAAAGCAGGATTAATCGCTGTTATGCTTATACTTGCACTGAGCTGTGCTCTGGTGCTGAACGGGTGCAGGCTGAATATCGATCTCGTTAGGGCGACTCCCGAAAGCAGCGGGAATGCCGGAGATAATAAAACTCCGGGAAGCGATGCCACACCGGACGCGGGAGCTACTGACGGACCCGGATACGCGACGCCGGAGCCGGCTGATCCGGGAGACGCATTCGTGCTTGCACTGGCTTTTGCAAACATGTTTAAGGGAACCTGGACAGCCGACGATAACACCTTCCTCGATTTCGACGTTGAAGATGATAAACCGTTCGTGCTTTCCGGCGTATGGGCATCAGACGGTGCGTTTCCTGTCTATGATATCATTGAAGCAGAGCCGGATTCTGGAACAGAGAAAAAATATCAGGTTAAACTTCGTGAACGCGTCAGCGGTAAAGAATCAGAACTGATCATCGTGTCGGATAATAACTCGATAATTGTCTCCGAGACCGGCAGCATCATCGGAGAAAAGAGATATACGTACGACGGAACGAAACAGTTTCCGCCCGAAGTGATATCTTTCTCTCCTGAACAGATCGTCGCGCAGTTCGGAGGACACTGGACAGGGTACAAGGATCCTGATGAATTTGTCGTTATCGAGGCAGGCCCTGACGGCGCGGCATTGCTGAGGCACGGATACAGAACCGCCCCGGGCGAAGCGGTAGAATATACTTTCAAGAGCGCCGTCGTCATCGACAAACTTGGATACGACTACGACGTTGTCCTCGTAAACCGCCAGAACGGGCAGGAGCTCAGCACTCAGGCCGGGATCCGTCAGGCGGGCAACATACTGCTGTTCAATTTCGTTGACGGCAGAGGAAGCGTTTCATTTGAAGCGTACTCAGAGACAAAACTGACTGACGTTGACCCTGTCGTCTTCGCAACACAGTACAAAGGCGCGTGGACGAACAGCGATAACGAGTTTATCCAGTATTCCGTTTCCGACGGGAAGGCGCATATGATGTTCGCGATCTGGAATTCCGGCGGCGATTTCCCGGCAGGGCAGATCACCAGAGTAACGCAGATAGGCGGCGAAAAGAAATATGAGATCTCGCTGAAAATGCACGGCGACGGATCTGTACACGTTTACTTTATGGAGATGGACGATTCGACCGGAAAGATGACGGTTTGGGAGGACGGCCACGCGAGCAGCGACTATTATTTCATCGCTTCCCAGCAGCCTGCGGAACCCCTTTCGGACAATGAAATACTCAGCAATTTCGGCGGTCTTTGGATCTCGAACGATAATTTGTATGAATTTATCTACATTGAGAAGCTCAACAGTGATTCGATAAACGTTACTTACGGCATAAGAAACAGCGACGGCGAGTTTCATTATGAAACGATCGAAAATGCTATCGGCGACGATCTCGGCCACGACTTTCAGGTGACGTTCAAAAAGGCCGGAAGCAGCGAGATAATCGTGAGATACGTAGGGCTCATTCAGGCCGGTAAAACAATGCTGATCGATCTTAATGACGGTAAGGGCGAGCGGTCGTTCTTACTTTCCGAACACGATGCGATACTCGAAGTTGGCGAGGCATATTTGGCCGGGCAGCTTGTAGGTTGCTGGACGGCAAGTAATATGAGCGACTTCATATCGTTCTCCAAATCGGCGACAATTATGTTTGCGGTATGGAATTCGGGCGGAGAGTTTCCTGTAGGTAACATCAAGAGGGTGACAACGTTTCTCGGCGGTTCCAATGAGGGTATTTATATGCTGGTGCTCCGTATGAAAGGTACGAATGAACTTAAAGTCTATAATCTTAAGATCATATCCCAGACACAGTTCGAATTCTGGGAAGAGGGCGGCGTTCATGACACGTACACCTATTATACAGATAAACAGCTGGGAATGGGATGAGGAGAGTTTAGAGTTTAGAGTTAAGAGTTAAGAGTTAAGAGTTTAGAGTTCAGAGTTAAGAGTTCAGAGTTAAGAGTTTAGAGTTCAGAGTATGATTCGGATGATGGCACAGATGTCGCGGGAGCTTAATTTGTGCCATCATTCATTTTGGACCGGACGGGATCGGAAACGATGCCCTTTTTGATCCACATTTTGCCCTCGTTTGTGCTTTTTTAAGTTGCGAAAGAATTTGCATAGTGGTACAATACCCTGAAGGCGTCCGGCATGGCGTTTTGCGCAAATTCTCCGCCTGCAGCCCGGACCGCCGTCCTAATTCTTTTTTGAAAGGTGAAAATCAAATGGGCAGAAAAATCACGGTCATCGGTGCGGGAAGCGTTGGCTCCACGATAACTTACACGCTTGCGGTAGATAAGATCGCATCTGAAATAGTAATGATCGACGTAAACGAAGAAAAAGCCCGCGGAGAAGCTATGGACATACTTCAGGGCATGCCCTTCAGCTCGCCGACGAATATTTACGCGGGAGATTACAGCGATGCGGCCGGATCTGATATTGTCATCATCACGTGCGGCATAGCAAGAAAAGCAGGACAGTCGAGGATCGACCTTGCCCAGACGAACGTAAATATCATAAAGCAGATAGCGCCGGAGATCGCAAAATACGCCCCGGACGCTATTTATATTGTTGTCAGCAACCCCGTTGACATACTGACGTACGTTTTCATGCGCGTATCTGGAATACCCGAAAAACACATCATCGGATCCGGAACCATACTTGACACCTCGCGCCTGCGCTCGAGAATAGCCGAATACGTGGGTATCAGCGAACAGAACATACACGCATACGTGCTGGGAGAACACGGCGACAGCTCGTTCGTGCCCTGGTCGATCGCTCAGGTCGGATGCGTGAACCTGTTCGACTACCGCAAAGACTTCCACTTCTACGATTCGCTCCGTCCCGAACTTGACACTGACGAAATAGAGGATTACATCCGCACATCCGGCGGACAGATCATCAAGCGCAAAGGAGCGACGTTCTATGCAGTTTCGATCTCCGTCTGCCATATCGTGAAATGCCTCCTGGGCAGCGCGAACAACGCCCTCACGGTGTCGTCAATGATGCACGGCGAGTACGATATCGAAGACGTATGCCTCAGCATCCCGTTCATTATCGGACCTCACGGCGTATCGGGCCATCTGCTCCCGAACCTCACCGGCTCCGAGATCGGCAAACTCCAGAACAGCGCGAACGTCCTGAAAAACGTTATCCGCCAGGTCGATATCTGACCCCTGCGGCATCGCTGAAACTCCCTATCAAAATAAAAACAAATCCCTCATAAGGAGATAAAAAAATGACATACACATACTATCCGGGCTGCACGCTTAAGACCAAAGCGCAGGACCTGGATCACTACGGCCGCGAAAGCCTGAAAGCACTCGGCATCACGCTCGAAGAACCGGACGAGTGGCAGTGCTGCGGCGCGGTATACCCGATCGCCCGCGACGAAATCGCCACCAAACTCTCCGCCGTTCGCGCGCTTGCCGCCGCCAGGGACAATGCATCTCCGCTGATCACACTCTGCTCCGCCTGCCACCACGTGCTCACCAGGGTCAACGACGATATGCGCCGCGACGAGAACGTGCGCACGAAGGCCAATAACTATCTCAAACTCCCCGTGCCGTACGCCGGCGAGACGGAAGTCATCCACTACCTGCAGCTCCTGCGCGATAAGATCGGCTTCGATAATATAGCCAAAGCCGTTAAAAACCCGCTCAAGGGCCGCAAAATAGGTGCATATTACGGCTGCCTTCTGCTCAGACCCTCAAAAGTGATGCAGTTCGACGATCCCGAAAATCCGCACATCATCGAAGACTTCATAAAGGCGCTCGGCGCAACGCCTGTAATATACGGCATGCGCAACGAATGCTGCGGCGGTTACGTCACACTGAAAGACGAGGCGCAGGCTGCGGAAAACACGAACCGCATTATAAAAAACGCCGCATCAAAAGGCGCGGAAGAACTCATAACCGCCTGCCCGCTCTGCATGTATAACCTCAGGAAACACTCGGACGGCACTGTAAAAATCAGCTACATCACGGAACTGCTGTATGACGCTCTCGGCCTTCGCGAAGAACTCGGAGACGCACCGGAAGCGTGCGAAACGGCGGACGGCAGTGACGCGGGATGCGCCTGCAGGCGCACGGAAAAAGCAGAATAAAGGAGGCCGGAAAAATGCATCAGACAGAAAAAGAAACGGCCGAACTTATAAAACAGACCAGCGGCTACGACGTAAAAAAATGCATGAAATGCGGCAAATGTTCAGCCACTTGTCCCGCGTACGGCGAAATGAAATTTCACCCGCACCAGTTCGTAACGATGGTTGCCCACGGGAAAGTAGACGAACTTCTGCGCGACGGGACAGTAACGAGATGCTTAAGCTGCTTTGCGTGCGTTGAGCGCTGCCCCAGAGGCGTAGAACCGGCAAACGTTGTCGCGGCGATAAGAGTACTGGCTGAACGCGAACAGGGAGGCTCGAACTTTGTCCCGGACGAAGTACCCGCGCTCATTGCCGCGGACAATGAAATTCCCCAGCAGGCGCTCGTCAGTGCGTTTCGCAGGTACAGAAAGTAAAGGCGGTGTCAGAATTTGCATAAAATTGGAGTATTTGTCTGCTGGTGCGGCAGCAATATCGCGGCAACTGTCGATATCGACAGAGTAGTGGCCGAAGCGAAAGTACAGCCCGGCGTGGTATTTGCCAAAGACTACCAGTATATGTGCTCGGAAGCGGGCCAGAATCTAATAAAAGACGCCATAAAAGAATACGGACTTACAGGAATCGTCGTATGCTCCTGCTCGCCCAGGATGCATGAAACGACGTTCAGAAAAGCCGCGTCCCAGGCGGGGCTTAACCCGTTTATGGTAGAGATAGCCAACATCCGCGAACATTGCTCGTGGATCCATAAGGATAAAGAAGAGGGTACGGAGAAAGCGTGCGTGCTGATGCGCGCGGCCGTAGCGAAAGTGACGCTCAATACGCCTCTTAAAGCAGGAGAGAGCAAGGTCGTAAAGCGCGCGCTCGTCATTGGCGGAGGAATCGCCGGAATACAGACCGCACTCGACATTGCAGACGCGGGATTCCCCGTTGACATCGTCGAAAAGAACGCTACCATCGGCGGACGCATGGCTCAGCTGGATAAAACGTTCCCGACGCTCGACTGCTCGTCATGCATATTGACCCCGAAGATGGTCGAAGCGAAATCGAACGAAAACATACGCCTCATCACTTACGCCGAAGTTGAAGAAGTGAGCGGATTCGTAGGCAGTTTCAAGGCGAAAATACGCAAAAAAGCGCGTTACGTTAAAGAAGACGTATGCACGGGCTGCGGCGTGTGCATGTCAAAGTGCCCGTCTAAAAAGGGACTCAACGAATTTAACATGGGGCTGAACAACCGCCCCGCGATATACATTCCGTTCGCGCAGGCAATACCGAACGTCGCGGTGATCGACAGCACGCAGTGCATCAAACTTAACACCGGAAAATGCGGTCTTTGCGAAAAAGTCTGTACCGCGAAAGCGATCGACTACACGCAGCAGGACGAATTCATCGAAGAGGAATACGGCGCGATAGTGATGGCGACGGGATTCAGACCTATCGACGCATCCAAATTTGACGAATATTCGTACTCCACATGCAAAGACGTCGTGACTTCGCTGGAGCTCGAGCGCATCATGAACGCGGCGGGACCCACGGGAGGCGTGCTTTTAAGACCTTCCGACGGAAAACATCCGCATTCGATAGTATTCATCCAGTGCGTAGGTTCGCGCGACGTATCGGGCCGCGGCAAACCGTACTGCTCCAAGATCTGCTGCATGTACACCGCGAAGCACGCGATGCTGATCAGGGACAAATACCCCGACGTTGAAGTACACGTGTTCTACATCGACGTACGTACGCCGGGAAAGAATTTCGACGAATTCTACAGGCGCGCAGCCGAACAGTACGACGTTGACTACATCAAGGGCCAGGTCGGAAAAGTATGGGAAGAAGACGGACACCTCGTCGTCAGAGGCGTTGACCTCATCGCAAACGAACAAATCATACTCAACACCGATATGGTCGTGCTGGCGACCGCTATCGAGCCCGATCCCACGGCGCGAAAGGTGGCCAACATGCTCACTGCGAGCATTGACACGAACGACTTCATCACCGAAGCGCACCCGAAGCTGAGACCGGTCGAGAGCCCCACGGCAGGCATTTTCCTGTCGGGCGTGTGCCAGGGACCGAAAGACATACCCGAGACCGTATCTCAGGCAGGCGCCGCGGCGTCGAAGGTCATCGGCCTCCTGTGCAAGGATAAGCTCACCACCAACCCGTGCGTGGCGCATTCCGACGAACTTCTGTGCAACGGCTGCTCCTGCTGCGAAAAAGTCTGCCCGTACGGCGCTATTTCGTACGACACGCATCTCATCAACGACCACGGCGTGAAAGAA
>JAEEGL014836986.1_pt1 | contig 38389 bp, 60 predicted proteins | sample 9134231 | NCBI WGS metagenome assembly JAEEGL01 (sample SAMN16246548, study PRJNA631951) | gut metagenome | biome: gut microbiome; feature: rumen; material: fiber-attached | host: Bos | place: Iran: Karaj | collected 2018-10
AGGTGGATTCGCCCGCCTGCGGGCGGGCCAGGTCGGCGGGAAAACGTGCCCCCGGCACGTTTTCTGACACGCCTCCCCTTCGAATCCACGCTTCACAAAGACCCATACCAAGCAAAAAACCCATCCTCACGGATGGGTCTTGTGCTTGGTGGGGGAAGGTGGATTCGAACCACCGAAGGCATTGCCAGCAGATTTACAGTCTGAAACAAAACGGCTTATTTCAACCGGGTTGATGTTTTTGACATCATTTTTGACATCGAGCGGGCAAATTTACCAACATTCTTTTTCTCATGCTTGCGCCGGAGCTCGGTGTAGATTTCCATTGTCGTACTGACGTTTGCGTGCCCGAGAATGTGCTGGGCGGTATAGACGTCAACTCCTGCTTCGTACAATAGAGTGGCCGTTCCATGCCGGAGATTGTGTGCGCCGACGGTGGGCTTTCCATCCTCATCGATCCAGCCGTGAGCGGTGCAGAAGGCGGACCAGGCCGTCTCCCAGTTCTTGTCTGTCATGAATCCGTCAACACCTTTGCGCCCGGCTTTATAATCCCGGTGCGGGAAGAGCCAGGATCCGGGGTGGGCGTCCATCCACGCTTTCAGCGGAGCCCGGAGCGGGAGAATGATCGGAACCGTCCGCACACCTGCCTCCGTCTTTGCCTTCGGGATACGAATCTCCCAGGCTTTCATATCGACGTCAGACTTAGGACGCTGCAGGGCTTCGTTGCGGCGCAGACCGGTGCAGAGAAGAAAGAACGGGATAAATCCGAACTCCATATCGTTCGCGCCGGCGAGGATCTCCGTAAGCACATCGTCCTCTGGGACGCTGCGCTTTCCCTTTGGCAGGCCCTTCGGGTTTTTTACGCTAAGAGCGGGATTATAGGGCAGACGGATCACCGGATCGGCGACGGCGTGATCAAGCGCCATCCGCCAGATGCAGCGGCGGGAGTTGACGACCGTGTAGGACAGACCTTTCGCCTTTTGCGTGAGAAGATCCTGTGTGACGTCAAAAGCCGTGATATCTGCGACGGGCGTACTGCCATACAGTTCACGGATCTCTGCAACATGCGGCGCGTAGTTCATCCAGGTGCGGGCTGTGATACTTTCCCGGTGCTGATCCTCCCAGGCGTCGAGAACGGCCGAGAACAGAACGCGTCCGGGAGTCTCCTTTTCCTGTATTTTGTTGTACAGGGCCTCAGGATCGCGGTCATAGATGTAATGGCGCGGCCCGGTTGGTTTGCCGTCCTTGTCCAGCTCGTGCCAGTAGCCTTGATAGCGGCCGTCGGAGCGAAGCGTGAACATAGAGGCATAATCAGGTTTTTTCATTGGCTGGTCCTTACTACTTTATTGCCAAAATAGTTGACATCATCAAATTCAAGTATTATTATTGTGATTACAAAAATGTTATCAAAAGAGCGGGAGTGATGCCGCCAGTGTATGATGTTCAAGTCTATAAGACAGCCAGCGGAAGGGAGCCGGTGAATGAGTATTTGAAGGATCTTCAGCAAAAGCACAAACTGACGGAAGCGGCTCAAATTCAAGCATACATAAAGCGATTAAAAGTGCTTGGGATGGATATAAACGCGACCTTCCCGCATACTATTCGTAAGGTAACAAGTGATATTTGGGAATTGAGGCCGGGCGGAAACAGAGTATTTTTCTTTCATTTTACGGGAAAAACATTCGTGTTGCTGCACGCATATCGGAAGAGCAGTCAGAAGGCACCGTCTTCAGAGATTGAAAAAGCCGAAAAAGAAATGAAGGACTATTGCAGGAGGAGTAAAAAATGAACAAAAACCGCAGCTTCGACGAGGTGTGGGAAGGCCTCAAGACCGCCGGAGAAGAAGAAAGGCATTTCTTTGAATCGGCGGAAGAGACTGCGAGGATCATCAATGAGCTCGCTGAGGAGCGGATCAAAAGAGGCATTTCCCAGCGGCAGCTTGCAGAGAAGAGCGGGCTCAAACAGTCCGCCATTGCAAGGATGGAATCTCTTCAGAGCATCCCGCGTCTGGATACGCTTCTCCGCGTGGCCAAGGCCTTGGATCTGAAAATAGAAATCCGCTCTCAGACAGTCGTCAAAACCGTCGTTGCTATCGACGCAAGGAGCCTAAGAAATACAAACCCGGTGAAAACCGACGCGCTCGGCTACAGATTAAGAACTGCCAGTTCGTCCGGCGCTGGACTAACGTACCCAATCGCATGAGGAGGAAGCATGAAACCGATCAATTTTCAACTGACGACAAACGAGCTGAGTGTCGTTAACAACTATATCCCGGAAGGAAGCTATACGGTTGCTCCGCAGTTCACAAGAACGGTCTGGAAAGAGAATGATCAGCACGACTGTATCCGCCTCATTGCTGAGATTAAAGGCACGGAGGAACAGCCGTTTCCCGTGAACGTCAAAGCGGATCTGACAGCGCGCTTTGAAACGGGAGATATCCCACCGGAGGAACTGGACGAATTCATGAAGTTTCAGACAGTGCAGATCCTCCTACCCTACCTGCGATCCATGATCTCTTCCGTCACGACAGGGGCATATATGCCACCCATCATCCTTCCCTTGCTTAACGCTCACGACATCTTCAAAGAGTAACAACGTTTTTTGACCGAGGCCCCGGAGAGATCCGGGGCTTATTTTATACTCACAGGCTCTTCCCCTCGACCGTGCGCGGCCGGAGGGGATTTTTTTTTTTCAGATCCGCCGTTTCGCTGTGAAGATGCTTCTTCGTGAAGGCGACACGGATCTCGTCCTCGTTCGCGTCATAATACTTCGCGGCGGTATAGACGCAGGCCTCGGAGACCCTGCACAGCTTCGCGATCTGAGCGGGAGCGTACAGCCGCCGGAAGCGGAAATAGACCGTCGGCGGGACAAGGACCATGCCGGCGGCGTTCTTCGCCTCGGCCTCGTACAGACGGTATGTGTCATCAGTATAGCTCTGGCGCGTATACAGGAAGTCGTCGTCCTGGGAGTGGAGGAGGAGCCGGTGCATGAGCTCCTCGGCGAAGGTAAAGCGCTTTCTGTTGGCGCAGGCCCTGTCGTTGTACACGATGGCCCACTCGGCGCCAGCGTCAAGCGTAAAGCCGTCGCGCGTCCCGGCCAGCCGGGCGATATCCTCGCAGCTGAGCACGGACTTCTCGACGGCCTTTGAGTAAGGAAGAAGATAAGCGCCGTAGATCTCACAGATCTTCTCAATATCCACCGGGAGCCGGAAGACATGAGTATCAACGATCCTGTTGACGACGGAAAAGACGGAGCGGCCGCGGTCAGTCATCGAACTTGTCCGGGAAGGCGACCTTGATCAGCTGCAGCATCTTCTCCCGGTCGGCCTCCGACATCTTCTTGCCGGCGCGCGCGATCATGCGCACCTGGGGCGAGTCGTCGAGATCCTCGGGAGGAGTATTGTCCTCATCCATGCACATAAGCCAGGAGGGCTTGACATCGAGAGCCTCGGCAAGGGCGGCAATAGTCTCCCGCTTGAGGTTGACGATCATACCAGATTCATATTTGTGGATAGCAGAAAACTTGACACCGACCTTTTCTGCGAGCTCTTTTTGCGTGAGGCCAGCAGCAAGGCGAGCTTGTTTAATCCGTTGTCCTGTAGTCATTTGCGGTTTTCCCTCCATTTCTGTCTTGATAATATCATAAAATATCGCAAAATCAAGAAAAAATTTCTTGACAAGACAAAAACGCTGATGTATATTGAAATTGTCTTAAAAAGACAACAGACACGAAAGGAGGTGCGACCATGAACACCAACCTGCTCAAGAGCAAGATGGTAGAGCACGGCGATACGCAGGCAGTCCTCGCATCGGCAATCGGCATCAGCGCGTCTAATTTCAACGATAAAGTCAATGGAAAGGTCTCTTTCCGGCAGAGAGATATTGCGGCTATTCGCAGCCGCTACCATCTTTCTGCCGAGGAAGTTGATCTTATTTTTTTCAACTCGAGTTGTCCTGCAAGGACAATATAACAAGAAAGGAGCACACATGAGCGAAAAGAGTAAAAACGAGAGGACGCCGTACAGGCCGGAGCCGGGCCGCATCTACGATCTGGCGTCTGCTTCCGGCGGCAAGTTTTACTGCGAGCGGCTGCAATACGGCAGCCTGTTCAACGCCTGGATGGTCAACGTGCTCTCCGGCTGGAGCTTTCTGGCGAACGGCGTCGGGATCTATCCGGACGGCCGGATCGACTGGGACTATTCCACCGGCGGCTAGTTTACGAAGTTCGAGCTGCAGAAGGAAAGAGCATGAAAGGAGGAGCTATGAGCGAGGACTTAACTCATCGGATCCGCATCGTGATCCGTTATCGGGGCTTTGATCAGGATGAGCTCAAAACGAAACTCGAGACCATTGAGCAGATAGCAAAACTCCACCCCGAAATGGATTTCGAAGTGGAGTTCCGCGAGGATTAAGACTTTCGATCGGCCTTTTTCCGTTCCCGGCCGTAGTCTCTGATTTTCTTTCTGGCATCGAAGTAGAGATCAAAGACCTGTTCGGGTGTGAGGCCGTTCAAATCCTGATTCTGAACATAAAGCAGGGCAAGTGCTTCATATTCGGTCTCGGGAAACGTGGAAAGTCTTACTTCATCAGACATGAGAATCACCTCCTCTCGCGGAAGAGTTTACCACTTGCGGGGAGGGGAGTGCAAGAACGAGAGAAAGGAGCAGACATGAGGAAGTGGACGAATGATGATTTGCAGCTTTTGCTGATAATCATCATGACGGCAAACCTCACCTTACAAATTGTATTGCTATTCCTGCGACTGTAGCAATGAGGGTGAGCGCGCTGATCACGATTGCGGCGACGCTGTATTTCAGCTGGCGCTTTTCGGATCTGTCGAGAGCGGCGTTCAGACGCTTTTCAAGATCCTCTACTGCGTCGTGCTGAATAGAGTCGGGATAGGAAACAGGCTCGATATCTTGAATCAAGCTGTCCCGGATTATCTCTTCATAGTTTCGTAAATCCATCAAAATCACCTCCGCTGGTCATCATAACACCTCGGCCGCGGAGAGGTCAACGAAAGGAGCACACATGAGCGAATGGATCAAGGCCGCCGACAGGCTGCCGGAGCTGCACGAGGACGTGTTCGAGGGCGAACCGTTTCTCGTCTCTGAGCCGGTGATAGTGGCGTACAACAACGGCGAGTATCTCGTCTGCGTCTACGAGAAGGACGGATCCGCCGACAACGGCCCGGCCGAGTTCGAGGGCTGGGTCTCCGTCTTCGACAGTTTCATCCCGACGACGGTCACGCACTGGATGCCGCTGCCGGATCCGCCAGGGGACACGGACTGAGGAAAGCATCGATCTGAGCAAAGGAGGAAAACATGAGCAGAGAAAAAGCGGGCTTCCGCGACACGATCGCACAGCTGAACGAGATGTTCCCGGATCAGGGGATGCTCGGAAAGGGCGAGGTCGCGAAGTTCCTGGGCGTAGATCCGCGGACCGTCTCCCGCCGGGGTATCAAATTCAACAGCATGACCGGACGCGTGACGAAGGCGGATCTTGCAAGGCAGGTATGCGTGTAGATGAAGAACATCGAACGCTATCTCTGTCACGAGTGCAGAAAAACGCTGCAGGCATCCGGGCTGCTGTACAAGCGCGTCCCGTACTCCGAGGGGAGTCAGGAGGACTGCGACTGGTGCGGCCGGATGAGGCCGGGCGTAACAGTACAGATTTACTACAGGAGGGCAAAATGATCCCTGAAACTGTAAACATCTGCGGAATACCGTATCGCGTCATGGAGTGCGTGGACAGCTTCAATATCGATCTACACTTCGGCCAGATAGATTATGCCGGCGCGATAATCAAAATCAACATGATGGCGAGCGATGAGATCAAAATGCAGGCGCTTTTCCACGAAATGCTTCACGGGATGCTCGTTCTGATAGGCAGAAACAGCGAAGCGGAGGACGAACAGCTTGTGCAGGCCTTGGCGAACGCAATGTATCAGAGTTTTCGATTGAAGGAGGAATGAACGATGAAATCCGTGACAATCGGGCCTGACGAGCTGAGACTCATAGGACTTCTGAAGGCGGGCCGCGGGAACGCCGTGTCAAGGCACAGCCTCGCGATCCTGATGGGGACCTCCGACAGACAGGTCAGAAAGATGATCGAGCGGGTCGGAGCGGCCGGGATCATCATCTGCAACGAGCAGAGAGGGGGAGGCTACTACATCGCCGAGGATCTCGACGAGATCGAGCGGCAGTACCGCCAGAAGCTCAACCGGATGAAATCCATGTACAAGCGTACGCTTCCGCTGCGCCGAGCGCTGAAAGAAGCAGGGAGGCCGGTGAAGTGAAGAGATCGGAAAAGATCTTCCTCGCCGTGCTCGTTTTCCTGGTGCTCCAGATCCTCAACGAAGAGGCTGTGAGCATGGCGGTGCTGCTGATCGTCATACTGACGCCGGTCGTCCGTCTTCTGACGGCCGCGGGGAGCCTGAAATGAAAAGAGCCCCGGACGCTGCCGTAAAGCGTCCGAGGCGAGGAATGATGTCGGCAAGACAAACAAATCCTGTATGGTCATCATACCATGCAGAGCGGGAGTTTACAAGGAGGTATTTGTGAACGTTTTTGAAAAGATCGAGCTCCAGCAGAAGGGGAAGGAGAACACGGCGCCGTGGATGGTGGGCGAGCAGCTCAAGGACATCTGCCGGCGCGAGCCTATCGCCGCCGAGCTGGTGGAGAGGGATCTCGATATCAAAGAAATGAGCCTCGACGAGTGCGAGAAGAAGATCAAGGCCTGGGCGGACGCCCACAAGAAGGGCGGCTGCGCCGTCGTGCCTCCGAACGTGGCCGAGGAGATTATCCGGAAGTTCTACGGGATCCCGGAGCCGAAGAACGAGCATATCGCGATCGGACCGTTCGCGGAGATCGTGGATTTCTCGGACTTTCTGTGAGGCGAGCGAGATGAAACTGAAAGACAGGGCGCCCGATGGCCTGATCCCCTGGCTCCAGGAGCAGAAGGATATCGACTGGTATGATTATCTGATCTACAAGGACGGATGGATCAGACAGAGTATCACGGGGATCAAAGAGCGATGCGCGCAGGCGGTCTGCTCGGCCTGCGGGAGCACGATGTATCTGGAGAAGGCCTACGGCGCGCAGAACCTGAGAGGAAACGCGAGCTTCGGCGTCGGCTTTTGGAAGGACGACCACTGGCACCAGTACGGGAGCGGGGAGAGATGCCGCTGCCCGGAATGTGGCGCCGAGGTAACGGTGCTGCACAGCAGCGCGGCCAACAACCTGACACGTTACGTGTGGCCGATGAGCTTCGAGCGGGACGGCAAGGACCTGATCTGCTATATGTGGCGCGCGCAGCGCACCGTCGAGAAGGACGGCAGCGTCCACTTCTCGGCCGTCCCGTGGGAGGCATACGAATTCGGCGAGAAAACGGCCGTTGTCCACAAGCGGTGGTATCAGACGATGTATCACGATGCGTTCCCGTCGTCGGAATGGGAGACGCTGTCGCGCTTTGCCGACCGCGCCTATGATATCGACCTCGTGTACTGCCCGGAGGGGATCTCAGCAGCGCTCGAGGGGACCTGGTTCGAAAACAGCAAGCTCGAGATCTACATGGCCGTGAAGGGGGAATACCGTTTCCCGCTGGTGTGGCTGAAGCTCTTTCAGCGCCGGCACGAGAAGGCGGAGACTCTGATGACCTGCGGAGCGGGCAGGCTCGTTGCCGGGATCATCGCCGAGGAGAAGAACGCGCAGAGCTACTATCAGCAATGGACGACGAAGCTCGACTGCCTGAAAACGCTGGACTGGTCGAAGAAACGGCCGACGGAGATCCTGCGCGTGAACAAGGACGAGCTCGCGTGCTTCAAAAAGCTGTGCAAAGAGCCGGACTGCACGCGCCGCCTTATGGTGCTGCAGGCCGCGCGGAAGAAGGGCGTTCAGATCCGGCCGGGCCAGGAAGACGGCGAGTGGAAGATCGAGGAGCAGCTCCAGCTGCTGGAGGAGGGCGTCCAGCCGGTCACGGCCCGGCGCTATCTGGACAAGCAGCAGCGCCGGTATAAGAAGGAGCACACTTTGAGCTACCTGCGGGACTACTGGAACATGGCGACGGCGCTGCGCCTGGATCTGAACGACAGAGAGGTACGCTGGCCTCAGAACCTGGAAGGGATGCACGATCAGCTTGTCGAGCGCCAGCAGCTGATCAAGGACAAGAAGCGCGAGAAGGACTTTGTCAAGCGCTTCGAGCGCATGAGCCGGTACAGCTGGGAGCGGGACGGGATCCTGATCCGCCCGGCGGCGTCGGCCGCGGAGCTCCGCAAGGAGGGCAAAACGCTGCATCACTGCGTCGCGACCTATGCCGAGCGGCACGCAAGGGGAGATCTAACGATCTTCTTCATCCGCCATACGGACAGGCCGGACGAGCCCTGGTTCACGCTCAACTTCAACGAGAAGGCTCTGAGCGTGACCGAGAACCGCGGGCTGCGCAACTGCGCGCGGACGCCGGAGATAAAAGAATTTGAGGAAGCCTGGCTCGTGTGGGTGCGCGCCGGGTGCAAAAGAGAAAAGAAACGGGAGGTTACTGCAGCATGAACGAAAACGCCCTGCAGACAGTACGGACGCCGGAGGTCATCGCCGGCGAGATCCGGATGTTTACGGCCTCGATGCTCAACAACGTGATTGAGATCGGCCGGAGGATGGTCGAAGTGAAGGAGATGCTGCCGCACGGCAGCTTCGGGACGTGGATCAAGGAGAACACGGGCTACAGCCAGTCGACGGCCAACAATTTCATGCGTCTTTTCCAGGAATACGGCGCCGATCAGGGATGCCTTTTCGGGGCCGAGGCAAAATCCCAAACGTTTGGGAATTTGAGCTATACCAAGGCTTTGGCGCTTCTCGCGGTGCCGGAAAACGAGCGGGAGAGCTTCGCGAAAGAGAACGACGTCGCCGCCATGAGCACCCGCGAACTTCAACAGGCGATCCATGAGCGGGACGAGGCGCGGAAGAAGGCGGAGGAGCTGCGCAGGGAGATGGACGAGCTTGAAGACGGGCACAGCCTTGCGATGGCAGAGCTGACAGACAGGATGCGCGAGATGGAGGACGACGCCGTCAGAGGCAAAAAAGCGCTTGAAGAGCGCTCCAAGCTGCTGGACAAGCTCAGCATGGCCGAGCAGACAGAAAGAGGCCTCAAGGATCAGATCAGAGAGCTGGAGGAGCGGCCTATCGAAGTCGCCGTGCAGCGTGACGAGAAGGCCATAGAAGACGCCGCGCGCGAGGCCAGGGCGAAGGCCGAGGCGGAGGCCGCGGAAAAGATCAACGCACTGCAGAAGAAGCTCGATAAGGCCGAGAGCGCCAGGGACAAGCTGAAGGACGCCGCGGACAGGGCCGAGGCCGGCGCCGCGGAGAAGATCGCCGCCGCCGAGCGGGAGGCCGCCGCGGCGAAGGAGGAGATGGAACGGCTTCGGAAGCAGCTCGCCGCCAGCGACAAGGACGTGACTGCCTTCATCCTCTTTTCCAAGCAGGCACAGGAGGCCTTCGGTAACATGTTCGCCAAGCTGAACGAGATCTGCGAGCGGGATCCGGCCACGGCGCAGAAGCTGAACGCCGGCACGGTGGCGCTTTTGAAGAAGCTCGCTGACCGCTGCACGGCCTTCGGCGGCAAGAGCGGCACGGTGGACACCCTGCCGGGACAGACGGAATTGGGGGGGTGAGATTATGTTTGGAAAAAGGCTCGAAAGCAAGAAGATCCGGAACATGAGGCTCGAGCATCTGCGCGAGACGTGCGCGCTCAAGGGCGAAATCGAGTATTACAAGGCCAACGCGCAGGAGACCGCGCACACCTGCCATTTTCTCGCCGAGCGGATGGACCGGGACTATAAGGAGCTCGCCTCGGCGAGGGCGGAGAAGGAGCGGCTGCATCAGATGCTCAAGGGCGCCGACGCCGCCATGAAGGAGCTTCAGAAGAAGAACGAAAAGCTGGCCAAGGAATTCGACAGCCTCGACGAGAGATACCAGGCTGTGCTGAAGGAGCTCGACGAGCTCTACAAGGAACATGATGCGGTGATCCGGGAGATCCGCGACGCGCAACACAGCCCGGAGGAGGCCGAGATCGCATGAAAGAGCAGCACGAAGAGCCTGTGCTGCTCGACGCCGAGGAGGCGCGGATGGAGCTGCTGCGGCGCCTGGCGGGCTGCCGCTTCGGCGGCGACGTCATTTGCGGCCTGTGGGACAAAAGCCCCGAACGCTGCGGCAGATGCGAGTACAATCCGAACATCGTGAGGAGCATCCCAAAGTAAAGGAAAAGCCCCCGGCAAAAGCCGGGGGCGAGGAGGGAGAAGGTCAGCCCAGTCTGGCCCGAAGCGCCTCCTGCAGGACCTGAGAGCAGTTGATACCCTTCTTGTCTGCAAGATTGGCCAGCCAGGCCGGGAGAGATACGTTCTTCCGGACGGCACGCGTATCGGTCAGCGCGCGATAGGCGAGCGTATCGATGCGGATCAGGGTGCAGATATCATCGGGGCCGAGGTCGAGCGCGTTCTGCGGGGTGGGAGCGGAAATCGGCATATCCTTATCCTCCGCAACGACAAGCCAGAGGGACGCGGCATCGGTGATCATATCGATGGCTTCCGGGATATCCTTTCCAGTAGTGACGCAGCCGGGCAGATCCGGGACGCGCGCGCAGTAGTGGGACGAGCCCTCAATGGGGCTGATAACTGCGCTGTAAAGATAGTTCATAGCTTGCTCCTTTCTATTTTGGGGTGGGAAGGGGAACCGTTATTTCCCCTTCCCGTACTGTTTGATTTCCTTGAGGACGACCTTGAGGTCATCATCATCGAAGCTGTGTCTTACCGGGATCATCGCGCCGAGCGAATCGTTTACGTAGATGTCGTGGCTTCCGCCGGGACGCTCGTAATGATAACCGGCTTTTTTCAGAGCTTCGATCGCTTTCCGTTTGGCGTTCATGTTTCCTCCCTCCTGACACTTATTATTATACACATTTTTACACAAAAGTCAAGAGCAATTTGCGCAAAAATACACATTCTTTAGGAGATCAGCATGGTCATTTCGATTTGTCCGGTATGCAGAAGAAAGCTGATGGATCGGTACGATCTGATCGAGACGCCGTCCGGTAAGGAATTCGCCGGCGTGTGCCAGTTCTGCGCGCCGCCGCGGGAAACGATGCTGCGGCAGTACGACGCCAAACGAAAGGGATGGCGGCCGCCGAGCAATACGCCCAGCAACGCGAACGCACCGCGAAAGAAGGACAGGCGGGCATATTACCGGGAGCCTTTCCGGAACGATTGAACAGAAGAGCGGGAGGCTGGTCAAGTCTCCCGCGAAGCCTCGCCTTTGATTTTGATAAAACCAAAACCGGGGTGTTTTGGTTTTATGAGAGCCAAAGACGGCACAAAGATACTATATAAAACCATATGCGCGCGCCCGCGCGTATGTGGGCTTGGTAAGAGCCTAAGTTTTCAACCATTCTTCTCGATAGGAGGAAATGTCTCCCATGAAACAGGGTTACTGGATCGTCCGGACATACGAAGCCGGCATAGTCGGAGAAAAGACAAAGTACTGGGTGAAGGGAGACAGACCCTCCGGGAAGTCGAGAAGAAAAGAGCGGGCCGAGATCCGGAAGCAGGAGCAGAATGAATACTCGGCGCTCAAGAGAATGGCCCGTCTGATCAACGCGAACTTTTCCGAAGGGGATCTCCTGATCGGATTGGACTATTCACCGGAAGGCATGGAGAAGCTGATAGCCTGGGCGACGGAACAGAACGCAGCCTTTCCCGAAGCGCCAGAAGAAGAGCGGGCCGATATGCTGATCGAGGCAGCCTGGCATGAAGCCGTCCTCTGCCTTCGCCGCGTGGCAAGGGAGATGAAGAAGGACGGGCTCGAGCTGAAATACATACCGATCACATCCGACATGGACGGAGAGACCGGAGAGAAGGTCCGCGTGCATCATCACCTTGTCGTGAATCGGGAGGCCGGGCCGTACTTCGCAAGGAAGTGGGAGAAGCTCGGGACGGTCAACTGGAAGTCCATGTCAAAGCAGGCGGATTACACGCCGATCGCCGAATATTTTATCAAGCAGGTTCGACATATCCCTGACGCCGACAAATTCCGCAGCAGCCGAAACCTGATCCGCCCAAAGCCAAAAGACCGTGTCGTCACGTCAGACGCCGAGCTGCGCGTTCCGAAGGGCGGAAAGCTGCTGTTCCGCCAGGAGCAAAAGAGATACGGCGGCGTGTCCTATCAGCCGCAGTATATACGCTACATCATACCGCCGGAAAAGCGGAAGATCTGCCCGCAGCGAGCGGGAGGGGAGGCTGAGATATGAGCAAGCCGAGAGATCCGTGGTGGCCGTACATCAAGAACGTGCTGCGCCTCTATCCGTTTCTGAAGCGGGAGCTCGACGCGCGCCGGAGCCAGTCTGTCACGGTGCGGTACAACAAGGCGGGCGGAGGCTCGGGAGCGGGACGTAAGACCGAGCAGGCCGCGCTGCGGGAGCTCGATTCGGCCCGGCAGCGGGAATTTGACGCTGTGCAGAAGGCGATAAGAATCACCGCACACAGGCCGGACGGGCACTGGCGCAACGAGCTGATCAGGCTCGTGTACTTCCGCCGGACGCACAATCTTTACGGCGCCGCGCAGCGCTGCCATGTGCCATATGACACGGCTCGGAAGTGGCACCAGGAGTTTTTGAAGATCGTAGCGGCAGAACTCGGGCTCGCGTGAAAATGGTCCTGCAGAGCCAACGATCCGTGCGATAATGCTATCGTGGCAAAATAGCCGGGAGGGAAAGAAATGCCGTCAGAACGCAGGAAGGACCAGATCGGAGAATTCCGAACGGCTCTCGAGAAGAACAAGAAGATCATATATGCGACGCAGTCGGTATGCGCGATCTGCGGCCAGCCGGTGGACATGTCTCTGAGATACCCCCACCCCCTTGCCCGCTGCGTGGATCACATCGTCCCGATAGCCCGAGGAGGCCATCCTTCGGATCTGAGCAACCTGCAGCTCGCGCATTGGACGTGCAACCGAGCGAAGGCTGACAAGCTTCAGAAAAATCCTGGAGAGAATGAGACCGTGGTACCCGGCAAGCTGATCTCAAATCGGAATCTTCCGCTTGCTATGGATTGGTCCAAGTATCGACCCACCCAAAAGCAAGACGGCGGTCAGCGCGACGACAGAAAAGAGGGGGCGTAGCCCCCGCCCGCGCGTACGCGCGCCCTTCACGCCGTCACTACGCAAAAAAACACACGGAAACGAGGTGCCTATCATGGGCTACGAATACAAAGGCCCGGAATATCTCAGACGCAAGCTGGAGCTGAGACGGATCCGGGTGCTGACGAGGTATCGCTTCTACGAGATGAAAAACAGGGTTCGCGACTTGGGGATCTCCACGCCGCCGCAGATGCGGGCATGGAATTCGGCTCTCGGCTGGTGCGCTCATGCTGTGGACGACATGGCCGACCGTCTGATGTTCCGCGAATTTCGTGACGATGTCTTCGACATGAACGAGATCTTCCAGCGGAACAATCCTGACGTCTTCTTTGACAGCGCGATTTTGAGCGCGATGATAGGCTCATGCAGCTTCGTTTACATCAGCCAGGACAAGGACGGCTATCCTCGGCTCCAGGTGATCGACGGGGCCAACGCGACCGGTGTGATCGATGATATAACCGGTCTGCTGATGGAAGGCTTCGCGGTCTTGAGCCGCGACGATAACGAGAACGCGGTCGAGGAGGCCTGGTTCACAGCATCGGAAACCAGATTTTACACGCGGGGCCGCCTGCATCAGACGGTGAAGCATAACGCGGGATATCCTCTGCTTGTGCCGATCATCCACAGGCCGGATGCGCGCCGCCCGTTCGGGCACAGCCGGATCAGCCGAGCGTGCATGGACTATGCAGCCGGCGCGATCCGCACGATCAAGCGCAGCGAGATCAGCGCAGAGTTCTACAGCTTCCCGCAGAAGTATGTGACCGGGCTCTCGCAGGACGTGGAAGTGGCCGAAAAATGGACGGCCACCATGAGCAGCTTTATCACCATGTCGAAAGACGAAGACGGGCAGAGCCCGACCTTCGGCCAGTTCTCACAGCAGAGCATGGAGCCTCACATGGCGCAGTTGCGCATGTTCGCAAGCCTCTTCGGAGGCGAGGCAAGCCTGACGCTGGACGACCTGGGATTCCCGAGCGAGAACCCGTCTTCATCCGAAGCAATCAAGGCCGCACATGAGAATCTGCGTCTCAAGGCAAGAAAAGCCCAGCGCACTTTCGGGAGCGGGTTTCTCAATGCCGGTTTCCTGGCTGCCTGCCTTCGTGATGATTTCTCATACAGACGCGAGCAGATCTATCTCACGAGACCCGTATGGGAGCCGGTATTCGAACCGGACGCCGCGGCGCTCTCTTCGATCGGCGACGGCGCAATCAAGCTCAATCAGGCCGTGCCCGGCTTCATCGGGCCGCAGACGCTGCGTGATATTACAGGCATGGCGGGTGATACCGAATGAGCGAGCTTGGAGAAGGGCTCCTTGAAGCCATAGAAAAGGACTTTACAGAGGCCCTTCAAACAGATAGAATGATAGCCGGTATTCTGCGAAAGATCGACAGAGGAGGCACGTGGGCGGATGCAGAGGCCTACGCTGCGAAACTGGGCGAGCTGAAAAGCCGAGCGCTTCAGAACAACATCACAGCGGCCGTTCTCCCGGAAGGAAGGATGAGCCGGGAGCTGGCAGAGGAGATCCTCATGCCGGCTCTCGAGGAAAACTACCGTTTGGTATTAGACGCAGCCGCGCAGGTGCAGGAAAGCCTCAATCAGCAAGCCGGCATCGGGTTGAAGGCGGTACGGCCAGAAATGAACACGGATCGCGTCCGGGGCCTGGTCGAGCGGATCGGAGACAGCGAGAACTTTGAGGACGTTTCCTGGCTGCTCGGAGATCCCGTTGTGAACTTCACGCAGTCAGTGGCGGACGAGACACTTGAAGAGAACGCTGAATTCCACGCAGGAGCGGGGCTTTCGCCTAAAATTGAACGCATCGCAGAGGGAAACTGCTGTGAGTGGTGCGCGGAGCTGGAAGGCGAGTATGACTACGACGACAAGCCGAGCGATATCTTCCGCAGGCACGAGAACTGTCGCTGTACCGTCGTTTTCAAGCCTGTGAAGGGCAAAGTCAGCGATGTCCATTCAAAAAAGCAGTTTGAGACAGCGCGGGATGCCAGAATAGCACGTTCTCAGGAATACCAAACGACAGAAGATCGAATTGCCAACAACATTCAGAACGGAGAAAGAACTTTTTCTGCTGTCAAAGGGATTGATTATAATGCTGCATTTCAGGCAGCAAAATCAGGCGGCCAGCATTCAGGAGCCTATAATTTGGCATTGGATCAGCCAAGGGCACATTTGGCCAGATCTGTCAATTCCTATGCGCAGAGAGTTACAGAGCATAACGATAAAATAGCAAATCCGGAGAAATATGTTAAGGACTGGGAAAAAAGAAGCCCTGAATATCAATCTGGATTAATTAGGAAATGGGCGCGGGACAGAGACAGAAACGCAACCATCGGAGAAATATATCTCAGAGTTTGGAAGGAGAGATTCGGATGATTCCGGAAAGCGCAAAGAACATCATAAAAGAAGTCGTTGAATCAATAACAGGGATCGCGGACGAGCTTTTGAGTGAAGAAGCGACAGATCTTTGCCTGGGACAGAGGATGGCTTATGCTGAAGCTATCAGCATATTGCAGACTGTATGCGCAGGCGAGGATTTGAAAGAATTGGGACTCGATTTCGACCCGGATCAGAAGTATCTGTAAGGGTAATCGCATACCAGAAAGGCGGGAGCTATGCCGCGCAAGAGACTGGGACGGCAGACGCCGACGCGGTCGGTGATCCTCAAATACCGTCTGTCCAGGGGCGGCGATGCCGTTGAGCTCTACGAGAGCACCGGACGAGCTGCAAGGCCCTGGCAGAAAAACATGGTCAAAGACATGATGGCTGTCGCGGGGAAAAAGGAGCTTTGGAAGCATACCCGCTTCGGCTACTCAGTGCCGCGTCAGAACGGCAAAAACGAGGTAGTGGCCATCCGCGAACTGTGGGGGCTCTCCAACGGGGAGAAGATGCTCCACACCGCGCACAGGACGACAACTTCACACGCAGCATGGGAGCGACTGTTGGATCTGGCCGATAAGGCCGGGCTGATGGTCGTTTCCTCGTATAAGGCATACGGCAAGGAGCACATCATCGTCAACGGCGGCGGCCGGATCGAGTTCCGCACCAGGACAAGCACCGGCGGACTCGGCGAGACCTATGACCTTCTGGTGGTCGACGAGGCCCAGGAATACAAAACCGATCAGGAATCCGCGCTGAAATACATCATCTCAGCCAGTGAAAACCCGCAGATCGTCTATCTCGGGACGCCGCCGACGCCGATCTCATCCGGAACGGTCTTTATGAAGTTCCGTCAGGACGTGCTCGCCGGAAAGCGCAAGAATTCCGGCTGGGTCGAGTGGAGCGTGGACCGAGATACGGATCCCTGGGAGAAAGACGCCTGGTACGATACAAACCCCTCGCTTGGCTACGGCCTCACGGAGCGGGCGGTAGCGGACGAGGTCAACGACGACCGGAACGACTTCAACATACAGCGTCTCGGCCGATGGATCCAGTACAACCAGCAGTCCGTCATTACGGAAGAAGAGTGGAAACGGTGGAAGCTGCCGGCACTCCCGCCGCTGAAGGGCAGGATGTATGTCGGTATCAAATATGCCAAGGACACGCCGAGCGTGAGTATGGCGATTGCGGTCCGCACGGAAGACGACAGGACCTTTGTCGAAGTTATCGACTGCCGAAATGTCCGCAGCGGCACGGGTTGGATGATCGAGTTTCTGAAGGGCGCGGCCGGAACGGTCAAGCGGATTGTGATCGACGGCGCCAACGGACAGCAGCTGCTCGCCGACGATATGAAAGACGCAAGGCTGCAGAAGCCATATCTGCCGACGGTGAAGGACATCATCGCTGCAAATGCCTTCTTTGAAGCGCAGCTATTCGCCGGGAGGCTGTGCCATATGGGACAGCCTGCGCTGACGCAGGCCGTGACGAACTGCGAGCACAGGACGATCGGCAGCAACGGCGGCTTCGGCTTTCGGTCCATTCTGGACGGCGTAGATATTTCCCTGATGGACAGCATGATCCTCGCCTGCTGGGCGGCGGAGGAGTGGAAGGAAAAGCCCAGCGGACAAAAAATGAACTGTTGAACGCCGGAGCACCACGGTGTTTTCAGTAAGGCCAAACCGCTTTTGCGGCGCGGCCTTTTATTATGCCCATACCTCGGGCAAAAGAGGGAAAGGAGATCATCATGGCAGAAAACTTTGAACCCATCCTCACACAGGAAGCCTTTGATGCGGCCATCAGCGCGCGGATCCGGCGCGAACGGGAGACCGTCCGCAAGGAGTACGCGGATTATGACCAGATCAAGGCTTCACTGAGCGACGCTCAGAAGAAGAACGGGGAGCACGAGGCATCCATTGCCGAACTGCAGAGGAAGATCCAGGGTTACGAGACCGACTCGGTAAAAACGCGAATCGCTCTGGAGAAGGGTATCCCGCTGGAACTCAAGGACCGCCTGACCGGTACGACGGAAGAGGAGATCCGCAAGGATGCCGATAACCTGTCCAAGTTTCTGAGCAAGGGAGACCCGGAGCCGCCGCCGCTGCGGGACCCGGAACCCGTAGTGACTGACGCCAAAGCCGCAGCCAGCAAGGCTGCGTACAAAAAGCTGCTCAAAGATCTGAACAGCTAAAAAAACAAAAAACTATTTCAGGAGGTAAAGAAAAATGTCTCTTCCCAACACTGCAAACGCAATCGCCCGCGGCAGCCTTTTCCCGGCCGAACTGGTGCCGGAATTCTTCAACAAGGTCCGCGGTAAGAGCTCTCTGGCCAAGATGTGCGGCGCGAGCCCCATCCCCTTCAACGGCCTGAAGGAGTTCACCTTCAGCATGGACAATGACGTCGACATCGTCGCCGAGGCCGGCGCCAAATCTGCCGGCGGCGGTCAGGTCGGCAGCGTCACCATCGTCCCGATCAAGATCGAGTACGGTATGCGCGTTTCCGACGAGTTCATCTACGGCTCCGAGGAGGTCGCGCTGGACTACCTGCGCGCGTTCTCCGAAGGCTGGGCTGCCAAGGTCGCCCGCGGCCTTGACATCATGGCCATGCATGGTGTGAACCCCAGAACGGGACTCGCCGCGACGGTCATCGGAACCAACCACCTTGACGCCGCTGCGGCGACGTCCATCACCTATCTCGGCAGCAGCTCCACCGCCGAGGAGAACATCGAGGCCGCAATCGCCGGCGTTATGTCCTACGGCAACGAGATTTCAGGAGTGATCGGCGGCAACACCGTCCGCGCTGCGCTCGCAGCCATGACCGGCAACGACGGCAAGAAGATCTATCCCGAACTCGCATGGGGCGGCCAGCCGGAAAAGCTCAACGGTGTGGCGACGGACTTCAACAACACCGTCGAGTTCAACAGCGCCAAAGCGCGCGCGTACGTCGGCGACTTTGCCAACTGCTTCAAGTGGGGCATTGCGAAGGAGCTGCCGCTGGAGGTCATCCAGTACGGCAATCCCGACAACGACGCCACTGCCGGAGACCTTAAGGGCCACAACCAGGTGTATATCCGCGGTGAGGCCTACATCGGCTGGGGCATCCTCGACAACAACGCGTTCGGCAAGATCGCTACGACCTGATGAGGTACCGGAACAGACAGACAGGGAACGTCATTGACGTTCCCTGTCCCGTTTCCGGCCCGGACTGGGAGGAGATCCCGGAACGGGAGGAAACGGCGGGAAAAGAGGCTGTAAAGCCCAAACGAGGCACCAGGAAAAAGGGTGATTGAATGGCCAACTATGCAACAGTAGAAGACCTTGCCGCGCTGTGGCGACCGCTGACGGAAGCAGAACGCACGCTCGCGGGAAAGCTTATCCCGATTGTATCGGCTGAGATCCGGGAAAAGGCGCGTCATTGCGGAAAGGACTTCGATGCGATGATCGCCGCTGACGAAAGCGGAGATCTGGCGCAGCTGGCAAAAAGCGTCAGCTGCGACGTGGTGCGCCGTTACATGAACGACAACAGCGAGGACGGCCCGGCCATGACTCAGATGAGTCAGGCGGCGGGAGGCTACACGGTCTCCGGCACGTACCTTGTGCCCGGCGGCGGTCTGTTCCTGAAGAGATCCGAACTGGCCAGGCTTGGTCTCCGGAGACAGAAATACGGGGTGATCGAGTTCTATGGCAGCATGGATTAAAGGCGACACCGTCTATCTGACGGTGCGAACAAAGACTGGCACCGACGCTTTCAACACGCCCGTGTACAGCGAGACGGAGGTTGCCGTCGATAATGTGCTCATCACCCCGCTTTCTGATACCGAGATCCTGGACACGTTGAACCTGACAGGAAAGCGCACAGTCTATGAACTGAGCATTCCGAAGGACGATACTCACGACTGGTCGGATACCACGGTTCGATTCTTCGGGGAGACCTGGCGAACGATCGGCAGGGGCAAAAAGTACATGGGTAAAAACGCGCCGCTGGACTGGAATCTGAAAGTGCAGGTGGAGAGCATTGTCGGGCAAGCTGAACAAGTTTGAACTGAACCGCGCGGGAGTCCGTGAGCTGCTGCGATCTGAAGAGGTGCGTCAGATGCTGGAAGCAGAAGCGGAAGGCCGCGTGGCTTCTCTCGGCGACGGCTATACGACGAACACGCTGGCCGGGCGCAACAGAATCAACGTCAGGATCGTTGCGGAGAGCAAAGCCGCGCAGAAAGAGAACCTGAACGACAACACGCTGCTGCAATCGATCTCATGAGGTGAGCACATGATAGAAAAAACACTGCTTGACTATCTGGAGGCGCGGCTTTCTGTACCTGTCCACATGGAAACGCCGGAGAAGCCGCCGCGCTCCTATGTCGTTCTGCAGAAGACCGGATCACGCAGGGAGAACCGCGTCGATTCGGCCACCTTTGCCGTTCAGAGCATTGCGCCGACGCTCTATGGAGCGGCACAGCTCAACGAAGCGGTAAAGGCAGAGCTGGACGCAATGGAAGACCGGGTCGCCGGTATTTTCCGCGTCGAGCTCAACGGCGACTACAACTTCACAAACACAGCAACCAAGGAAAGACGGTATCAGGCCGTCTACAACATCACCTATAAGGAGTGAAAAAAATGGTAACACCTGCAAAACCCGCGGTTGGCGGCGGCGTTATGAACGCTCCGCTGACGGCAACGCTGCCTTCGGCGGCCGACAGCACCGCGACCGGCTTCACGAGCCTGGGTTACATCAGCGACGCCGGCGTGACGCGCAGCATCCAGAAAGATACCGAGGTTGTGAGGGCCTGGGGCGGAAACGTGGTGCTCGTCCTCAACAAGAGCAAGACGGAGACCTTCAAGTTCGTTCTGCTCAACGGGACGGATCCCAATGTCCTGAAGCTTGTCAACGGCGACAGCAACGTTTCCGGCAGCGCGCTGGCAACCGGCATCTCCGCCCACAGCAACAACAATGATGACGGCGGCCACGAGTTCGTGATCGATATGATCGAGAACGAAAACACGCTGCACAGGATCTGCATCCCGAAGGGCGTCGTGACAAACATCGGAGACCTTGTCTATGTGGACAATGCCGCTATCGGCTACGAGGTCACGCTCACGGCCATTGCGGACGCCAGCGGCAACACCTGCTACGAATACTGGAAGACAGCGTCGTGAGGTGAATGCCGATGAGAGAAGTCACGACGATCAACGGAACTGTGCTGAATATCGACGAAGAGTGCTTTGACGATATTGAGCTCCTGGAGGCGCTGGTGAGCATCGAAAAGGGCGACGTTTCTTTTCTGCCCGCGTCCATCGACCGGATCTTCGGCGAAGAGAAAAAACGCTTCTATGACAGCTTGAGAAACGAAAAGGGCCGCGTTCCGATCAATGCGGTCATGGAGGAAATCAAGCACATCGTCAGCGAACTCGGTCAGAAAAATTTCTGATACTCGCCCACATGGTCGCGGTGGGCGAGTATGAGCTTATTTGCGACTTTGCGGAGACCTATCATGTTTTCGACTGGCGGGGACTGCCGCTGAAAACGGCGGCGATCCTCGCGGCCGGACTGAAATCAGACAGCCGGATCATGAAGAAGCTGACCGGTGAGCGGGTAAGCTTGGAAACGGCTCTGATGGCTGCAATGCTGGACAGACTGAAGCTGCTGGTATGGCAGAACACCGATGACGGGATACACGGCCGGAATATGCCGGGCTCGACATATGAAGTTCTGACAGGAGGCGGCAAGCAGAAAAACAGCGTCAGGGGCTTCCGGTCTCCGGAAGAGTTCGAAGCGGCCAGAAACAGAATCATAAAAGGAGGATGAGCATATGCCTACGACAATAGGAACGGCGTATGTGCAGATCCTGCCGACAACGGAAGGTATCACCGGTAATCTGACAAGCCTGCTCGAAGGGCCGTCCGCTTCCGCGGGAGAGTCCGGCGGCAAGAGCATGACGTCCGGCATCCTGAAAGGACTCGGAGCGGGTGCCGCAGCTCTCGGAACGGCTGCCACAGCCGCCATAGGCGGAATTGTGAATATGGCAAACCAGACGGCCCAGGCAGGCGATGTGATCGATAAGCAAAGCCAGAAGTTGGGCGTTTCCGCAGAGCAGTATCAGGCATTGGCTTATGCAGCGGAACACAGCGGCTTCAGCGTCGAGACGTTCAAAACGGCCGCGAAAACCTTGGCAGGAACAGATTTTGACGGGAACGTTTGGGACGCGGTCGAAGCCATACAGGCAATCGAAGATCCGGCCGAGCGGGCAGCAGCTGCGGAGCAGCTGCTGGGTGCTAGGGCAGCGGCCGAGATGGCGCCGCTGATCAACGGCACCACGACGCTTAATGAGTACCGCTCCTCTCTGGAAGATCTGGGCGGTATGATGTCAAATGAGGCCGTTGCAGCAAGCGCAGCCTATGAGGATGCCATGACGGATATGAACACGGCGATCACCGGCGTAAAGAACGGCCTTGTGGCCGACTTTCTGCCATCGATGACCGATGTGATCAACGGCGTCGCTTTGCTGGCATCCGGAAGCACGGAAGGTATCGCACAGATCGAGAAAGGCTTCAATAGCTTTCTTGAAGGCCTGATGGAGAAAATCCCGACTATCATTGAAACCGGAGGGAAGCTGGTCATGAGACTCGGCGAGGCTATAATGCAGCACATCCCGGAGCTGATCTCCATCGGTGGAACGCTGCTGATAAACCTCGCGACCGGTATTGCAGCCAAACTGCCGGAGCTGATTCCCAAAACGGTGGAAATCATTATGACCATCGTCAACGGCCTCATTCAGAATATGCCCGCGCTCATCAGCGCGGCCCTGCAACTGATCGTAGGGCTGTCGCAGGGGCTTGTTCAGGCGATTCCCGCACTGATCCCGTATATCCCCAAAATCATTTCAGCTATTGTGCAAACGCTTCTGCAGTCTCTCCCAGAGATCGTGAAGGCAGGCTGGCAGCTTATCGGCGGGTTGGCTGAGGGCATCGTGCAAGGCCTGGCGAGCGCGCTGGAGGTTATTAAAAATGTAGCCCGTCAGATCGTTCAGGGGATCAAGGACTTCTTCGGGATCAGATCTCCTTCCCGGGTCTTCCGGGATGAGGTGGGCCGTCAGCTCATGGCCGGCATGGCGGCAGGCATCGAGGAGAATCAAGATATAGTTGAAGATGCGCTTAACAACGTCGCTGAAATGACGGCAGGGCTACAGTTGGGCGTAACTGCTTCCCGCGCGCTGAAAAATACTGCTGCAGATACCGCCGAAGATTTCCGCCCTGCCAGGCAAAGAGCATATGGCGTAGATGCCGTGGGTCTGGAAAGGATCCTTGTTGCGGCGCAGGAACGGCCCATCAATGTGACGGTGGTGCTCGAGGGAGACGCAAAGAAACTGTTCAAAGTCGTAAAAAAGGAAAACACTGTGCAAACAAAGGCGACAAAATACAACGCACTGGCTGTGGGGGTGTGATTCATGCCGAGCATTTTTTTTAAAATCGGGACAATGGATCTGACGCCTTGGCTTGACATCCAAAACTACAAAATGAATCGAGCGGACGTATTCACGACATGGACGGATGGAAATCACGTCGACCACCGTGTTGTGTTCAGGACGCGGATCTCCGGACAACTTCGGCTGGGGTTTGAAAAAGCGGAGGACTATTCCGGCTTTATCGCCGTTCTGGCTTCCCAAAAAACGACGGACGGATACTATCCTGTGACCGTATACTGCAGCAACACAGGAACGATAGAGACTTTTGATGCTTTCATCGACAACGAAGATGAAGACAAATGGGATCTGGTCGGCGGGACACAGTGGCAAGTCCAGACACTGAGAATATCTGAGAGGTGAACATATGTTAAGAATTCCGGAAAGCGTCAAAACGCTATTCAAGAATGACGGGACACGGAAAAACTTCCGCGTCCATTTCCCTAACGGGGAATATGGCGACATCATCAACGAGAACGTAGTGCAGGAAAGCATGAAGTTCACGGAAAGCCTCTGCTCACAGAACGTTTTCCGCTTTGGGCTGGCCGAGTCCTCCGTGCTGGAGTTTGAGACGGTCGGCGTCGGAAATATGTACGGCATGACCATCGAGGCGGGCATCGAGATCGACTGCTCCTCCCTCTCTGCGGCTGACAAAGCGTCTATTGCGGCGGGGAGCTGGGACGGGACGTGGAACGCGGGCGAGGAGACCTTCTCCGTCCCTCTCGGCGTTTTCCGCGTGGAAAGCTGCCCGCGCGACCACCAAAACATGGCGCACAGACAGGTAACGGCCTACTCTGCGGCGGTCAAAACGCCGCGCTTCACCTTCCCGCAGCGCATGGTATGGCCGACGATCTACGCAAAGATCACAGCCCTCGCGGGCGCGGCCCTCGGCGGCCTGCCGGTCGCATCGACCGACACGTTTGCGCTCGCTGACTCTGACCCCGACCTCCATCCAATGCCGCTGCAGCTTTTCGACTCGGACGGCCAGGTATATGTAGACGTGCTGGACGCCGACAACGGCGACGCGGAAATGCTCTACGGCGCATTCGGCGGCGGGGCGCTTTGCTCCGTGGCCATGTCGGACTACAACGCCGCGGCATATAGCGCCTTTGGAGTTGCCGTCGCGGAAGCGATCACAAACGCCGGGTATGATATCACGTTCGACGGCTCCGGCGGACACCGTTTCGAGAGCAACGAAGAAGCTCTCCGCGCGGCCATGCCGTGGCTCTTCGCGCCATGTATGCCGTATGCCTTCGGAGAATCCGGTACGATCAAACGCTACACGATGGCCGTGCAGCCCGTCAAAAACGGCGAGCTTTTCCCCTTCATTCACGCCACCGCACAAGCGGGCAGCCTCGCACCGACCGAGACGGGCTTCCGCGTCGACGACACGGAATACATTCTCGCGCCTACAGCGGTCGCATGGGCGGCTGTATGGGCCTATGTCAAGCCGACAGGAAACAACGTTAAAATCACGCTGACGCACGATGCAAGGCCGCCTATCGTGCAGACGGTCACGGCACAGGTCGAGGGATATCTCCGCGCCGTGCCGACGATCACGCGCTACAATCTCGCGGCAGACGGCAAGGAAGTCACCGTAAAGAACACGGGCGCGAATACGTTCTTGTACGGAGACGCGACCGGGCTGGCCATCGGAGACCAGGTCACGGAAAAGACCGGGTACAACTATGAGATCGCGGCAAACACGATCCTCGCCCTGTACAACGGTGCGGCGGAGCTGGAGGCGAAGTTTATCAAATCCGACCGCCGCGGCGGCTTCGAGGCCGTCCGCCTGGACAATTCCGCACCTGTAGAGGTCGCTCCGGGCGACTATGCAGAATGCTGGTGGGACGAATACGACGTTGAGCCGATTGGCACGGTAATCGTCACCTATCAGAGCGAGGGCGAGCAGGCGCAGGAGAACACAACCGCCGTGAGCATCGGCGCGGGCATGAGCGAGTACGATATGTCCGGCAACGAGATCCTCCGGCAGCTCTCCAGCGCGTCCCTTGCCGATGTTACGGCAATGGTAAACGCGGGCTTTGCTCCGTATGCCGGAGCCGTGGCCTTTACGCCCGCCGAGTTGACTATGCAGGGCTGGCCGTGGGTGGAAGCCGGAGACGCGCTTGAGATCACCGCCGAGGACGGAACGGTCGTAGAGACCTACGCCCTGCGGATCGAGATGCACGGCATCCTGCATCTGACGGCCACCATCACCGCCGAAGGCGGCGAGATCGTAGAGGAGGGCTGACAATGGGCGTAACTATGAGATACGGCAGCGGCGGCGAAGCAGGCAACGCTGCGGCAAGCAAAAGCGGCGGCGGGGTCGTTGCTCAAAAGCTGTGGATCAATCAAAATCCGACTTCAACCTTTGCCGCGCAGTCTGTGAGCGTGGATCTGACGGGCTTCGACTACTATGAAATCCAGCTCCGTTTTTCCACCACGAACAACTACGCGACGGAGATCAAACGCTTCCCGGTCGATGAGCAGCCAAACCAACTCACTATCGTCACGCTCGGCCAAAACAGGACGGGCGGTCGGCACGTTACCTATGACGCGACAAATAAGCGGCTCACCTTTGACGCGGCCAGCTACAACGGCGCGACAAACAACGCCTACGCGATCCCGCTGTGTATATGGGGCGTGAAGCTATGACGACCGAAGCTGCAAAACAGATCCTTGTGACCTGGGCGAACGCGCAAGTCGGCACACGCGAAGGCTCGAGCAACTGGAACAAGTACGCCCAGGACAGCCGCCTGCAGCAGCTCTACGGCTGGAATGCTCAGAACCGGCCCTGGTGCGACCTGTTCACTGACGCGGGCTTCATCTGCTGCTTTGGCCTGCAGAAGGCGGCGGCCATGACCTACCAGCCGATCGGCGCCGGCAGTGCTGCCTGCCGCTTCTCTGCACAGTTCTTCAAGCAGGCCGGAGCCTGGTATCAGCAGCCGGAGATCGGAGACGTGATCTTTTTCTATTACGACGGCGACATCAATCACCAGGGAATCGTTGTCAGCGTCGAAGGCGAAACCGTGCACACGGTAGAGGGGAACAGCTCCGACATGGTGGCGCGGAGATCCTACTCGACCGGAGACGGCCGAATCGCCGGCTATGGCCGGCCGAAGTGGGAGCTCGTCGCAGGAGACGAAGCACCGCCGCAGGAAGAGACGCCGTCCGTGCCTGACGAGCCGCCGGCGCCCGCCTATAGCTATTACCCGTATGTTTACGCGGTGCGCGTTAACCTGCTGAAAAAAGGCTCCTACGGGCCGCAGGTGAAGCATATGCAGGAGCTCCTCGCGGCGAACGGCTATGACTGCGGGGAGATCGACGGGAAATTCGGCGATCAGACCGAAAAGGCCCTGCGGGATTTTCAGACGGATGCGGGGATCGAGGTCGACGGCGAGTGGGGCGGAGAGAGCTTCAATGCCATGTGGAATTGCGGAGGAAAGTAAGAAATGATTCAAAAAATGATGAACCTTGTCACAATCAATGTGCACGGGATCGATCTTTATTCCGTAACTGATATCGAGGTATGTCTTACGCAAGGCAGCACGGAGCTTATTTACAGCGGCCAGAATATCCAGATCGGAAACGAGTCGCAGTTGCTGGTCAGTATTCCCAAGAGCGTCGCCATGAATCTCGACTGCAAGCTCGACGTGAGCGGACAGATCATGTGGAAGAAGGACGGAATACCTGACGCGAGCAAGATTTTCCTGATTTCAGTCCGCAAGCTGCTCAAGGAGGCCGGCTATGGCGATTGACGCATATGTTTCTAATCCGGAAGCCCATTCCGCTTACGCAGCAGATGATCATGCTGATGCGGAGGCCGTTCATTACGCCTTTCTGAAAGGCGATAAGGGCGACAAAGGCGACACCGGACCTGCGGGTCCGCAGGGGGCGAGGGGCGAAAAAGGGGAAAAAGGTGATCCCGGCGCTGCAGGCGAGACAGGACCGGCAGGCCCTACAGGTCCGCCCGGACCGAAAGGTGATACCGGAGAAACCGGCCCGCAGGGTGAACGCGGACCGGCGGGAGAAACCGGACCGCGGGGACCGCAGGGAGAGCGCGGAGAAACCGGGGAAACGGGGCCCGTAGGGCCGCAGGGGCCAGCTGGGCCAGCAGGCCCGGCGGGAACGACAGACTATAACGATCTTCAAAACAAACCGGATATTCCCGCCGAGGCGGAAGATGTACACGCTTTGCCCGATAGTACGAAGTACGCGCGTTCTCGTTCCGTTGGCGGCCCTGCTGAACTGACCGTAGCAATCCCCTACGGAGAAGTTGACAACACTTCGACTTCGACAGCTTTCACCGCTACAGTTGCCGGGATCACAGAGCTGAAAGACGGCACAGTTGTGATGCTCCGAAATGGAGTGGTCACCTCTGCTTCGGGATTCACCATCAACATCAACGGTCTTGGAGCGAAGCCTGTTTATAGCAATATGGCAACAGGCAACGGTGTTACGCCTACCAATCCGTCAAGGGAAACAACCATCTTCAATATCAACTACACCTTGCTTCTCGTCTATTCTACAGACGTGGTTGACGGCGGGGCATGGATTAACTACCGTGGTTATAACTCCGATAACAACACCATTGGTTATCAGCTCCGCACCAACGCCTACAATCTCCCCGTTTCGGGGGCCTGTTACCGTTACCGTCTGTTGTTTACGTCGGCTGACGGAAAGAAATTCGTCCCTGCGAACACCAGCTCCAGCACCAACGCGACAGCGTCGAGAACTACCAATACCACGCCGATAGACCCGTTTGGCCCCATCGTCTATTACAGCTCCAGTGCTGCTTTGGCTTCGGGAGGAAAACCGAGCGCGGCCGCCCTGTGGCGACAGTACACGATCGTTTTCGGTTACTCGTTCAATAACACGGGTGCAGCGTTGACCATGACATATCCCGCCCCTGTGTATCTGCGATGCACGCCGCAAGCAGACGGGTCGGCTGTCATGGACTACTTCGTCCAAGCCCTGCCGAACACGGAGGACGGAAAAATCTACATTCTGCTCGGCTACGCCTATGACGCGACGCACATCGAGCTTATTGTTGACCACCCGGTGTACTACTACAAGGACGGAGCAATTCGGCTTTGGACGGGCAAAGCCGCAAGCGGCGGCGGTATGCTTTGCACGATTACCGTAGCGTATAACGCAAATTACGATAACGTTTATACAACGGACAAAACAGCGCAAGAGATATACGACGCTTTGGAGGCGGGCATAAATCCCGTTTTCCGTTTCCATGACACGCGCGGAGGCTCGAACGATTATACATACGTCTCCATCAACAACTTGAGCGGACTTTATTTGAGAATGGGCGCGTATCAAACGCAGCCGCTCGTTGCCGCGTCAATGAACGATTACTTCACGCTCATAGTCAGCGGCGGCGGGAATTAAGGAGGCGAAACCATGAGCGACGCAATTATCGTTGCAATTATCGCAGCTCTCGGCTCCGTGTTTGAGGATGGCATAATGTGAATATTTTGAAAAGACGCACGTAAGAAAGGAGAATAAAATGGGAACACCTGACAAAGCAACGCAGATCAAAGCAGCGATCGCCGCAATGCTCGCCTTCATGACAGCCCTTTGGGGATGGGTCGGCTGGGCGATCGTCATTTGGGTCTTCTGCATCGTCTTGGACTATGTTTCCGGGACGGCGGCAGCAAGACGAAACGGGGAATGGTCAAGCGAGGTCGCGCGAGACGGCCTGTGGCATAAGCTCGGCGAGATCTTCGCGGTCCTCGTCGCAGCACTGTGTGACATCGCGCTGGGTGTAATACTGAAAACAGCGCCCGTCGAGCTGCCGTTTGACTTTACAACGCTGATCACGCCGATCGTTCTCTTGTGGTACATTATTACGGAGCTTGGATCGATCTTGGAGAACGCCGGCAAGCTCGGCGCGCCGCTGCCGAAATGGCTGAAGAAGATGCTCGCACAGTATAAAAATACTATCGACGTCGCCCAGGGTGACGAACATCCTCCCGACGAAAACGAATAATAAGACAGGCCCGGAAGTACAGCTTCCGGGCCTCTTTTACCGCCTGAATCTGACATCAAATCTGACATCAAATGATGTCAGATTTTGTCCTTTTTTGTCCTTTTTTAGCAAGCGACGAAGGGCGAAAAAAGACATAAGAAAAGCCCCGAAAGGCTTGAAATACAAGCACTTTCGGGGCTTGGTGGGGGAAGGTGGATTCGAACCACCGAAGGCATTGCCAGCAGATTTACAGTCTGTCCCCTTTGGCCACTCGGGAATTCCCCCATATGAAGTTTCTGACTTTCGGTGGAGCTGGTGGACGGATTCGAACCCCCGACCTGCTGATTACAAATCAGCTGCTCTACCTGCTGAGCTACACCAGCGTTTCCGTTCAGCCGTCAGCTTGCATATAATAGCAAATGGAGCCTGTTTTGTCAATAAATATTTTTCCTCTTTATGAAGAATTCTCAAGAAGCGCCCGCGCGGCGCGTTTGTCATTTGCAATCGCTTTCGGGGTATGATAATATAAAACGGATCAAGGTAACGAAAGCGCATGGCTCATGCGTTTACCGGTAAAGAGACAGGTGATCGGATGAGAAAAAGAAACAGCCGCGCGAAGGGTCTGCTGCTGATCGTCCTGCTTTTGGCGGCGGCGATCGGCATCGTGCTGATCAAGCTCCGTCAGCCGAAGGAAGAGACGCCGGAAGACCCTCACGCAGGCCAGGTGCTGGTCAACGACGGCTTCAACGACGTGTGGATCACGCCGATCGAGGGCGTCGAGGTCAACGAGCTGAAAAAAGAAGACTTCGACAACGACGCCGGCAAGGTCGTCTATACCGGCGAGGACTATGACACGATCCTCGGCATCGACGTGTCCGAGTGGCAGGGCGATATCGACTGGAAGCAGGTCGCGGATTCGGGCGTAAAGTTTGCTTATATCCGCTCCGGTTACCGCGGCTATACGAAGGGAACGCTGAAAGAGGACCCCTGCTTCCGGCAGAACATGAAAGGCGCGTCGGACAACGGTATTCAGACAGGGGTCTATTTTCTCTCTCAGGCGGTCAACGTGGCGGAGGCGATGGAGGAGGCGCGATATGTTCTGGAGCAGACAGAAGGCTTCGACCTCGATCTTCCGATCGTCTTCGACTGGGAAAAATACGACGCCGAGCAGTTTCCGGACGCGAGAACGAACGACGTCGAGCTCTCGATCATGAGCGAATGCGCGGTCGCTTTCTGCGAAACGATTAAGGCGGCAGGCCGCGACGCCGGCGTGTATTTCAACCTGCAGTACGGTTATTACGGCTTTGACCTGGGCAGACTGAAAGACTTCATGCTGTGGGTGGCCGACCCGACAGACTATCCGAAGTTTTATTATTCCGGGAATATATGGCAGTACACGCACGAGGGAGAAGTGCCCGGCATAGAGGGACAGGTGGACATGGACCTGATGTTCATCAAGCGCCCGGACCCCGCGCCCGGGACCGAAGAGGCTCCGCAGCCGTAAAGAAGGAAGTCCCGCATTCATCTGTGCGTCCCGGCGGCAAATTTCCTGTTGAAATCTTCGCCGCCGGGTGCTATAATCCTCATACACGCGGATGTAGTTCATCGGTAGAACTTCGGCTTCCCAAGCCGGTAAGGTGGGTTCGACTCCCATCATCCGCTCCATCGACGACAGCCTCATCCCGAAGGATGGGGCTGTGATCATCTTCGGGAGAGCAGAATATGAAACTGATCATCGCATCCAACAACGCCCATAAGCTCGTGGAGATCAAGGCCATCCTCGGCGGGGCTTTTGATGAGATCCTCTCGCTGCGCGAGGCCGGGATCGAGCATGAAACGGTCGAGGACGGCGCGAGCTTCGCCGAGAACGCGGCGAAAAAAGCGCGGGAGATCGCGGCGATCTCCGGCTGCTGCGCGCTGGCGGACGACAGCGGCCTGTGCGTCGACGCGCTCGGCGGCGCGCCGGGGATCTATTCCGCGCGCTTTGCCGGCGAGCACGGCAACGACGCCGCCAACCGCCGGAAGCTGCTCCGCGAGCTTGAAAACACCGAAAACCGCGCGGCGCACTTCATCTGCTCGATGGCGCTCGTCCGTCCCGACGGCTCCATGACCGCGGCGGAGGGCTTCGTTTACGGCGAGATCGCCCGCGCCGAGGCGGGAGAGAACGGCTTCGGATACGACTCGCTGTTCTATCTGCCGGAGCGCGGCTGCACGATGGCGCAGCTCCCGCCGGAGGAGAAAAACGCGATCAGCCACCGCCGCAACGCGCTGCGGGCGCTGCTGGAAAAGCTGCAATAAGCAGCGAAAGACCGCCGGGAGACCGGCGGTCTTTCGCTCATTTTATCGCCTGGACAGGTACACGAGCACGGCGCCGAGCAGCGCCAGATGCGCGGGATAGAACACGTAAAAGAAGGCGCGCAGCTTCGGCCCGAGCTTATTGTTGTACAGCGTGATCGGCAGCAGCGCGGAGAGCGCGCCGAAAAAATAAGGGATGTATTTCGGATAGTCGAAAATGCACCATTTGTATTCGAAATAACACCACAGCGCCGCGGCGATGAGCTGCAGCCAGCGCCGGTTTCCGCACAGATACATGGCCGTGATCAGCGCGACGCCCTTGAGGCCGTAGTCGGCTTTTTGCTCCACGAAATACAGCTCGACGGCGAGCGCGGCGAGGATCAGAAAAGCCTTCGGCCAGCTTCGCTGCTCCGAGCGGAGGTATTCCAGGCCCATCATGACCGCGAAGGCCGCGGCCAGCGTGTAGAACACGTTCAGATCGTCCTGCTCCAGCAGCGCGATCCCGCCGACCGTCAGACGCATCGAGGCAAAAAGGAAGGCGGCGGCCAGCCACGGAAGCAAGGCGTCGAAGCGCCGTTCGCATACCGTGAGGAAACAGACGAAAAGCGGCAGCAGCAGGAAGAGAGCGCGCTGCCAGTCAAAGGAAAAAATCGTTTCGGCTGCGCCCTTGTAATTCTCCGCCGTAAAGGCCAGCGTGAAGGGGATCTGCGAGATCACGGCGAAGAGGACCAGCCGCGCGAGGTATCGTTTTCTGTCCCGGGTCTTTTCAAAGCCGTTGACCAGCAGGAAGCAGAAGATCACGAACGCGGGGCGGCCGATCGTGCGGCCGGTGAGATACAGCTGCCAGCTCGGCAGGCGCCCGGCCAGGCGCAGCACATAGGTCGCGTGGTCGACCAGCATCGAAACGACCGCGATCAGCTTCAGGATAAAGACGCTCATATCGGCACCTCTTTTCGCTGAAAGTATAGCACGGCGGCCCGAGATGCGCAAGAAACGAAAACAGAGCCGGCTTCCGCAAGGCAGTCGAAAAGAGAAAAAAGTTCTGCTTGACTTTTTCATCGGGGATACATATAATGTAAAAGCTGTCCGCAGGGAGAAAAATCGTATATCATATCGGGGTGTAGCGCAGATGGTAGCGCGCTTGGTTCGGGACCAAGAGGCCCGGAGTTCAAATCTCCGCACTCCGACCACTTTAGAGGCTCGAAACTGTATGTTTTGAGCCTCTTTTGTTGTTTTCTTATCACTTTTTTCATATATGTCATTTTGCTATACATCGTAATGTCAACGGAAAATGTCAACAAAAAGAGGGGCTAATCGTTGTTCTCGTTAGCCCCTCTTTTTGTCTATTTAGAGAAAAAAGTTGTCACAAGTCTAAAAGCTGCTTTTTCTTGGCGTCGAACTCTTCCTGTGTAAGTATTCCTTCATCAAGAAGCTGCTTGTACTTCCTTATCTCTTCAGCAGCATCCACAGTATCCGGAGCGGCAATACTCTCTGACGATTCAGGAGCCGCTGCCTTTGGCCTGCTCGCTCCGCATACACAAACTGAATCAGATGCTGAATGTAGCGTTCCGCAATACTCGCATTTCCACGATCCATCAGGAAGCAATCCGGGAAGGTTTGGCGTTTTTTCTGCTTCAGGTTTATTGTCGCCAGGCAGCTTGCTTGATATGTCAGATACCTTGTCATAAATTGAATGAATAAAGAAGCAAAGTATAATCAACAGCCACCAATAGTCTTCAAAGAAATCCATTTTATGCCTCTTTCGATTTATCCCTATCAATCGTCTCATCAATGGCGCGATTGATGAAAGAGTTTACACTCTCCCCCTGGCGCTCGGCGTGTGCTTTGACTTTCTCTTTTTTCCCCTTCAGCATAGTCAGGTTGATCCGGTCGAGCTTGTCTGCAATCCATTCGTTTTTCTTTTTGGTATCTCCCGCCATTGTGTTCACCTCTTCCATGTCACTATATCACAGGGCCTCCGTATTGCGCAAGACGAAAGATTGTCACATCTTGCGCAAGATTTTCCTTGACTTATATCTTGCGCAAGATTATGATGATCTTAACCGGACAACCGGAAAATAAAGGAGGATTGTAATATGGACTCTTGCAAACAGAAAAACGCGCTTGACCAGATCGAAGATCTCGCTATAGACATTCTTGGCAATTGCGAGGCGGCACTCATTATCTCGGAAACGGCAGGGCGCGATATGGGAGAATTTGCGGAAGCGGGAGCATCTGCAGCGGCAGCTGAAGGAAAAATCAAGGAATGTATTCGCTCACTTGATTTCCTTCTCTTTTCGATAAGAGAGTCGAGTGAAAAGCTTATCGACCAGTATGGCATCGCTGCGTTTGGCGCGCCGGAAGACTCGGCTACCGATTCGCGCGCCGCCAAAGCCTAAGTGCCTGAGAACGCACAAGCAATATAAACGCCGTCTGTGAGGCTTTTAGAGGCCTACAGACGGCGTTTATTCTATACCATCATGAAGCAAATTAGTACCGCCAAATAGCCTGCAAAAACTCATAAATCTCATCTACCGTGCCTGAGTCTACTCCAACGATTATCAAAATGATACCTACAACAATCCATATCAGAAGAGCGCACCAAAATGACCGGGCACGATTCCTAACGTTGATATTTTTGTTAAACGACAGAATGATTACAGCAATAAATCCAATAATGGGAATCGCAAAAAGAATATTATAACCGATATATCCCCATGCGCTTATCGGCCTGTTTTCCTCAGGCACAACATACTCGATAACCGGCTCCGAAGGAACGTTTACATACTTGACCGCTCCCACAGTTTGACCGCAATTCTCGCAAAACTTTTGCCCCTGAGGGATCTCCGCCCCGCAATTAACGCAATACATGCAATCACCCTCCTTGCAGTAAGCATAACATACAGCCGAATCTATGGCAATAAAAAATGACCACCATAAATTATTTATTGATAACACGAAACGCCGTCTGTAGGCCTCTAAAAGCCTCACAGACGGCGTTTCGTTTGTTTAGCTACACGTTACTTGCTTATCTCAATAATAAGAATGTCATTTATTTTTGTTCATACAATCTTTTTTTATTATTGCCAATACGCTCACGGACGGCAGACAGCAAATAAGCCTGGACGCTTTCGTCAGCAGCCAAAGCTGCAAAGCGAATCGTATCCCCTCTGCCTTTGTTTGTCTCAATATAATTGAATCGAACGATTGCTGATACTTTTTCACGCTTTCATTTGACTTGATCACCCATTTTCTCATCTCTCTTTTACGTTCATTTTCAGATAAGTTTTAGCTTAAAAACGATACAAATCAAGAAAAGTTGCCCTTGACAGCCGTAAATGAAGGCCCGGAATGACCGGACAGCCCTTTTCATATCCCGCCGCCTTCAGCCATATAGTGCTTTCAAGAGGAGGTGAGCATGTGGACAAGGTCAGGGTCTATATCGCCTCGGGGCTGTTCGTCCTGCTGACGGCGATCAAGCTGCTGTTTCCCGCACAGATGGACGTGCTGCGGCGCGAGGTCACGCAGCTCGCCGCGGCGGACAGGGATTACAAGGCCGTCGTCACGACGCTCGGCCGGGGGCTGAGCGACAGGGAGCTGGGCGAGAAGCTGATCGCCGTGTGGCGGGAGTATGCGCGAGAGGAGACAGAGGAGCGGTAAATGGAAAGAGGACGTCTTTCGGTCAGCCCCGGCGCGGTCCTGCTCGGCGCGCTGCTCTATTGCACGGCGAGCTTTCCGGAGCTTGCCGCCCTTCTCCCGCCGGTGATCGTCCACGAGCTCGGGCACGTCGTCGCGCTGCGGCTCTACGGCCTGCGCGTCCGGCGCATCTCGGCCGACCTGAGGGGACTGTGCATCGAATACGGCGGGCTCTGCACGCCGCTCGGACATGCCGTTTCGGCTCTCGCCGGGCCGGCCGCCGGCCTGGCCTATGCTTTCGCGGCCTCGTATTTCGCCCGCAGGAGCGGCAACGAGATACTGACGCTCTCGGCGGGCGTGTCGCTGCTGCTCTCTGTCTTCAACCTGCTGCCGATCCTGCCGCTCGACGGAGGGAGGATCTTTTCGATCCTTGCCGCGGAGCTGCTCGGCGGGCGGCGCGGCGACGCGCTGACGAAGGCGCTGAGCCTTACGCTCGCGACGGCGCTGCTTATGGCGGGGACCTGGCTGATGTGGCGCGGAGAGGGGACTGCGCTGACGCTCGCCGCGCTGTGGCTGCTGCTCGCTCAGCCGGACAAGGCCGCACTTGTAAATCGGCGGGAACTATTGTAAAATGATAAAACACAAAAGAAAACGGAGCGCATCATGGACAGACGTCTCGAACGCATCCTGCCGCGCGTGCAGAAGCCCGCGCGCTACACAGGCGGGGAATACAACCAGATCATCAAGGACAAGCGCAGCGTCGAGCTGCGCCTGGCCTTCTGTTTTCCGGACACCTACGAGATCGGCATGTCCAATCTCGGCATGAAGATCCTCTACAAGACGATGAACAGCCTTCCCTTTGTCTGGTGCGAACGCTGCTTCGCCCCCTGGGGGGACATGCATGAGGAAATGAAGAAGGCCGGCATGCCCCTCTACGCGCTCGAGAGCGGCGACAGCCTGGCCGAATTCGATGCGCTGGCCTTTTCGATCGGCTATGAGATGGCATATACCACGGTGCTGGACATGCTCGACATGGCCGGTCTGCCGCTGCGCAGCGCGGACAGGCCGGGGCTGCTGCCGCTCGTGTTTGCGGGCGGCTCCGCCTGCGTGAACGCCGAGCCCATGGCCGCCTTCATGGATCTTTTCGTCATCGGCGAGGGCGAGGAGATGAACAACGAGCTCCTCACGCTCCTGCGGCAGGCCAAGGCGGAGGGATGGAGCAAAAAGGATTTCCTGCGCCGCGCCGCGCAGATCGGCGGCGTGTATGTCCCGAGCCTGTATGAGATCGAGTGGAACGGCGACGGCACGGTGAAGTCCATCACGGCGAAGGACGGCGCGCCGGAGAAGGTCGTCAAGCGCATCGTCGAGGATCTCGACGCCGCGCCTTATCCGACCGATCCGATCGTCCCCTCGACCGAGGTCGTGCAGGACAAGGTGGATATCGAGCTTTTCCGCGGCTGCGTGCGCGGCTGCCGCTTCTGCCAGGCGGGACATATTTACCGCCCGATCCGCGCAAAGAAGCCGGAGACGCTGATCCGCCAGGGCATCGAGACGCTTCAGAACACCGGCTATGAGGACGTGACGCTCCTGTCGCTCTCCACGAGCGATTACCGCTCTCTCAACCGGCTCTGCGACGGCCTGCTGGAATACTGCGAGCCGCGCAGCATCGGTCTGGCCCTGCCCTCGCTGCGGGCGGACAACTTTTCGATGGAGCTGATGGAGCGTCTGCAGCGCGTGCGCAAGACCGGCCTGACCTTCGCCGTCGAGGGCGGGAGCCAGCGCCTGCGCGACGCGATCAACAAAAACGTCACGCAGGAGGAGCTGCTGCACACCTGCGCGATCGCCTTCGCGGGCGGCTGGAACAGCGTGAAGCTGTACTACATGCTCGGCCTGCCCACCGAGACGGACGAGGATATCCGCGGCATCGCGGATATGGCCGACGAGGTGCTGCACTGCTGGCGCGAGCATGCAAAAAACAAAAACCGCGGCGTGCGCATCACGATCTCCACCTCCTGCTTCATCCCCAAGCCGCACAGCCCATTCCAGTGGGAGGCGCAGATCGGCAAGGAGGAATATCTCCGCCGCGTGAACCTGCTGCGCAGCGCGATTACCGCGCGCAACGTGACCTATAACTGGCACGACGCGGAGACAAGCGTCGTCGAATCCGCGCTCTCGCGCGGCGACCGCCGTCTCTGCGACGTGATCGAGGAGGTCTGGCGGCAGGGCGGACGACTGGACGCCTGGTCGGACTACTTCCGCTTCGATCGCTGGGAGAAGGCGTTCGAGAGCTGCGGGCTCGACCTTGGATTTTACGCCTCGCGCGAGCGGGGGACGGACGAGGTCCTGCCCTGGGACATGATCGACGTCGGCGTGAGGAGACGGCATCTGCTGCGCGAGCGTGAGCGCGCCTACCGCTCCGAGCTCTCGCCGGACTGCCGCAGAAGCTGCTCGGCCTGCGGCGCGGCCGGGCTCCTGCACGGGAGGAAATGCGATGAATAAGCTGAGGATGCGGTTTTCCAAGACGGGCCGCGCGGTCTATATCTCCCATCTCGATCTGATGGCGACGATGCAGCGCGCCTTTTCCCGCGCGGGCAGCCGCCTGAAATACTCCGAGGGCTTCAACCCCCGCCCGCAGATCTCCATTGCGCTCCCGCTCTCGGTCGGAACGGGAAGCGTCTGCGAGCTGATGGACTTTCAGCTGGCCGAGGAAGTTAACATAACACATCTTGCCGCCCGGCTCAACGCCACCATGCCCGAGGGCGTCGCCGTGCGGGAGATCTATGAGCCGACAAGGAAAAACGCCGAGCTGAAATGGCTGGAGATCGAAGGTCTGTTTGAATACGATGCGCGTCCGGTTGACATAATGCAGAAGCAGCTCACCGCCTTTTTCGCGAGGGAAAGCATCGTGATCGAGAAGAAGACCAAGCGCGGCTTCGGGGAGACCGACATCCGCCCCTCGATCCGCGAGATCGCCTTCGCGGAGGGGGAGGAGGGCGTGCGCGTCCGCGCGGTGATCAGCGCGCAGAATCCGACGCTCAATCCCGATCTTCTGGCCGCCGCGCTGCGCGCGCTCGCGCCGGAGCTCGCGCCGGATTTCGCCAAATTCACGCGCGTCGAAACGTATGACGCGGAAATGAAGGTATTTCGATAAAAAAACTCTTGCAATCCTATTCCTGTTGTGGTATCCTATCAAAGCCTGTGAGGGTCACAGGCATGAGAAAGGCGGTCCGCTGCGCGGCGCGAAAGGCGCGCCCTCCGATATGAACGTCTATAACAGGAAGGATTGGATTGTTATGGATCTGGTCAAAATTCTCAGTGACAAGTACATGAAGAGCGAGCTGCCCGAAATGAACGTCGGCGACACCGTGCGTGTCCTCGTCCGCGTCAAGGAAGGCAACCGCGAGCGTACGCAGGCTTTCGAAGGCACGATCATCGCCAAGAAGCACGGCGGCATCAACGAGACCAT
>JAEEGL011168384.1_pt1 | contig 38387 bp, 30 predicted proteins | sample 9134231 | NCBI WGS metagenome assembly JAEEGL01 (sample SAMN16246548, study PRJNA631951) | gut metagenome | biome: gut microbiome; feature: rumen; material: fiber-attached | host: Bos | place: Iran: Karaj | collected 2018-10
ACAGCCGAAATAATAATTGATTTGTTGAACAAGTAGTTATGAAGAAATACCTCTCACTCATCCTGTTACTCTCACTTGCCGTCAATGTTGCAATGGCTGACAAAGTAAAGGTCCGGCTTTTCTCAAACAGCAAAATAGAGGCTCTCTATGTCTCTTTCGATCTTGGACTCTACGACCTTTTCGCTGTACAGGGCAGCGACACCTCGCTTCTTGACCATAGCCTCGGCGAAGGTATCTCTGTTGAAGTCAAGCCGGCTACTGGAGGTGTCTATGTCTCGGTAAACGGTTATGAATACGGGACTTATAAATGTGTCATGCTCAGGGCTACCGACACTGCATGCATCTTATGTCTCAATCCAAAGAATGTTAAACAGCGTACCTATGAGGGCGACCTTGTTGTCTCTTCATTCGACAAGTCCAATCTCAGAATCATCAACGAAGTGGAATTCGAAACCTACCTCGCCGGCGTCGTACAGTCCGAAATCTACGGTCAGCAGAGCGAGATATTCCGCATACAGGCCGTAATCTCCCGCACCTGGGCACTGCGCAACATGGGCAAACATAAAGACGAAGGATACAATTTCTGCGACTACGTCCATTGCCAGGCCTACCAGAACCGTTGTGTACGACCCGACATTATGCTTGGCACCATGCAGTCCTCCGGCGAAACCATAGTGGACTCCAAGGGAAAACTCATCGAGACACCCTTCCATTCCAACTCAGGCGGACAGACTTGCAATTCCGAGGACGTCTGGCGCTCCGCGCTGCCCTATCTGCGTTCTGTTCCCGACACCTTCTCCTACCACATGCGCCAGTCCGACTGGACCAAAGTCATCTCTAAAGACAAATGGCTTAACTATTTCTCCAAAACACACAAACTGAATGTCCAGAACGACTCAATACGCAACATCCTTCTCACATTCTCGCAGCCTCAGCGCAAGGCCAAGATTCTCGGCATCCCCCTTACACGAGTCCGTACCGACTTTAAACTCAAATCCACCTTCTTCTCTGTCTCCACCGACCCAAAGACTGGCGATGTTGTTTTAAATGGTCATGGATATGGTCATGGTGTCGGACTCAGTCAAGAGGGGACTATCCGTATGGTTTCGCTCGGAATAACCTATGACTCAATAATAAAGCATTACTATACAGGTGCCCGGATTCACCGCGACGAGCATGTCTCCGAAACTTACGTGCAGAATTTCGTTACCGAGATTACCAAGATAATTGAAGAGGACAAGGCTCATCCGGGACAGAAGAAGTCGAAAAAGGACGACTGGCTTGGCAAACTCTTCCGTGTACGCGACCGAATGGACCGTGAGGAGGAGTTCGACCCCAACAAACAGGAACTCGAATCCGATTGGAAAGTTGACTGGTAATGGTTTAGAAAAGATAGATTAAGGTTATTTAACAAATTTCAATATAATATTATTGAATAATTGTAGTTATCATATTCAATTAAGTAATAGTAGAAAATAATGAAAAAAGCACTTATACTACTCCTTGTTGCCTCATTTCTTTACACAGGTTTGGAGGCTCAAGTCAGATGGGTTTCTATTGAAAAAGCCGCTCAAACAGACTTTAAAACCAATAATAAAATGATTTTCATCGACTTCAGCACCTCGTGGTGCGGTTGGTGCAAACGTATGAACACCGAGACTTTCACCGATCCTGTAGTCTCCTCCATCCTCAACAAATACTATATCCCCGTACAGTTCGATGCCGAAGGCACCTCTTCCTTTACTTGGAAAGGAGTTAAATATAGCAACGCAAAAGCAGCTGGACAGAAACCTCAGACGCACCCTTTCACTCGCGCCATCCTCGGCAAGCCAGGTTACCCCTCTTTCGCAATTTTCAGCCGTGACGGTACTCTCACTCAGATAGTCCAAGGCTACAAATCAGCTTACGACTTTTCAATGGAATTGTGGTACCTCTGTTCTGGTGACAATCGACGATATACTTTCGATGAATACAGAAAGATTTTCCAAGAGGAAATCAAGCCTGATATGATGAAAAAACTCGGCCTCAAATAACCAGGTCGAGTTTTTTTTGCATTAATAATCTTTTCAAAGAAATAATATTATTTCCGAAATTGCGTTGTTAATACAATTTTACGATTAGATTCATGTCAAGGGCAAAGATAATTCTCATATTGTTTATGTTAAGTGGTTTGACTCTCCGGGCACAGGACACCGCGACGTGGAAGCCTCTTGATTTTCACCTCTCCTTGGGAACTGCTGTCGTCGGAAACTCCCACAATGCGGCTTCTCTTTTCACCGTCACCCCCTCCCTGGTCTATCGTCCTAACGAGCGTACAATAATAAAGGGCTCATTCACCACCCTCAATTCATACTCCCTTACAGGTGGCAACTACGCTCTCCACGGACGAGAACCGCGCAGCATGGCTCCTCTCAGATACCCCTCTTCGTTAGCGGCAGTGGGCACGGTCTCGTTGGCTTACAAGGCTTCCGACCGCCTTTGGATAGCCGCTTCACTGACGCATGTCGGCGGCGAACTCGCATCGGCGGCAATACTCAACCCCTGGTTCCAATCCAGCAGACCAGTGCTTCTTGATGCCACCGCCTTTACTGCCGCAATGCGCTACAAATTCAAGAACGACAACACTCTTGACCTTTACTTCACCTATATTAACGACCGTACTGGTGCACTTGGTCCGTTACTCTTCTACGGACCCTATGGAAACCCCTATTATGTAGAGCACGGTTTTAGCTGTTTTTACGGATCTCCTTTTTGCCCCTAAATCACCTCAGACATCTATACATAAATAATATATGCCAGACAAAAAGATTGACAGACGCGACTTCCTGAAAATCCTCGGCGCAGGCGCCGTGGCGACAACAGCCCTTAGTGCATGCAGCGGGTCTTCTTCCAGCCCCAATCAGACAATTGCACAAGGCAGCGCACTCGGTGAAGTGCCGACAGACAAAATGACCATGCGCGAAAACCTCCATGGCGAACGTGTGTCGCTCCTTGGCTACGGATGCATGCGGCTTCCTACAGTAAAAGGGGGATCAGGACGTGAAGATGATGACGAACTTGACCAGGACACTGTCAACGAATTGATAGACTACGCTCTGGAACATGGGGTCAACCTTTTCGATACGGCACCGCCCTACTGCAAGGGTCGTTCCGAACATGCCGTGGGAATCGCCCTCAGCCGACACAGTCGCGACGAATATTTCATCTCTACCAAACTCTCTAACTTCGCATATTCCACATGGAGCCGTGCAGAGAGCATGAAACTTTACCATAATTCCATGAAGGAACTGCGGACCGACTATCTTGATTATTACATGTTGCACGGAATCGGTATGACAGGACGCGACAACGATGGTAACGAAATCGACCCCATTGACAGTTGCAAACAACGATTCTTCGATAATGGCATGCTTGATTTTCTCTGCGAGGAACGTGAAAAAGGGCATATACACAATCTTGGATTCTCCTACCATGGCGACATCCGCGTCTTCGACTGGCTCCTCTCACTCAACGACACTTATCACTGGGATCACGTCCTCATTCAGCACAACTATGTGGACTGGCACCATGCCAAGCTCATTAACGAACGCAATACCAACTCTGAATACCTCTATGGCGAACTCGAAAAACGCAACATCCCAGTATTCGTTATGGAACCGCTCCTTGGTGGACAACTTGTCAACCTCAACGATCACGCTGTCTCAATGCTCAAACAGCGTGAACCGCAGGCATCGGTGGCTTCGTGGGCGTTCCGCTTTGCCGGCAACCAACCTCGCATTCTCACTGTGCTCAGCGGCATGACCTATATGGAACACCTGCAGGACAATATCCGCACCTATTCGCCTCACAAAGCTCTTTCCAACGATGAATTAGCTATGCTTGAGGAGATTGCCGACATCTATGCAAACTTCAGCCTCGTGCCCTGTACAGGATGCAAGTACTGTATGCCCTGCCCCTATGGAATCGACATCCCCGCCGTCTTCGAGCACTACAACAAATGTCTTAATAGCGGACAGGTCCTCAATGCTTCGGAAAGTGTCGAAAAATCAGAATTCAAAAAAGCCCGTCGTGCTTTCCTCGTGGGCTACGACCGCGCCGTCCCCTCCTTCCGGCAGGCCGACCACTGCATAGGTTGCGGGCATTGCCTCCCGGAATGTCCCCAAGGAATCAACATCCCCGAACAGATGGTCCGCATAAACGACTACGTCGAAGAACTGAAACAAAACATCTAAACCCTCAAACCTTTAAACAATAATGACACTCTTATTTGGATTACGTGCACCTGAAATCATTGTCATCGTCCTCGTTGTACTCCTTCTTTTTGGAGGCAAAAAAATTCCTGAACTCATGCGTGGTCTGGGAAAAGGCGTCAAAAACTTCAAAGACGGCATGAACGGCATTGAAGAGAACGGAACTCAGCAAACATCGACAGAGAAGCCGTCCGACGACGATGAAAAAAAATGACGGCACTGTAGTTGCGTCTGATGGGGACACCCATACATTCTGGGGACATCTCGACGAACTCCGCGGAAGCCTGTTGCGTATCGTCGTTGCAACTCTTCTCTGTGCTGTCGCTGCTTTCTGTCTGAAAGGTCCTCTGTTCGACATTGTCATGGCACCCAAGTCGCCCGACTTCATTACATACCGTCTCATTGACTGGATCTCGGGAGGTGCCTCTATTTCCGACATTGGGTTGATAAACATTGAACTGGCACAGCAGTTCATCATTCATATCCGTATTGCGCTTTGGGCAGCCATCCTTATAGTGTCACCATATATTCTCTTTACCCTCTTCCGTTTCGTCAGTCCCGCACTCTACAGCAGTGAACGACGTCACACATTGCGTGCTGTTGTTTCGGGATTCATGCTCTTCTGGGCTGGCGTGTTGCTGAGCTATTTTATAGTATTTCCCCTGACACTGCAATTTCTTGGAACCTATCAGGTTTCATCCGAAGTGCCGAATATTATCTCCCTGAGTTCTTATATCTCTGTTTTTTTGATGCTGACTTTTATTATGGGCATTATCTTTGAGTTGCCCGTGCTCTGCTGGCTCCTCGGGCGCATGGGACTTCTCAAGGCTTCGTTTATGCGACGTTATCGTCGGCACGCCATTGTCGTAATTCTTATTGTCGCCGCAATTGTCACACCAACGGGCGACATCTTCACCCTCACCGTCGTTTCACTCCCGATTTACCTTCTTTACGAACTGGGGATCCACGTCGTTGCCAAAAACGAGTAGCATCCTCCTCTATTACTTTATAGACGAATAGCAAAGGGTAGGTGCGTTTTGCTATTCCTGCAAAAATACCTGTTCCGCCATGTAGGTTGGAATAGATTCTTGTAGGTTCGGCGAAGTACTGTCCCAGGCTTTGTGCAGCATTGACATCCCTGATGTAGAGTGCAGCTTCTTTGCTGAGTGATTCGACTATCAGAGTGTAGTCGCGTTGCAAAGGGTGTTCTGCGGTGTCTTTGGGCATCATCAGCGAGACTTTCACTTCATAGTCTTTGCCGTTTATCAGTTTGTCGCTGAAAAGCAGGCTGTTGAAGTAGTTCATCAGTCCTTCACTGCTGTTCACTGTGGGGTCGGTGATCTCAAGGTTCAGACAGTTGAAGTAGGCATGATAAAGGGTGTCGATGGTGTCCCATTTCTCTTCCCAGCGGTTCCACTTGACGCCACTGTCGCGCTCGACGACATACAGGTAATAGTTGTTCTCCTGATCGGCAGGGTCGCTCAGGGTGAAAATGATGTCGCCCGTGGTAATGGGTTGTGTCGTGTCCATCTCCGCAATGGGAACAGTCATCGCAGGCAGAGCTGGTACGCGTGTGCCGCCGAAAATCGACTCACGACTGGGTGTTTCTACATGCAACGTCATCGTATCGCCGCTATTCACCACATAGTTGAAAAAATGGTTGGCACCCTCGCGGCTCGACTCGTCATACCTTGTGCCGTTTATATCCACATACAGCGTCGCACCATCCACCGCCACAAACGGTTGGTTGTCAAGAAAGAAGCGGCTGTAGGTAAGGTTGACCGATAAACTACTGTCAACGCATGGAAGCGCGTTAGCAACCACCATACGTTCTCCTTCGCCGATATCGATCTCCACCACCTCCTCGCAAGAGGCTAATAGCAGAAGAACAATTATTTTTAATACTTTTTTCATAAAACTCTAAACTTTAAACTCTAAACTCTAAACTTTTAGTAGCAACGCCCTTAATGGTTCCACCCCGGGTGGCGGCACCGCCCTTAAAGCTCTCCGCGAGCACGCGGGTTAAAATTTCAACGTATATGCCACCGAGGGGAGTATGGGGAAGATGGAAAGTTGGACCAGCGCACCGTTATATCCGTTATAAGTATGTTCGTGGCTTTCATATATCATGTAAGGGTTTTTGCGGTTGTAGAGGTTATAGACGCTTATGTTGATGGTTCTTGAGCATCTTTTGAATTTTTTGTGAAAGTTGACGCCGATGTCCATTCTGTGGTAGGCTGGCATGCGGAAGTTGTTGCGTCCGTCGGTAGTTGAGAGGTATCCATTCCACCCTTGTGGGTCGATGTTGGCATACTCGTTCGCTGTTTCCTGTGCCTGCGCATATTCTTGCAGACTGAGTGTGGCGGCGTTTCCCGAACTGTAAACCCAAGTGGCGCTGGCGTCGATATTGTCGTTGATTTTGTAGCTCAGCACGATGCTCAGGTCGTGTCGGCGGTCGTATTTGGCTGGGAAGGGTTTGCCGTCGTTGATGACCTGTCCCTCGCGGTCGAATAGGCGCATAGTGCGGCTCCAGGTGTAGCCTATCCATCCCGTGAGTTTTCCGATGTTGCGTTGCAGAAGGAATTCCACTCCGTAGGCCCATCCATCGCCGCTTACCACTTTCTCCTCCCAGCTTTCGCTGCTGCCCCAAAATGTGGCCCCGTCCTTGTATTCGAGTAGATTGCTCATACTCTTGTAATATCCCTCAATCGAGAAGTCTCCGATTTTGTCAACCTCGTAGAAGAGTCCTGCTGCGACTTGGTGGGCGTGCATGGGTTCGACCTCTTTGGTGACGGGGACCCACAGGTCGGTGGGCATGCTGACACTGGTGGTGGAGAGGAGGTGCATGAACTGTGTCATGTACGAGTATCCTCCCTTGAGGGAGATGCCTTCGCCCAACATCATTCGTCCCGACAGGCGCGGTTGGATGGTAGGATAGACCTTTCCCTCGACGGCGAAGGCGCTTAGATTTACTCCATAGTTGATTTTCAATGCTTCGCTCAGTGAGTAGTCGTCTTCGATATAGGCGGTGAGCTCTTCGGCGTGGACGATGCCAGAATTGACCGAGGTGTCGATGATGTAGGAACTGTTCATCTGTTCGGCATTGTATGCATTTAGGTGTGCACTCGAGACTTCGGGCTGGAAACGGTGGTGAGTCATCGAGGCACCGAACTTGACGAGGTGGTCGGGGTTAGGTGTGAAGTCGAAGTCGCCCTTGATGGTGAAGTCGTTGATGTTGGAGAGGTAGTCCATCTTGAATTCCGATGTCTGGCTGTCCTCCTCCTCGGTCTCGAGGGTTTCAGTCTCGTAGGCGACGCCGATGCGGTTGTGGTACTGGGTGTAGGCTCCGGTGATGTTCATGAAAAGACGCGGCGTCAACTCGTAGTTCCACCGTGCCGATGCAACGATGTTTCCCCATCGGTTTTTGAAATTGAGGAACTGTTCCTGCACATCGGTTGACATGGTACGAATTCGTGTGTAGATGACGTCTGAACCAAGGTAGAGGCTTGTGTAGAGCCTGCTTCGGTCACTGAACCGGTGAGTGAGTTTCCCGTTGAGGTCGTAGAAATAGTAGCCGGCAGTGAGTTTGTACTCGTTGCGGTCTGCGAGGCGCCTGACGAGAGGCTGGAGGAGAATATCGGCGTAGGTTCTGCGTCCCGAGATGTTGAATGTGGTACGTTCGTTGATGGGACCTTCGAGGTTTACCTTTGCCGAGATGAACCCTATGGAACCGTTGCCGTGGAGTTTGCGGTCGTTGCCGTCGTTGGTGGTGACGTCAAGTACGCTGGAGAGCCGTCCGCCGAAATGTGCAGGAAAGGAACCTTTGTAGAGTGTGACGTCCTTGACGGCGTCGGTGTTGAAGGCCGAGAAGAAACCTCCCATGTGGCTGACATTGTAGAGAGGTACACCATCGAGGAGAAAGAGGTTTTCGTCGGGTCCGCCGCCGCGCACGTAAAATCCGCTGCTCCCCTCATTGCCGCTCTGCACTCCGGGCAGCAACTGCAGGGCCTTGACAAGGTCGGCTTCGCCGAACAGGACGGGAACGGACTTGATCTGCTCGATGGGAACTGAAACAGCACTCATCTGCGACGAACGTGCGTCGGTAACTCTTTCGCCGCGGACAACGAAGGATTTCAACATAACACTCGACTGCATCTTGTAGTTGCGCTTCTCGTTGTGCTTCAGCATGAAAAGCTCTGTTTGAGTCTTGTAGCCGACATAGGAGATTCGTAACGAGACAGTGTCGCTGTGCAGAGTCAACGAAAAGCGACCTTGGGCGTTTGTCAGTGCACCCTTGCCGCTGCGCAAGTCCATGACTGTGGCGCCGATAAGGGTCTCGCCGCTGACCGAGTCACAGACTGTGCCGCTGATGGTGTAATTCTGGCCCAGCGCAATGGGACAAGAAAAGCAAAAGAGCACAGCTACAATGCTTTGTATAATTTTTTTGTGCATCAATCTCAATTATTTTCGTTGCAAAAATACTATTTTTTTCGCAGGCAAGGCCGGCAGCTTACTGATTTTTTGTATTTTTGCAAAATAATTAGAACGACACTGCCTGTATGAAATACTTAAAAACAGTTATTATTGCGACTTTTATGGTGATTTTTTCTTCCGTTGGCATGGCCCAAACCGATGACGAACTGACGAAAAGTCTCGACAGTTACATGCGCACATATCCTCAATCACATTTGCGCGACCTCTACAAGTTCTGTTTTCAGGACTTCTTCGGTTTGGAGCATCTCCTGACCGACTCACTCGCTGCTGCCCGGTATATCGAAAAGGAGGTGGCGTCGATGGGGCAGGATCCAAGTCCCGAAATCAATAATATGCCGACGCTTACGGGACGCTATGTGCGAGTGGATCTCAACCTTGTACGCACTGGCAAACTCTCTGTTGGAGCACTCGTCTCCGCCATGTTTCGCAGCCTCGATGAGGAACATGGCGTCACACCGCAACGCCTTGAGGAATGGAAACAACAATGGGAACGTATCCTGCTGTGCCTTAAGAATGTGGAGAACCAACCGCTAAACTATGACGAAGACCTTACGGAGATAACCACACTCCTCGATTCGGGAAAATATGCCACTCACCATAGCCGCCATTTCAACGAAACTTACCGACAACACTACCGCATCGTCAGCCGCAAAGCCTTTGAAAATTTGATACAACTAAAAGAATAAACAATTAAACCACTAAACTATTAAACGAATAAACGAAAACTGATAATTAATATGTTCCAGAAACTTATCAATGGCTCAGTGAAACTTGTCCAGCGATGGATGCCCGAGCCTTTTCTTTTTGCCATCATCCTTACTTTCGTCGCTGCAATCCTTGCTATGCCCATCTGCCGCCAGACACCTGTGGAGGTGGTAGCCAACTGGGGTGGGGGAGTGTGGAACCTGCTTGAGTTCGCTATGCAGATGGCACTTGTCCTTGTCACTGGCTCGGCACTGGCTTCGGCGCCGGCATTGAAACAGCTCATCGCCCGACTCGCCTCCATTCCCAAGTCGCCTGTTGCCGCCATTGCCCTCGTCACCGTCGTGTCTGCGTTGGCATGCTGGCTCAACTGGGGATTTGGACTCATCATTGGTGTCATCTTCGCCAAAGAGATTGCACGCCGCATGGCAGGTGTCGACTACCGTCTGCTCATTGCGTCGGCCTATAGTGGTTTCGTTGTCTGGCACGCAGGACTGTCGGGCTCGGTACCGCTCAAAATGGCCACCTCTGGTCCCGATCTCGCCAACGCCACCAATGGTGCCATCATCGATCCCATACCCATCTCGCAGACAATACTCCATCCCTTCAACATCGGCATTGTTGTCCTTGTCATTATCGCCATCACTGTAGTCAACTCTCTGATGCACCCCAAAGGCAATCAGGTGGTCAGCATCGACCCCGCACTTCTTGAAGAAGAGAATGCCAAGCCAGAGGCACATAATGAAACACGTCAGCTCAGCCCTGCCGAACGCCTTGAAAACAGTCGTCTTCTCACATGGCTTATATCGCTGCTCGGCATCTCGTATCTTGTCATCAGTCTGGGATTTCGTGACGGTGCCTTCGACTTGGGAACAGTCATCATGATATTCCTCTTCCTGGGTATTCTACTCCACCGCACACCCCTTGCATACGTGCGTGCCTTTGGCAAAGCCGCATCGGGAGCGGCGGGCATTATTCTCCAGTTCCCATTCTATGCTGGCATCATGGGCATCATCACCGGCGTCGGTTCCAGCGGCATCTGTTTCGGCGACGTCATCAGCCACGCCTGCATCAGTATCTCCTCGCCGCTCACCTATCCGCTGCTCACCTTCCTTTGTGCGGCGCTGCTCAACATGTTCGTTCCGTCGGGTGGAGGCCACTGGGCAATACAGGCACCGATTATGTTCAGCGCCGGAGCCGACCTCGGCGTGGACCCGGGACTGACGGGAATGGCTATCGCTTGGGGCGACGCATGGACCAACATGATACAGCCTTTCTGGGCACTGCCTGCATTGGCCATCGCCCGACTGAGTGCAAAGGACATTATGGGTTTCTGCCTCATCGACCTTTTCGTCAGCGGAATCATTATTGCCTCGGGTCTCTTGATCTGGGCTGTATGATCCCTTTATAAAATTGAAAAATAAGGAGATTATGAAACATCTTAAAATTTCAACATTATTAACAGCAGTTATCCTTCTGGGATGCAAAGGTAATCCGCAGCCTCCGTCGGCTATTGATTCAACTCAAATCAGTGAACAGGGAATCGAGGTCCTAAATCTCGACAATGTCGCCATCACTGCCATTCAGGACCGCGAGTCGCAGATGGACATCGATCTCTTCAAAGGCTCTTACGACGACAGTCTCCTCATCGCCCAGAGTGGTGACAAAACATCCTTCCCGTCTTCCATCAATGTCTTTCTCGCCGTTACCGAAGAACATAACGTCCTTTTCGACGCTGGTCTGGGTTCTGAAAAGGGTGGCACTCTGCTCGCAAAATTGAACTATCTGAAGATTAAGCCGGAACGTATTGATGCTATCTTCCTGACACATCTACATCCAGACCACATCGGCGGACTCCTCAAGGATGGTCAACCGGTATTTCCCAATGCAACCCTCTATCTCAGTGTAGAAGAGTTTAATGCATGGAGCGAGGATGGAGTTATGAAGGATAACAACGACCTGTGGCTCAAAGTGCTTTCGTCGTATGCCTCCCAGATACAGCCCTTCTGCGACGGCGACACATTGCTCGACGGACTTGTGGTTGCCACACTTGCCCCTGGTCACACCCCAGGACATACTGTCTATCAGATTGGTGACTGCCTCATTGCGGGCGACCTTATCCATTCAGAGGACCTGCAGATCGTTTATCCCGAGTTCTGTGCGCGTTACGATAGCGACCCTACACTTGCGGTCACAACCAGAAAAAAAATCATTGAATTCGCCAAGCAAAACCATCTCCGGTTCCTTGGAGCCCACAGCTACACTGCCTTCAAATCCTTATAGTAAAAGTTGACCCTTCTCCCGGTGAGCTTTCCACGCTGATGGTGCCGTTGTGCAGTGCCACCACTTGCTGTACATAGTTGAGTCCGATACCGAATCCTTTGACGTTGTGGATGTCTCCTGTCGAGACACGGTAGAATTTTTCAAAGATGTGTTTCTGGTCATCTTTGCTGATGCCAAGTCCCTTGTCTGACACCGACAGCATAAGGTAGCCCTTTTCGTTCCACGTCATGACTTTTACCTGCAACACCTTTGGTGAGTACTTTATTGCGTTGTCTATAAGGTTGTAAACCATGTTTGTAATATGCAGTTCGTCGCCGTAGATCATCGACGGTTCCGCTTTTAGGTCGCACTCCAACACGCCGCCTCTGCTCCCCACTTTCAACTGGAAGCTCTTCACAACGCTTTCCACAATTCTGTTTATGTCAATCTCTTTGCAGTCCAGTTTGAAACCTTTCTTGGCCATCTTCGCGTTCTGTAGGATGGTCTCTATGAGCATGCGCATACGTTGGTTTTCGTCGCTGATGATGCCGATAAAGGTGCCGCGGCTTCCAGCATCGGTGCTTACCGATTTGTCTTGGAGCATCTCGCAGGCCAGGCCAATTGTGGCGATGGGTGTCTTGATTTCGTGCGTCATGTTGTTGATGAAGTCTGTCTTCATCTCGTCCAGTTTTTCGCGTTTCAAAATCATGCGCATAGAGAGAAGAAACAATATCAGGATCAGTGAAATAAGTGCGAAGCTCACAATGAGGTAAATTGTGGAGTTTTCCTTCAGTATGAGTGACGAAAGAGGGAACTGCAGCACGATATAGTACTCGTTGGGCGACATCATCCCGTTTGGATGGAAACTGTATTTGAATGGTGACTCGCGCAGCCGCTGTTCCATACCTTTTGCGTTGCAGTAGAGGAACTTGTCGTCGGTGAGGTCGTAGATGCCGATATAGGGTTTTATGTCCACGCCGTTCACTGTCAGCTTGTCGCCGATGAGCGAGTCGAGCAGTTGGTAGTTGAAGGAGCTTCGCGACATAATGTTGTCCACAACGTATTCGGAGATGTCGGTAACGAACTGGTCGTAGAACTGGTCGTCTTTGGTCAGCCTGTCGCGGATGCTTAGCAGAGTATTGTAGCGAGCAATTGCCTCCGAGTCGGCCCGCGACACCTTGACTCCGCGCAGCAGATGTATGCTGTCAATCATGGTAACACCCACCTGAACTTTGTTTGTGTCGTAGAATGTTGAGTAGTTCTGCTTGACGATGTTCTGCATCTGCTCGTTCAGTTCCTCGACTCTCTTGAACTTAAGCAGATTGTATCTGTCCTGCTGACTGATATAGTCTTCCACCTTGAGCCTGTTTAGCTGTTCGATCATGTCGTCCATAGCATTGTTGACGCTGATGTTGAACAAGTTGTCGCTCACTGCCACTGTCCGCTTCATCTGGATATACTGCACCACCATCAGGCTCGCCGCGGAAAGTGTGAAGAGGGTAATCAGTAATATGAGAAATATTTTTTTCATCCTAAATTAATTCTTATACGTAAAATGACGTTTTTTGTTTCATCGCCAGGGGCGGAACCAATTTGGTTTAATGGTTTAATAGTTTAGTTGTTTAATAGAGCTAACCCTAAAAATTCGGAGACAATGGTGTGAGTTACCCAAGAGCAAAGAGAGAACCATCCTGAATCAGGAAAGGATGTAATGATGATAATAAACTGAGTATTAGATAATTATCCCCCCCCCCATAAAGGTATTGCAAATAATTAATTGTCAAATGAAAAAAAAGTCGTAACTTTGCACCTGTAAACAAAACGTTTTGATATTTCGAGCGCAGAGGGCAAATCACGCAGTGTTTGCACTATGCCGAGGCGAGAAAACGTCTGTTGCGAAGAAACAAATATTAAACAATGGCCGTCTGGCAGATTAATGGGTTCTGTCTGTTTGGATGACCATAAAGTGGATAAATAGAACTCATCTTAAAAAAAATATTATGAAAAATTTTTTTATTTTATTAGGCACTCTTTTAAGTGTAAACTTATTAATGGCACAACAAACTTTGGCAATTCAATACGATGTGCCCGCGTGTCAGGCCAGCACCTATGAGCATGCAATTGGGAAAGTCTGTTCCAACAGCAACGCCATTATCTCGTGTCACAGACATTCCAACAATAGTGATTTTGTCAAATCGCATGAAAACGCTACACACGCTACAAGATTCGATTTGCCTGTGGGAATGTATGTAAATGACATGGAAATATTGAATGGCGTTGTCTATTTTTGTGGCTCATACAATGTACAAGGAACCAGCAAAGGTATTGTGGGCTATTTTAATGAAAACGATTTTGTTTACGGAACGGTAAATTTGCAATATGTTTACGTTTCGGAGTACACTAGTTTGGATAAATTGGAGGTATATTTAGACAACTCAGAAAATAGTACACATATCGCCGCCATTGGGCACACTTACGTAAGTTCTTCCGCGTTTAATACGGGACTAATAATAATAAATATAAATGGAGGTGTAGTAAATTATGGCATAGTACCTTCAGCTATTGCTGAGCAAAGCAGATATTATACGGATGTTGCTGTTACTGATAAATATATAGTTTCTGTTGGTTGTTATGCTTGTGGTACTCAAGGTTCTATGTGGATAAATATTATAAACAAAACCAATTTATTACAAGCTAGACTATATAAGTATATAGATTATAATGATGAGTCAAACTCATGTTATTACAATATTACTGAAATGAATGATGACTATGTTGCAATTTCCACGACAATATATTCCCCAACAGATTCAAGGTTTCACACCAGAATTTATAAATTCAACGTTGCTGGAACCCAATTCTTTTTTTCCCAAGATATTCCAATAGCAAATAAAATAATGGAAAATGAAATGCAATATTTCAGAGAGGATGGAACTTTGTTGGTGCTTCAAACTAATCAATACCCCATAAATAGTAATCAATATGAATCTCTGATATATAAATTAAATATGAATAACACCACATCATATACAGCTCGTTTTATTTACGATCCAGATGCTTATTACTATTCTCTTGACAGATACCAAGGAAGTAAACATTTTATAGCGACAGGAGAACTGAAAGAAGATGGTCATACTTTTTTCAAAAGAGACATTGACGCAATTTATTATACTTTGTGTTTTTCTGGAAGTACAGAAAATATTATCATTAAGTTGCCGCCTACATATTTAAATGACAATATATACCCGATATCCTATACTGGGAAAAAAATGCCTATGCTCACACAGGAATCTACATACAAAACAATTACCACAAGGTGTAATGATATCAGAAACAACGAACAATAGCCATGAAAAAAACAATAATACTGATAATTACAATACTGGCTTCGACGATGTCCATAGCCCAAATCGTTGAACATTATCCCAATTCCAACAGGTATCTTTATCTGCCTTTTTTTCCTGAAAACATTCCTTGTGAACTCCAGTCTATGTGGTGGGTATGGGGATATCCGGACTATTATAATTCTTGGGGACATGTTTATTATGCAAGTCAATCCTGTCCCGTAACCGTTTACGGTGTGGCTTTGCCAATATTTGACTATTCCAACAACAATGCATCGGGTTTTGTATCCCCGTTTGAACAACGATGGGATCTTTTTTATAACTATATTGATACCAGTGATTTTTATGTGTCTATTTATGGAAAAAACGAGCGAACGAACACCCCTTTCGATACAATAGCCAAAGCACATATCAAGATTGGTGAGGCTGCACTATTCGGCAACTATTTCCACATGCCCGACACGGGTAATTGCCCGGAAATAACTATGCCTGTGATTGAAGTTTACTTCTCAAACCCATATACATTGACAGATTCATTCGCTATTACGACTCAAGGGTGGAGATATCATATATATTCAACAGGATCGCCGACACCAATACCAATCAATTTACTGCTTGGGGTATATACCAGAAGAGCTTTCAATACTAACTCTATTCATCTTCAGTGGACTGGAAATGGAGTGGGTGATTATGTGATATCTCGTGATGACCATCAAAATTGGGGAGGTCCATTTGCAATCATAACCCCTCCGCCTTGTACGGCTCCAATTGATTTACATGTTGCATCACAGAATGACACGGGGGTTGTACTTGAGTGGACTGCACCTGTGGGGTCTGCTTATGGGGAGCTGGAGTACGGTCCCGAAGGGTTTGGAGCTGGCACGGGAACAACAATCAGTCCTGTTTATCCCAATGCGCAACATGTCTGCTCAGTCTCCATCGACACGCTCGACCCGACAGGCAGCTACACCGCCCGTGTGCGGTCGTGGTGCAATAACTCGGGAGGCGGCTACTCGGACTGGGCAATGCTCGACTTCACAACGGAAAGGTTCTTTACGCTCGAGCTGAGGGTTAACGACGACGATTTGGCAACCGCCTACGGAAGCGGTGTTTACTGCGACGGCTGTCATGCCCAGATACGTGCGATGCCCAAGCAACCCTACTGCTACTTCAATGGTTGGTCGGATGGTGTGATGATGAACGCCCGTACCATCACCATGACTCAGGACAGCATACTGACCGCATTCTACAGTTTCGACTCAACGATGGCCATACCCACCGTCGCCCCACTAACATTTACCCTCTCGCCTAACCCCACAGGCAGCCTGCTATATATCACCACCGCCAACGACGATAGCTACACAGCTGAGATATTCGACGACCGTGGACGCAAAGTCGCCGATTATAAATTCCACACCTCAAAATATGAAATAGACGTCAGCACCCTTCCCGACGGCCACTACACCCTCCGCTTCACCTCAGGAAAGAGAGTCGGGACGAAAGGTTTTGTAAAACAACATTAAAACAAAAATACTATGAAAAAAACAGTATCCTGCTTACTGCTTTTTGCCGCACTTGTCGTTTCATTGGTAACGAAGGCCCAAGGCGATAGACTCTCTGACACGGTTTTGTCGGGCCATTACAATATGTCCACTAACGGCATTGATACAATATACACTTGTGGCAGTTCAATTTTTGACAATGGTGGAGCCAGCGGGAACTACAGCAGCAATTGCTATTCCACCTTGGTTGTCTATCCCATCGATGAGAGCCAGACAATTATGTTCAGTGGGAATTACGACCTGCAATATCTCGACAGTCTAATTGTTTATGAAGGTGTAGGTACATCGGGTGTAAAGCTGTGTGGTGTTTCGGGTACTGGCACCATTCCGTCCACAGTAAGCCAATTTGGTCCTGTCACTGTTTTTTTCAGGACCAATTATTTCGTCGGTACGGGATTTCAACTCGACATTTCCTGCACCGACCGCCCCGACTGTTACCATATCAGCAACCTGACGGCAAGTTCTGTATTGTCGGACAATATCACTGTGGGCTGGGATGGCCCGACAGGTGCTGACTGCCAAGTGACAATAACTAATGCTGCAGGAATTGTGACAGTGGATACGGTGGACACCAACAGCCATACCTTCACCAATCTTGTCCCCAATACTACCTACACCGTCAGCGTGGCTGCCATCTGCGCCGACACACTGACGAGGATATACACGCTGGTCTGCCACACTCTTGCTTGTAACCCAATGGACACTCTGCCATTCGTCTGCGATTTCGAGACGGCAGAAACCGCTGGCATCTGGACGTTGAACAACGGCAACCAGATTAACTATTGGACTGTGGGCAGTGCCACAAACAACACCGTAGGCGGCGACAGTGCCCTCTATATCACCTATGGCGCAGAAAATGGCAACGTTTACAATACAGAATTCAATTCACTTTCGGCGGTTTTTGCATACGTCCCTTTTGTTCTCGACACTGTGACATATTTTGTGAAGTATGACTGGAAAGCAGAAGGGGAAGGATATTGGGACTATCTGCGTGTGGCACTTGTACCTGCCTCAATGCAGTTGCTTGCCGGAGATAATTATTGGGGAACATATTCTTCGCTTCACGGTGGGGCCATAGCCCTCGATAGAGGACACCTTCTGAACTCGAGCAACACCTGGCAAACGGAGCTGACCACTGTGACGCCACCATCAGCAGGTATCTACTATTTGGTTTTCTATTGGCGCAACGACCCCAGTATGGGAACCCAACCTCCGGCAGCCATTGACAATATTGTTTTTGACGAACTTACCTGTCCGGCACCAACCAACCTTACCGCAATCTCTGACACGACTTCCATAACATTGCACTGGACTGCAGGCTACCAGGAAACAGAATGGAACATAACCGACGGTACAAACAACTGGACTTCCACCGACAACAGTATAGTCATTAACGACCTGACACCATCGACATCATATACCTTCCAAATCAATGCCGTGTGTGACGGGAGCAGTGTCAGCTTACCGCTTACCGGTACCTTCTCCACGGCCTGTACGGAATACCAGCTCCCATTTTTCGAGGGCTTTGAAAATTCAGACTTTTTACTATGCTGGCAGATTATGAGCTATGACGAAAACTCATCCTCCGACTGGACACTTCACCATGACGGTTTTGCCCACACTGGGACCGGTTATATGGCAACAAGATATGTCTTGAATTCCAATGTTAACGACTGGTTGGTCACACCGCCAATTTACCTGACACCCAACTCGACAGGATACTATCTGAAATGGAACGTTCACGGAGAGTCGGACACTGTAATATATGGGAAAGTGTTATTCCCGTCACACATGACAGTTATTATTATAAGTGAAAACAGTGACTTGGAAACAACAGTCTATGACACCATTTTCAGCAACAACCTTATCGACGGATGGGACGAATACATAGAAGAGTTCACGTCGCATGCGGGAGAGACTGTCCGTATTGCCTTTGTTTACGATGCCTACAATGACTACGGTATAGCTCTTGATAATGTTGAAATCAATATTAATCCAACCTGTCCCAAACCTTCGCAATTGACGGCAATCAGTGGTGCCAACGACCTCGAAGTTAGCTGGATAACGAGTGGAGACGAAGAGGCTTGGGAAGTGGTCGTCAGCAATGCAACTGACACCCATACAGTTTATACTCACACTCCCGACACCATAATCACCGGTCTTGAGTCAAACACAAGCTACAGTGTCAGCGTCCGTGCCATCTGCAGCGAAGGCGACACTACACGTTATGTTACCGAAACTTTTATGACACTTGCTCCTATGCCGTATTCCTGCAATTTCTATGGAACAGAGAATGCAGAATGGACATTGGTCAACGGTAACCAGACCAATGTGTGGGCTATCGGCACCGCCGCTAACTTTGGCAGCGGCAACGACAACAGTGGCCTCTACATTTCCAAAGACAATGGTGTTACTAATACCTACAATACAAACTTCACATCCACGGTCCTTGCCTATCGCAGACTCAACCTCTCTGCTGGATACTATTATTGTGAATTCGACTGGAAGGCTGTTGGCGAGGTGGAACAGGACTACCTTCGCGCAGCCATTGTTCCCGCTTCGGTACAACTCGCAGTGGGCAATAACATTGAATGGGAACCACTTCCATCGGGAGCCATACCTCTCGACGGCAGAAGGCAGCTTGTCGAATCCTCTTCATGGCACACACAGCAGACGGCTTTCACCCTGAACACCTCGGGAACCTACAATCTCGTATTCTATTGGCACAATAACAACAACAATGGAGCTCAGCCACCAGCGGCCATAGACAACATATATCTTAACCGTTTCTTCTGCCCCACAGTCAACGATCTTTTTGTTGTTGATGTCAATGCTACAGGCGCAGTAATAGATTGGGTTGACCCTATTGCAACAACATGGGAAGTGGAATATGGCCTGGATGACTTCTGTCACGGTGAAGGCACAACAATCCGTACTTCTATGCACCCCGTTACCATCAGTGGCCTCGACAGTCTCGCAACGTATAAAGTCTATGTGCGTTCTGTATGCGACGATGATAATTACTCCGCATGGAAAAACCTCACTTTTACCACTACTTCGTCGCCTTGTCCTATTCCTAACGATATACAGATAACTCATGTCTCCATGAACGAGGTCTCTCTTGAATGGACCGATAACGCCGGTGCCGACAGATGGATTGTCCACCTATGGAATTCGAGATTCAACAGATACGACACCGTAAACAGCACAGCTGTCTCGCTTAGTGGACTAACAAACAATACCGAGTATAATGTCGCAGTGATGGCTTTTTGTGGCAACAACAGCGACATCTCATATGCAAGTGACATGATTTCCTTCACAACAATTCCCTGTATGTCTGTCACCGATATTTCTGTAAGCAACATCTCGGCACACATGGCTACGGTCAGCTGGATGGGCAACGAAAGCCATGAGGGATATGTAATCATGTACGGTCCGCAAGGGTTCCCCTTCGGTTCCGATGAAACCCAGTCGATCGAAGTGCCACATGCCAACTACACTATTACCGACCTTGAATCAGAAACGCCCTACAGCCTTTATGTACGTGCCAAATGCGACTCCGTCAACTACAGCAACTGGAGCCAGCGCGTTGACTTTGAGACCAACAACAATGCCATCGGCACCCTCGACGGAGTCAGCGTGACCATCTATCCTAACCCGACATCGGGTTCGACTACCGTAGCCCTTAGCGGCTTGAACGGGAAAGTGGCCCTGTCGGTAGTAGATTTGAATGGCCGAATTGTTTCATTTTCCGAAATACAAAATTCAAAATTTGAAATTGATCTTGGCGGCCAGACCGCAGGCGCCTACTTTGTGCATATACAGAGCGAAAATGTAAATATGGTTAAGAAGTTGATTGTTAAGTGATATAAATAAAATGCTAAGCGGAACCCAACTGTTTCGGAAAAAGTTTGTACCTTTGCAGTTTATTTATAACACTATACCAAATGGCAACAAAGTACATTTTCGTAACAGGGGGCGTTGCCTCCTCTCTCGGCAAGGGAATTATCGCGGCTTCTCTTGCCCGTCTTCTTAAAGCTCGCGGCTATTCAGTAACAAACCAAAAACTGGATCCCTACATCAACATTGACCCGGGTACCCTGAATCCCTACGAACACGGCGAGTGCTTCGTTACCGACGACGGTGCCGAAACTGACCTCGACCTGGGTCACTACGAGCGTTTTACGGGTGTTCCTACCTCGCAGGCAAACAACGTCACTACAGGACGAATATACAAGAATGTTATTGAAAAAGAGCGTCGAGGCGACTTTCTCGGCAAGACGGTACAAGTAATTCCTCACATTACCAACGAGATAAAGGAACGTATCACTGCCCTTGGCAATACTGGCGACTACGAGTTTGTCATTACCGAAATCGGCGGCACCGTGGGCGACATTGAGTCGTATCCTTTCATCGAGGCTGTCCGCCAGTTGAAATGGACTCTGGGACGCAACAGTATAGTCATCCATCTGACCTACATCCCTTATATAGCGGCGGCAGGTGAATTGAAGACGAAACCCACGCAGCACAGCGTCAAAGCATTGCAGCAGCAGGGAGTGCAGCCCGACATCATCGTCTGTCGCACCGAGAAACCTCTGACGCGTAGTGTCCGCGACAAAATTGGCCTCTTCTGCAACATTGACGGTGATTGTGTCATTGAGGACGGCGACGTCGACAGCATCTATGAGGTTCCTGTCAAAATGCGCGACGAACGTCTTGACATTCAGGTACTGAAAAAACTCGACGTCCCTATAAAGAAGGATATCGACCTTGCTAAATGGGAGTCGTTCCTCTTCAAATTGCACAATCCCGAAAAGGAGGTCAATGTAGGCCTCGTGGGCAAATATGTCCAACTGCATGATGCTTACATGTCTATCGCCGAGTCGTTTATCCACGCTGGAGCGGAACTGCGCTGCAAGGTGAAAGTCTCATATATCAATTCGGAGCATTTGACGGTGGAGAATGTTGAAGAGCAGCTGAAAGGGCTGACGGGAATCCTTGTCGCCCCGGGTTTTGGAACGCGTGGCATCGAAGGCAAGATTCTGGCTGTCAACTATGCACGTACCAATAATATACCATTTCTCGGCATTTGTCTTGGTATGCAGTGCGCTGTTGTCGAGTTTGCAAGAAATGTGCTCGGCTATGCTGACGCGCACAGTGTTGAGATCGCACCAACCACCAGCCATCCTGTTATCGACATGATGGAAGAACAGAAAACAATTTCTAACATGGGCGGCACAATGCGTCTCGGTGCGTATCCCTGCAAGTTGGTCAAGGGCTCAAAGGCATACGAGATTTACGGCAAGGAGCTCATATCCGAACGCCACCGCCATCGTTACGAGTTCAATAATGCCTATCTTGAGGAGTTTAAGGCTGCAGGCATGGTTCCCGCAGGTATCAATCCCGAATCGGGTCTGGTCGAGATAGTGGAGATACCTTCGCATCCTTTCTTTGTCGGAGCCCAGTTCCATCCAGAATACAAGAGCACTGTCATGCATCCGCACCCACTCTTTGTGGCCTTCGTCTCGGCAGCAATGAAATACAAGAAATAACAAATACAATTAACGACAACAATAATCGATAATAATAATGAAAATAGGAATTATTATAGCCATGGACATCGAGTATCAGAAGATGCGCGATGCAATCGGTGGCGACAATGGACGTCTCGGGAACAATGACATAATACTGTGGCAGTGTGGCATAGGCAAAGTCAATGCTGCAGTGGGCACCATGCGTCTCATTCACGAGCATCACCCTGATGCCATCATCAGCACCGGTCTCGCAGGTGGCATTGATGTTCAAATGCAGCTGATGGACATTCTGGCTGCAAATCAGACGGTTTACCATGATGTGGACTGCGGCGGTATCGACTCCGGAGTCTGTAAAATGGGTCAAGTTCAAGGGCTTCCTGCCCGCTACGATGCAGACTCGCACCTTCTCAACCATACTTTGGAGACGGCAAAACTTTTATCTCAAAATTCAAAATTAAAAACTGGCTTGATCTGCACTGGCGACCAGTTCATCACCGACCGCGAACGTCAGAGTGTCATCAAGCGTAACTTCCCCGACGGATTGGCCTGCGACATGGAATCTGCCGCCATTGCTCAAACCTGCTATCTGATGAAAGTCCCATTTCTCAGCCTACGCGTCATCAGCGACACCCCAGGCCGCACTGACGACCACCAGCAGCAGTGGACAGACTTCCTCAACTCCATGTGCGACCACTCCTTCCACTTCGTCAAAAAATATCTTGAAACGATTTAAATATTGTCTTTAACTCAAACTCATCACTATCATGGAAGTAATTCAAAGTTTCACTATCGACCACACACACCTAAAGCCGGGCATATACGTCTCGCGCGTGGACAAAGGCTTCACAACCTTCGACCTCCGGATCATCGAACCTAACCAGGAGCCCGCCGTGGCACCCTCTGCAATCCACAGTCTGGAGCACCTCATGGCCACATGGTTTCGCAACTCTGAAGCAAAGGACGATGTCGTCTATGTCGGTCCGATGGGTTGTCTTACGGGTATGTATATCATCATGACTGGCAACTACAATGTGCAGGACATGCGTCGCCTCACCATGGAATGTCTTGAGTGGATACTCACCCAAAACGAAGTGCCGGCAACGCAGCCCGAATCCTGCGGCAACTACCTCCTGCATGACTTGCCTATGTGCAAATGGGAAAGCCGCCGTTACCTCGACCGACTGAAAAACGATTTCCACTGCGAATACACCAAGCTCCAAATCAAACTCGACGACGGCAAAATCTTCGCAGATGCATAATTTTTTTTCATCATTGCACAATATTTCCCAAATTCCCCGTTTATGGTACGCATGCATTTTTGCCTGCTTGCTATACTAAAACATACCACTCTATAAACATTGGCCCCGTAGTTCAGCTGAATAGAACGTCGGATTCCGGTTCCGAAAGTCGTGGGTTTGAATCCCGCCGGGGTCACAAGAAATGAAAGACTTTTTCAAGAATACCAAGCCTTTTGGACAACTGGTGACGTTGATATTGCTGGTTGTCATTTTTTTTGTCATTGCATCAGGCCTGCTGACAATCGCTTCGCTGTTCGGTGTCGATTTGCAGGAGACTCGTTCTCTACAATGGACACAGGCATTGGTGCAAATATTTGTATTTCTGATACCTGCCATAATCTTTGGCTACTTGTTTTCCGACAATACCTGTGTTTTTTTCAAACTTGATTTTGGCCGTAGGAAATGGGTCATGGCACTTTGGGCGATGTTGATTCTGCTGTGTGTCATTCCGTTGACCGACTGGCTTGCACAGGTTAACGATGCGTGGCATTTCCCCGCGAGTATGGCCTCATTGGAGGATTCGTTGCGCCGGGCTGCTGCCGATTCCGAGATGCTCGTAGAGTCGTTCCTGATGCAGGGTGGGGTGGGAAGCCTGATTATTAACATCTTGATTCTTGCCTTGTTGCCGGCCTTATGCGAGGAGTTTTTCTTTCGTGGAGCTCTGCAACAGTGGTTCATGCGTTGGATCAAGAGCCCGCATCTTGCAATAATCATAACAGCTGCTGTCTTCTCGTTGGCACATGGTGAGTTCTTCTCTTTCTTGCCACGGTTTTTGCTGGGAATTGTTTTGGGCTACCTGTTCTACTATACGGGTTCAATGTTGGTAAATGTCATCGTTCATTTCCTGAACAACGCTGCCGTCGTGGTGATCTATTATTTATATTCTACGGGCACTATTGATGAAAATTTCGCCGAAAACCTTGATGCTCCTTGGTATCTGGTTTTAGTCGGAACAGTCCTCGCAATAACGGTTTTTTACAGATTTGTTTTGCATCCAAAAAATGGAAATCGATTGGACAAACAGTCTGAAAATCTGAGTTGTTGACAGGTACAGTGACGCTTGGATGTATATGTGTGTGTATGTGTAATATACTGTAAAATAGTATTTTGTATTTTAAATATTTCTTTTTGAGATTATTTTTGCAAAAAAATATTTTGAATCAAAAAAAATGTTGTATTTTTGCAGTCCGAAATTTTGAAAAATTAATTGTAAAACAGATAAAAATGACAAAGGCAGAAGTAGTTAACGCAATTGCCCAGAGAACGGGAATTGAGAAAATCGCTATCTTGACTGTCGTCGAGGAAATGATGACCGTCATCAAGGAGTCCCTTACTGAGGGAGAAAATGTTTATTTACGCGGATTTGGCAGTTTCATCGTCAGAAAAAGAGCTGAAAAGACTGGCCGCAACATCTCGAAGAACACTACGGTTATTATCCCGGCACACAATATCCCGGCTTTCAAACCCGCAAAGGTCTTCATGGCTGATGTAAAGAACAATACGAAATAATCATTAAATATTTAAGTATATGCCAAACGGTAAAAAACATAAAAGACATAAAATGTCCACGCACAAGCGTAAAAAACGCCTGCGCAAGAACAGACATAAAAAGAAATAAGTTAGAACGTTGACGTTCGACAGCGGACAACGTAGTCCGCGTACTACTAACAAACAACTAAAACAAATTGCACGGCTGCGAATGTAGCAAGTGTAATTTGTTTTTTGTTATTGATAAACTCATGGATAAAGAACTGATAATATCAGCCAATGAGACAGAGGTGCAGATTGCGCTTCTGGAAGACAAACAGCTGGTAGAATTACATAAAGAAAAGACTAACAGTCATTTGGCTGTCGGTGATGTGATGCTTGGCAAGGTCAAGAAAATCATGCCGGGGCTTAATGCTGCGTTTGTGGACATCGGCGACGAAAAGGACGGGTTCATGCATTATCTCGACTTGGGTCCGCAATTCAACTCATATAATAAATATCTGCGTCTTGCGATGAACGGCGACGCTTCCGTTCGAACTCTTGATAACTTCACGATAGAACCTGTTTTTGAGAAATCGGGAAACCTCTCTAATTCACTGAAAGTTGGACAGTATCTATTGACACAGGTGACGAAGGAACCGATTTCGACAAAGGGACCTAAACTTTCTGGCGAGGTTTCGTTTGCCGGACGTTATCTGGTTCTTGTTCCTTTCTCGAACAAGATTTCCGTTTCGCAAAAGATAAGGAGCACGGCGGAAAGAAACCGTCTGCGCCGACTAATTCAGAGCATCCGTCCCAACAATTTTGGACTTATTGTCCGAACGGTGGCCGAGGGCAAATCGGTCGCCGACCTCGACGGCGACCTGCATATCCTTATGGAGAAGTGGCGCAACATGACTGTCAAGCTTAAAACGGTTAATACTTCTCAACTGATTGTTTCCGAGTTGAATACTACATCCGCTTTGTTGCGCGATGTGTTGACCGACGATTTCAATACCATCTATTGTGACAGGGAAGATGTCTGCGAAGAGGTGAAGGACTATATCCGCACCATAGCACCCGAGAAGACAGATATTGTCAAATACTACAAGCTGGAGACGCCTATTTTTGAACAGTTTGGTGTCCAGCGCGACATCCGGAGGGCCTTTGGAAGGATTGTGACTATCCGTTCAGGTGTCTATCTGTATATAGAACATACTGAGGCAATGCATGTCATCGACGTCAACAGCGGAAACCACATCAAGGCCGGCACTGGCCAGGAGGACACTGCCTTGCAGGTCAATATTGAATCGGCCAAGGAGATAGCCCGCCAGCTGCGTCTGCGCGATATGGGTGGCATTGTGATTGTTGACTTTGTGGATATGGCGAAGGCTGAACACCGCAAAGAACTTTTCGACGTGATGACCGAGGAAATGAAGAAGGACAAGGCACGTCATACTATCCTGCCGCTGAGCAAGTTCGGTTTGATGCAGATCACCCGTCAGAGAGTCCGTCCAGTGATTGAGGTCGATGTTCAGGAAAAATGTCCGTTCTGTGACGGTACCGGCACCATAAAGTCGAGCATGGTGGTGGTCGACGAGATCGAATCGAATCTCCGCTATCTCTCCACCTCCCAGAACAATAAACGTCTTACAATCATTACCCATCCTTATATCCATGCCTATTTGACCAAGGGTTTCTGTTCAATTAGGAGAAAATGGCAAAAGAAATATGGTATTAAGCTGGTTATAAAGGCAATGGAGAGTTTCAGCCTCTTAGAGTACAAGTTTTTTGACTGCGAAGGGGAAGAGATTGTAATGTAGTACCTATCGTCAAGACTTGCATCGAGATAAGTAAACATCTGAAAAAAAGATGTTTACTTTTTTTTGTTTTCTTTTTTTTATAGTTTATTTACAAAAAGTATATTTATATTGCAAAAAATCATTAAATTTGCAAGTCTTTTTTTATATGTCGCAGGCAGGGATGCTTGTGTATTATTAGCATTGATAATGAAACAATTATAACTATTTTAAAATTTATGCAGAAAAGTAAAGTTGGTCTCGATTTTGAGAAAGTAGAACATGCGCGGAGTGTTGCGAGAAAAATCGCCGATCAGGTGCAGGACTTTGTAGGCAACTACACTACTGTCGCCGTTGAGCGTACCATTTGCCGTCTGTTGGGAATTGACGGAATTGATGAAAATGAGGTTCCGCTGCCCAATGTCGTTGTAGATGGTTTGAAGTCGAAAGGTTTGTTAGGTCAGGGTGTTGCCTATTTTATGGGCAACGCTATCATTGAAACAGGCAAGAGCCCTCAGGAAATTGCCGAGGCAATTGTGGCCAAGAAACTTGACATTACTCAATTGCCCATGCACCCTGTCGAGGAGACGGCAAAGGCCATTCAGCCCTATGTTGACGAGAATGTTACCAGGGTTAGGAACAACCGTCTGCGCCGTGAGAATTATATCAAGACGATAGGCGAGGGTCCCAAACCTTATCTCTACATTATTGTCGCCACAGGTAATATTTACGAGGATGTCGTCCAGGCACAGGCAGGTGCCCGCCAGGGTGCCGACATTATCGCTGTGATTCGTACCACGGGCCAGAGCCTTTTGGACTATGTGCCTTACGGTGCCACCACCGAAGGTTTCGGCGGCACTTTCGCCACTCAGGAGAATTTCCGCATCATGAGGAAGGCTCTCGACGAGGTGGGCGAGGAGGTAGGCCGCTACATCCGTCTCTGCAATTATTGTTCGGGACTTTGCATGCCCGAGATTGCCGCGATGGGCGCTTTGGAGGGGCTCGATGTGATGCTTAACGATGCCTTGTATGGAATCCTGTTCCGCGACATTAACATGCAGCGCACACTCATAGACCAGTATTTTTCGCGTATAATTAACGGCTTTGCAGGTGTCATCATCAACACCGGTGAGGACAACTATCTGACCACCGCCGACGCCTATGAGGAGGCGCACACCGTGCTTGCTTCCGATTTCATCAATGAACAGCTTGCACTTCTTGCCGGTCTTCCCGAAGAGCAACAGGGTCTTGGTCACGCCTTCGAGATGGACCCGATGCTCGAAAACGGTTTCCTCTATGAGCTCGCTCAGGCTCAGATGATCAGGGAAATATTCCCCAAGGCTCCTCTGAAATACATGCCGCCTACCAAGTTTATGACTGGCAACATTTTCAGGGGTCATATCCAGGATGCCCTGTTCAACATCATCGGCCAGTGGACCCACCAGGGACTGCAGCTTCTCGGCATGCCTACCGAAGCCATCCATACCCCGTTCATGAGCGACCGTTATCTTTCAATTGAGAATGCCAAATACATCTTCAACAATATGAAGGACATTGGTGAAGAGGTCGAATTCAAGGAGGGCGGCATTATCCGCAACCGAGCCAAAGAGGTTCTCGACAAGGCTACAGAGCTTCTGGAGAACATGGAGCGCGAGGGCTTGTTCACGGCGCTCGAGAAGGGCATCTTTGCCAACGTGAAGCGTCCAAAGAATGGCGGCAAGGGTCTCGACGGCGTCACGCTGAAGGGCGAGCATTATTATAACCCGTTTGTTGAATTAATGAAAGGAAGGAAATAAATCATGAGTGAAGGATTGTATTCAATGGAGGCTAAGGATTACGACAAAACCTTAGACTTGACGAAGATAAAACCGTATGGTGATACAATGAACGACGGCAAGACGCAGTTGAGTTTCACGCTGCCTGTCCCTGCCGGCGACGAAGCAATCGAGGCAGCCAAGCAGCTGTTGAAAAAAATGGGTTTCGAGAATCCTCTGGTGGTCTATTCCAAGGAACTGACCAAGGGATTCACCTTTTTCAACTGCTACGGAAGCTGCACTCATACTGTTGATTACACCACAATCCATGTCCCCAAAGTCGAATCGACGACAATGGAGATGAAAGAGTGCGACGAGTATATCAAGGAGCATATCGGCCGCAATATTGTGATGGTGGGTGCCTCGACGGGTACCGACGCCCACACTGTCGGTATCGATGCCATTATGAACATGAAAGGCTATGCCGGCCATTATGGACTTGAGCGTTACGACATGATCGACGCCTACAATCTCGGCAGCCAGGTTCCCAATGAGGACTTTATTGCGAAGGCGGTAGAACTCCATGCCGACGCTCTTCTCGTGTCGCAGACGGTGACTCAGAAGGACATCCATATCAAGAATCTTACAGAGCTGGTCGAGATGCTCGAGGCCGAGGGGCTTAGAGAGAAGGTGATACTGGTGTGCGGAGGTCCGCGTATCAGTCACGAGCTGGCCAAGGAGCTGGGATATGATGCCGGATTCGGTACCAACACCTACGCTGACGATGTTGCCTCGTTTGTCGCTCAGGAGATGGTCAACCGCGGATGGAAGTAAAATCAAAACAAATCAATAAAACATAGTTAATATGGACAAAAACGAAATCAGAAACTTTATTGCCCGTCGTGCTGCACAGGAGCTGCATGATGGCGATGTTGTGAATCTCGGCATCGGACTGCCGACCTTAATTCCTAACTTTCTGCCCGAGGGCGTGAATGTTATCCTGCAATCTGAGAACGGTATGATCGGTATGGGTCCCACTCCCGAAGAGGGCAAGGAAGATCCTTGGTTCATCAACGCCGGTGGCGGATTCACCTCTGCAATCGAAGGCGCCTCGACATTCGACAGCGCTACCTCGTTCGGCATCATCCGCGGCGGTCACGTCGATGTCTCCGTCCTTGGTGCAATGCAGGTTGACGAGAAAGGCGACCTTGCAAACTGGATGATTCCCGGTAAGAAGACCCCTGGTATGGGTGGCGCAATGGATCTTTTGGTTGGTGCCAAGAAGGTCATTCTCGCTATGGAGCACACTGCCAAGGGCAACCCGAAAATTCTGAAAAAATGCACATTGCCTTTGACCGCCAAGGGTCAGGTGAACATGATTATCACCGAAATGGGTGTCATGGAAATCACCCCCGAGGGCATCGTGCTTACCGAAATCAACCCCGAGTTCTCTGTGGCTGACGTACAGGCAGCAACCGAGGCTACGTTGATTATTTCCCCCAATTTGAAGGAGATTAAGTAAAAATAATAATCGGGATGGGGTCTTTCAAGGCCTCATCCCGTTAAAATGATAAATGAAAGAGATGAAGAAATCGGTTCTGCTTCTGGCACTGTTGGGCGTTGCGTTCTCGTCGAAGGCCGACAAACTGCCGACTCGTTGGTTCGAAACACCACACATCGAGTTCAAATATTATGGTTTTTATGGCGTGGTAGATTATACCTTCATGACTAATTTCAAGCATGAAGAGGATGGCTATATGGACCAGACGGGTGTGGTGCACACCTATATTGACAAATATACCCTCAACGGCATCACCGCTGTTGCCGGATGGCAATGGCGCAAAGAATCTGGAATAGGATTGGGTTTCTCCTATCTGAACGATGGAACGGGCTCGTTCTCGCAGATACCTGTTTTTGTTGAGTTTCGCAGCCATTATCTTCGTAGCCGCATCACCCCATTCTCGGTAGTGCAGCTCGGCTACAGTATTCCCTTTGGGTCGAAGAACTCCGACGAGGAATACACCCGTATTGACGAAGGCGGCATCACTTTCGGCTTCAGTGCTGGTGCCCGCTATGCCATCAAACCCAAGCTGGGTGTTAATGTCTATGTCGGCTACCAGATGATACAGATAAACAGCGTGGAACGCGGATTTGCCGAAGTCGCGCACACCAAGATGCCTAACCTCTACCACAATATCAAGTTTGGTCTGGGTGTCAATTTTTAGAATCATTTACAGGCGGCGTAAGTTCCGCTCTTCCGTACCAATAAAAACAAAATGAACAAGAAACTCTTCACAATAGCGTTGGCGTTGCTCACCTGTGGCGCTCTCAATGCACAGTTCAGGAAAGGCAACACCGAGCAGCCGTTGTCCCTGCAGGACGAATGGAATGACGTCGAAATCTTCGAACAGCACAAACTCTACCCACGTGCCAATGTCATCCCCTACGGCAACGAAAATGCGATAGAGAAGAACAACTACGCCCTCTCGCCCTACTATGTCAGTCTCAACGGCGAGTGGAAGATGGACTTGAAATCGAGCTATTCCAGCCGTCCCGAAAATATCGAGAAGAAGGACTTCTCGGCAAAGGACTGGCCCACCGTCATTGTACCTTCTGCCAAGTGGATGGACGGCAGGAAAGCTGTGCAGGCTCCACAATTGAAGGGCAGCGGTGAACTGTCGGCTTCAAATAACAGTGTGGCAACCTATTATCGCGAATTCGATGTTCCGAAGGATTGGAAGGAATACAAGTCATTCCTCAACATCCAGGCCAAGTCAGCATGCTACATTTGGGTCAACCACGAGTATGTTGGCTACAGTGAGGATGCACGCGACATCAGTGAGTTTGAACTCACCGAACACCTCCAATACGGCAAAACCAACAGCATCGTGATCCAGGTCGTAAGTGCCTCGGACGGTTCACTGCTTGAATCTCAGTATGCACGCACCTTCAACGGCATCACCTCCGACATCTTCATTGTGTTAAAACCTATTGTGAACGTGAGGGATTACAAAGTGACCGCCGACTTCGACAGCAGAAGCGGCATGGGCTCTTTGACCACCAACATAGACATCTTCAATGCCACCAAGAAAGGACAGTACTACGTTGAGATAGAGATTTGGGACCCCAAGGGGCATCAACTCGACAAAATGGGACGCTGGACTGTTTTTGACAAGAAAAACGAAGTGGGAATGAAATTGGAGCGCGAATTTGCAGGTATCCAGCCCTGGACTTCAGAGACTCCGAATATATATACTCTCGTCATCCGTCTCAGAAACAAGAAGATGGAACTTGTCGAGACTGTAGGGTGCCGTTTTGGATTCCGCACAGTTGAGGTCAGCAACGGCCTCTTGACCGTCAACGGTTCGCCCGTCACCCTCTGCGGAGCCATCTACTCTTTCTACGACCGTAACGGTCTTCCCGACAAGGAGCGTGTGAGGGAGGAACTGCGCCTTATGAAACAGAACAATATCAATGCGGTACGTACAACGATGTATTCCCCTGCTGCTCCGTGGTTTTACGAACTGTGCGACGAATTGGGACTCTACGTCGTCTGCGACGCCAACCTACAGCCCTATTCTACCCAGTCCAAGGCGGTGGCAACCGACAAGGGTTACATAAACCTTTTCGTTTCCAGAGTCCAGAACATGTACGAGCGTCTGAAAAACCACCCCTCCATCATAGCTTGGTCGCTGGGTAACAGTCAGGACAACGGTGTCTGTATGGAGAACGCCTACCGCGCCATCAAGCAGAAAGACAAGACCCGGCCGACAATTTTCTCAGGTGCTGGCTATTCCGACAATACCGACCTTATTGCAACAAACTACCTTGACTATGATGACCTGAAGCTCTTTGCCGCCAAACAGCAGCCCAGGGCTATGGTCATGGCTGCCTTTGGTTCCTCTGTGGGCAACTCCTACGGAAACATTGAACCCATCTGGCAGCTTGTGCGTCAAAACCGTTCTCTCCAGGGCGGTTTCGCCGCTCAGTGGAATGAAGTCGATTACTACGACTTTGACGCCCAGCGCGACAAGACCCTCCCGGGCATTGTCAACGGGGCAGGGGAGCCCAAGCCCTATCTGGACGAGATCCGTAACATCTACAGACCTTTCGACGTACAGTTTGAACGCATCAGTCCCGATGCCGCCGAATTCAACGTCACCAACCTGCTCTCTTTCTCCACACTCAACGACTATATCCTTCAGTACAATATCTTCTCCAATCTCAAGAACCGCATAATCGAAGGTGAAGTCTCAGTGGCCCTGAAGCCTGGTGAAACCAAGAGTTTCAAGCTCAAAGTCCCTGCCCTCACACTCTATGCCGGTGAAGAACTCTTCATTCGCTTCACTGTCAAGCAGCGTCGTGAAAGTCTGGCAGTGCCCAAGGGTACCGAACTCGGTGTAGTCGAATTCCCGCTACCCATGAAGGAAGTAAAAAAGGAGCAACTCAGCGAGTACGACCGCGAGGAGCTTTATCTCACCAGAGCCGACAACGGATTGTTGCAGGTCTTCAACGACAATATTGAAATATGGTACGACCTCGACAAGGCGGAAATCACCTCCTACAAGTTCCACGACAGGGACATGTTGCTCTCCTCTCCTCAACTCAATGTGTGGCGTGCCGCCACCGATAACGACCGTGTGGACCCCAATGCCTTGAGACTATGGCAGAACCTTGGTCCGCAGAACCTAAAGAAGACCGTCATTGCCACCAACTACAGGCAAATTGACGCCAATACCGTGGGCATCGACGCTATGCTGCGCTACACTGATGCCTCGGATGTTGTCTATTTCGACGTCAAACAGTCTATCGCTGTTTTGCATACAGGCGACGTGCTGATTGACAATGAGGTTGTCGCCAGCGAGCAGGTGAAAACCCTGCCCAAGATAGGTCTCCAGATGTGTCTGCCAAAGAACTTAGACAGTGTCCGTTGGTTTGGACTTGACAAGGAGACATACTCTGACCGCCACTCCTCGGGTCTTGCCGGCACCTACCGTGCAAAGACAGGCTCCATGTTCTATCGTTACAACAAACCGCAGGAAAGTGGCAACCGTGCCGGGGTACGCTGGGTCTCTGTCGATGACGGCCACACCGGTCTCTATGTCGATATGCTCGACAGCAACTTCAATTTCAGCGTCTATCCCTACACCGACCTCCAGCTTTTCGATGCTGTTGATGCTGAAAACCTCAAGGAACAGGAATTTTGGACATTCAATGTAGATTATCGCCAGGCTCCCATCGGAAGTGCCCTTGCCGGCACACATGCTGCCGACAAGGACCTTGTTGATGCCAAGCAGTACCACTTCAGGATTCATCTGCGCGCCTACGACCTTGACGAGTACAACCCTTACGACTTTTGCCGTGTTGAGTATCCCTCCATCGTTTCGAGCGTCCTTCCCATGCCTGTAATCAGCAAGAACCGCGAGCGTTTCGACCAGCCGCTCACCATTACTATAGCTTCGCCGATTTCTGGAACGGAGATCCGCTACACCGTTGACGGCTCCACACCAAACGAAAAGTCGCTGCTTTACAAGAAGCCTTTCGTCATCAAGAACTCCGCATTCGTCAAGGCAAAGGCCTACAAGAAAGGCTCCACACCCTCTTTCACCTCTATTACACGCTTCAATTTCGACTACATCGTCAACGCTACATACAAGAACAAACCAAACACTCCCTACAACTACAATCAGGAGACAGCCCTCTTCGATGCCGAACAGGGCGACATCAGGGAACTCTCGCGTGGCTGGCTCGGTTTTTCGGGCAACGACCTCGACGTGGTTTTCGAGCTTAGCAAAGGCATCGAACTGCAGCAGGTGGTTGCCAGCTTCGCCCATGTTCCCGACGCATGGGCATTTGCGCCCACCGCCGTCCAGGTCTATGTCTCCTCCGACGGCGAGATCTATTCACCGGCCATCGGCGCCAAGCTGAAATACGCACCCGAGGAAGAGTCGATGAACAAGCCGCAGTTGGTGAAGGTGACAGTCGATGTCAACAAGTCCGACGTCAAGTATGTGCGCCTTGTGGCGAAGAATATGGGACGCATCCCCTCATGGCACAAAGCCAAAGGACTGCGCCCCTGGATAATGATTGACGAAGTACAGCTCAACGAAGTCATCAGGTAGCATCACCCTTATCATGGAATCTCTCCACACCCGCACCGAGATGCTCATAGGCAGCCAGGGATTAGAACGCCTGCGGCGTTCGCATGTCCTTGTAGTCGGTCTTGGAGGGGTTGGCGGTTACGCCGCCGAAATTGACTGCCATGTTGCCTGCCATGTTGCCTACATAGTCCTTCAGGATCTCACTGCTAACCGCTAAAAACAAATTACAATGACAAAATATAAGATTTTCAATTTAACCCTCATTCTTCTCCTCTTCACTTCGTGCGAAGTGGAGTTTTCGCCCAACGACCAGTGGCATAACATCCCTGTCGTTTACTGTCTTCTCGACCAGGACGACGACACCACATACGTCCGTCTGCAGCGTTGCTTTCTCGGCGAGGGCAACAACTACGAATATGCATCCATAGCCGACTCCATCAACTACCCTCAGGGCTCTGTCACCGTCCTCATGGAAGAGTGGAACACATGGAAAGACGGCAGCGGTGAATATCATGCAAGCGGCGACAATCCTCGCAGAATTTATAACTTTGCCTATACAGAGATTGAAAACAAGACCCCAGGGCTCTTCTACAACGAAAAGCAGCCTATCTACACCTGCGAGACCCGCGGACAGCTTGACAGCACCTGCATTTACAGACTTAAAGTCATCGACAATGCCTCTGGTGACACCATAGCCAAAAGTGAGACCATGCTTGTACACGGACGTATGCAGCTGCAGGCTCCCAACAATGTTATCGGCTTTAATTTTGCCGGTGCCACGGGCAGCAAGAAGTGCGAGATAACATGGTCCTCTGTCAAGAACGCTCGGCAGTACCAGCCCGTTGTAAGGTTTCTCTACCGCGACTTCATCATCGACCGCTCTGTCGTTCCCTGGGACACCACCATTACACCACACTTTATCGACATTCCCTGCAATGTTGTCAAGTCCAACATGCGTGATCCATACTATACCACCAACCTTGACCAGAACCATTTCCTGATGACCATCAAGGAGACCATTGGCAATGACACCTGCAACAAGAACGTGATGGATTCCGTCTATATCTTTGTTTATTGTTGTTCTGAACCCATGGCAGCCTACATCTATGCAGGAAACCCGGCCGGCTCTCTCAGCCGTGAGGTATTCACTTACAGCAACATTGAGGGTGGCCTTGGAGTCTTTGCCGCTCGTCGTCGCCATATCTATTTTGCCGTTGAGTCGCCTGTTTCCGCCGTCAGCGACTACATCCGCCGCCTCAAGGAACTCGGTGTGGGTTTCTAAACGAAAAATTTGTCATTTGTAATTATTACTGTCCGCTAAACCAGTCATCTTTATCAGGCTGGTACATTTCTACATGAGCCCCTATTGGGAACAAGAGAGAATGAGCAATGTTCCATTGTACGGTGCAGGTGTCTATTTCACAAAAGACTAAACGGGAATTCCATTCGTTCACATAGGGAAAATTATCCACATTAGCCCGGCTATATGAACCACCATGAATCATTATCTCTATTCGGTCATCATATTTATAAAACTGGATGAGACCATTGCTTGTATAGTCTCTATGACGGAGGGCATTCATTAACAGCTCACGAGTAGCCAAGTCGGGATAATCCACAACTTGTTCTTCTCGTAAAGCACTGACGGGTAAAGGCCTTATTATGGTAGATAATAGTGCTTGAACTTCTTTCTATGTTAATCGGCAAAGCCATATCTCGATTTTTACTTGGTATCTGTTTTTTTGAAGTATTGTTTCTAAAACGAGTGTTTTGACTCGCCCCTTCACACATTTACGCATTTATGCGTTCATAAATTAGCATATTCATTCTTTTTCACGTTAATGAAATCTTTTCTGTTTTGGGTGCAAGGATACGGGTTTTATTTTAGTAACACATTGGCTCCACATGGTCGCCGGCCTCGGTTCAAGCAATCGATTGTTCAAGATTTACATATTAACACATTCATTTACTTGTTCCATTTTTTTTACATGTTAAGGTAATAGTGTGGTGAAATTATAGGAGTATAGGAGGATAAGATGGGGATTATTCTTTTTATTCTGTTGCCTTTTTAATCATCGTTAAAACATGGTCTTTCGTCTCTTTAATAAAATTGTCAATCTGTGTTGGGGTTGGATAAAAACCGTATTTATATGTTTCGCCATTAAATACATAATAGGCAGGCTCAAATAGTACACTCGCTTTTATTAATATTGGAGTATCTTTCATTTTGTATATCGATTTTACACTCTGTAAATAGATGTGGAGCATGATTGATTGAGCCTCTTTTAACACCGCTTTTTTGGTTTCTGGCATATCCGCATCAAGTTCCTTTTGATAGTTAAGTTCGAAGAATCCAGATCCACTAATTTGATCATTATCTTTGGTCATGAAATAGTGGATTGTCTTTGTGTTGTAAAAAACAAAAGCTGGATTCAATGCCTCTATCAACCTTTCGGTTAGATGCCGGTGGAAGTTATTAAAGACATCTATTTTATCTTGTGATGTTACGGTGTGAGTATCTTGAGGAATCTCTTTTTTTGAATTTCGTTCAATGATTTTCAGTTGCTTTGCAAAATCATCTTCTTCCTCGATGTTATCTCCCTTTGCTGCTTTGATACTTATGGTTAATGCACGTTCTAAACATTTTGACAAATAGTCAACCAACGGTGTAATCTGTTCAATCTCTGCCACAGCTCCTATTGCAGGAACTGAACCAACAACTATATCACATTGATGCAATGCGGTAAGATAGTTTGTTTTGTCATCGCTTTTAACCACAATCATGGGATAGCCATGTTTGGCAAGGATATAATTGACAATTAGCCGAGAGATGCGGCCATTGCCGTCTTCGAATGGATGGATGCGAATATAGCGGTAATGGAACAGTGACGCTAGCTCAATAGGACTCAATTCTATATTTTTTTCTGCCTCATTATACCATTCTATTAAGTCATGCATCAATACAGGGGTTTCCTCTACTGACGCATATTCAAAGAACTCTCCAGTTACAGTTTTGACCGAATTTGGGCGAGTCTTGTATACCCCAGCATGGACGGTATAGAGTTTGCCCTCTTTGGTATACGCAGTATAATCTTCTCGGAGCATTGTTTTATGCAATCCTCTGACAAAGGCTTCGGTCAAGGGTCGGTCATTGTCTGATGATTCTGCTTTTATTAGTCCAAGACAGAGATTATGGGCCTTCATTTCTTCGAGATCCTTCATCTTGGCATTTTCTGCAACCTCGTCATATTTCAGCAACAACTCTATCTGACCATAGGTAAGTGTGTTGCCTTCAATGTGGTTGGAATTATAGTTGAATTCCAACATAAACTTTTGGTCAAGTCTTCTTTGGTCATTCTCTTTTAATGGTTGAAGAGATTGCCACTCATTAAATAATGCATCTATCTTGCCCATATAAATGTTTGTCAGTTGTTGTTTTCAATTAATTGAAGTCTGAAATGCGAAAATGTTTTATTCTAAAAATAACCAATTTAATCCAGGCTTTCTGCTTCTCCGGGCAATGAGTTGGATTGCGCGTTGATGGCGAAGGGAAGTATCTCGTTCAGGAAGGCGGAGTCCTTGAAGTAGCGGTTCGGGTTGTTTTCGAGTTGCTCGTGCATGTGGGCGAAGCCATAGTTGGCATATTCTTCCATCTTGTCAATTAAAATGTCGACCACCTTAGATGGTTCAATCTCACCTTTATCAAGAGCCAGGTAGTCGATATCGGTGCGAGCTACAAGTGCAGCAAAGATATACTCGCGTATCTTACCATACGAGGCGCGTCCGTTTCGGTTCTCAAGGTTGCCCCAGTATTGGATTG
>JAEEGL012074264.1_pt1 | contig 38382 bp, 18 predicted proteins | sample 9134231 | NCBI WGS metagenome assembly JAEEGL01 (sample SAMN16246548, study PRJNA631951) | gut metagenome | biome: gut microbiome; feature: rumen; material: fiber-attached | host: Bos | place: Iran: Karaj | collected 2018-10
CAGCCAATAACGGGGGACAGGAGTCATATTCATCTTCTAACAGCAATGCTGTTCAGGACGACGGGGATTTCATGAACATACCCGACGAAACAAAGGATGATATGCCGTTTGAGTTTTTAGGAGGATTAATCATGGCATTCGTTAAAGAGAATAAAACAGCCGATCCTGCAATGAAGAGGAAAGGTAATGTTCGCAGAAGAAAGAAAGTCTGCGTATTCTGCGGTAAGGACAACGAGATTGATTACAAGGATACAGCTAAGCTCAAAAGATACGTATCCGAGAGCGGAAAGATTCTTCCCAGAAGAATCACAGGTACATGCGCAAAGCATCAGAGAGCTTTGACAGCTGCCATCAAGAGAGCTCGTCACGTTGCATTAATGCCTTACACGGTAGATTAATAAACAATCAAGGATGCGGGAAACCGCATCCTTTTTTATTCTTTTTCGAAGAAGAAAAATGAGGGCGCATAGTGCTTTCAAAGCTTGTTACCACAATATATAGTAATGGAATGCAGGCGAAAAAAGTGATATAATACACATATCTTTTGGGTTATTTTGTCATATATTTTGCGAGGGTATTGATATGGCTAAAAAAATAAAAATAAAAGGCAAAATGAGATTGTATTTTTCTCTCCTTATTGCTTTTGGGATTGTATTGGCAATAATAAATATTCCCATATATATTTTTCACATCGTAGCAGGTCTTATTATATCGTTTTTCCTTATAGTATATTTTGTGGGCATTCTCATCATGTGGTCGTATTTCAGACAGTTCCTTGTCGATGAAATGATCAATTTTGCCACCGAATACGGTCAGATACAAAAACAGATATTAAAGGAATTAAATCTCCCCCATGCATTGATAGATCAAAACGGCAGAATCGTTTGGACTAACGTCGAATTCGAAAAAGTAATCGGAACCAACAAGGGCTTCGGCAAAGCGGCGAGCTCGTTTTTCGAAGAATTGACAGAGGAAGTATTTCCCGTAAACGAAGGCGAAACCGAAGTCAATATAGTTTTTGAATCACGCGAATTCAGAGCCAACATCAAAAAAATAAATATCGGAAACATGGTGCAAAACAGCAGGTTTATCGAGGAAGCCCAGGAAGGCGATTACCTCTTCGGACTCTATCTCTTCGATGAGACCGCGCTTAAGATTGCATTAAAGGAAATAGACGACCAGAGCGTTGTTGTCGGTATGATTTACATCGACAACTACGAAGAAGCTCTCGAAAACGTCGACGACGTCAGAAGATCCCTTCTTTTGGCTCTTGTCGACAGAAAAATCACGCAGTGTATTTCTTCGCTCGACGGTATCGTAAGCAAGATCGAAAAAGACAAATACATGCTTATCTTAAGGAAGAGATCTCTTGCCGAATTAAAAGAAGCAAAATTCGATATTCTCGAGGAAATCAAAACGGTCAGCATAGGTAACGAAAGACCCATTACTTTAAGTATCGGTATCGGACTCGACGGTCTGACCTACAGCCAGAACAGCGGATTCGCCAGAGCCGCAATCGACCTTGCGCTCGGACGAGGCGGAGACCAGGCTGTTATCAAATCTCCCGGAAACGTTCAGTATTTCGGCGGAAAGAGCCAGTCTTCCGAAAAGAACACGAGAGTAAAAGCGAGAGTAAAAGCTCAGGCTTTGAGAGAAATTTTAATAAACAAAGACCAGATATTTATCATGGGACACCGTCTTGCCGACGTGGACAGCTTCGGCTCGGCACTCGGCGTTTACTGCATCGCCAAGGCTTTGGACAAAAAGGCATGCATTATTTTAAACGAGGTAACGCCGTCCTTAAGACCTCTGGTTAATCTTTTTGCAAACAACGACGAACAGTATCCCGGCCTTCTCGTCAACAGCGAGACGGCGCTTGCATCGGTCGGAAACAATGCAGCACTGGTGGTTGTCGACACCAACAAACCTTCGATGTGCGAGTGCATGGATATTCTTAAATATTGTAAGGCAATTGTCGTTTTGGACCACCACAGACAGGGTGAGGAAATCATAGACAATGCCACGCTTTCTTATGTGGAGCCCTATGCTTCGTCTGCCAGCGAAATGGTTGCGGAGATTCTTCAGTACATCGACGAAGGCGTTAAACTTTCGGGAATCGAAGCGGATGCTCTTTATTCCGGTATTATGATCGATACCAACAATTTCATGACCAAGACCGGTGTCAGAACATTTGAAGCCGCTGCATATTTAAGAAGAAGCGGTGCCGATGTCACAAGAGTCCGCAAGCTTTTCAGAGAGGATGCTTCGGAGTATCTTGCAAAAGCCAAAACCATCAAGGATACCGTTATCTACAGAAACGATTACGCGATTTCCGTATGTGATTCGGCCGGATGTCAGAGCCCTACGATTGTTGCGGCACAGACAGCCAACGAACTTTTGAACATCAACGGAATCAAGGCAAGTTTCGTATTTACGGAGTACCAGGGTAAGGTATATCTTAGTGCGCGTTCCATTGACGAACTGAACGTTCAGGTCGTAACCGAAAAACTCGGCGGCGGCGGACATATGAACGTTGCGGGCGCACAGTTTGAAGGAATCACCACGGATGAGGCGATAGAGCGCCTTAAGGAAATCCTTGATTCAATGATAGACGAATAATAAAGACTTGGAGATTAAAACAATGAAAGTAATTTTGTTACAGGACGTAAAACCCCACGGCAAAAAAGGGGATATGGTTGAAATAAACGACGGATACGCAAGGAATTACATTCTGCCCAAGAAACTCGGCGTGGAAGCAAATTCCGCAAACGTAAACGACCTTAAACTTCAGAAGGCAAATCAGGAAAAAATAGCCGCAAAACAGCTTGCGGACGCAAAAGAACTTGCCGAAAAAATCGAAAAACTCAAAGTAAACGTAAAGATTAAAACCGGCGAAGGCGGAAAAACTTTCGGATCGATTACCGCCAAGGAAATCGCAGCGGAGTTAAAGAAGCAGCACAATATTGACGTGGACAAAAAGAAAATCGTTATGGATGCGATTAAAAGTATCGGCGAATTCAGCGTGTCCGTCAAACTTCACACTCAGGTTACCGCAACCCTTTCTGTTAACGTAGATTCGGAATAAACGACTGGAGAAGATCAAATGGAAGAAGCTTTGGTTAAACAGGAAATGCCAAAGGATCTGGTGGCCGAAAAGAGTATTCTCGGATCCATTCTTATGGATCCCGAAGTAGTTGTTACGGCATCCGAAATGATTACGGGCGATGATTTTTATCTTAAAGAGCACGGAGTCATTTTCGACACCATGGTTAATATGTACAACAATAAAATCACGATTGACATCGTTACGCTTCACGACAGACTTCGCGAGACCAATCTTCCCGAAGAAGCCTACAGCGACGACAAGATCAATTCTTTTGTTGACGTGGCAACCACATCCGTCGGTATCAAACACCATTGCAAAATCGTATATGAAAAGTCCGTAAAAAGACGTCTTATAAAAGCTTGTGACGAAGTGTCTTCAAAATGCTACACGGGCAAAGAAGACATGTCTTCGATTCTCGACAATACCGAAAAAATGATTTTCGATATCGTGCAAAAGAGAAACACCGAAGGTTTTGTGCCCATCAGCCAGATCGTCATGAATTCGTTAAAGATGATCGAAAAGGCACACAATACCGACGGTACGGTTACGGGTATCGCATCGGGTTTTACGGACCTTGATTACAAAACTACGGGCTTTCAGCCTTCGGACCTTATTCTGCTCGCGGCGCGTCCTTCAATGGGCAAGACGGCGCTTGCGTTAAACATAGCCATTCACGTGGCTTCCGTGGAGAAAAAACATGTGGCGATTTTCTCTTTGGAAATGAGCAAGGAACAGCTTGTAAACCGTTTGCTTGCGCAGGAGTCCCATGTTGATTCGCAGCATTTAAGAACCGGTAATCTCGGAGACAACGAATGGGCCTCGCTTATCGAAGGTGCGGACATCGTCGGAAAGTCATATCTTGTGATTGACGACACCCCCGGTATTTCGGTTCCCGAACTTCGTTCCAAATGCCGCAAGCAGCAGATGGAAAACGGTCTCGACATGATAATCATAGACTATCTTCAGCTTATGTCGGGCTCGGGCAAAGCCGAATCCCGTCAAAACGAAGTATCGGAGATTTCAAGATCTCTGAAGGCCATTGCGAGAGAGCTTTCGGTTCCGATTATCGCTCTTTCCCAGCTTTCCCGTAAAGTCGAAGAAAGAGCCGATCACAGACCCCAGCTTTCGGACCTTCGTGAATCCGGTGCCATTGAGCAGGATGCCGATGTGGTAATGTTTATCGACAGAGAAAAAAATGAGACCGAAAGCGTCAATAAGGCTACGATTATTATAGCCAAGCAGAGGAACGGCCCCATAGGAGACGTTAATCTTTTGTGGCTTCCTCAGTATACGCAGTTTAGAGATATGGATAAGTCTTTAATGAAAGATGAAAATGAATAACAAATAAAAAGTGGCGGTTAGGAAACTAACTGCCACTTTTACAATTTAAATTATTTTCGAATATTATGCCTGTGTAATAGCATCTGCGGGACATCCGTCAGCGCAACCGCCGCAATCGATGCAAGCGTCAGCGTTGATTTCGTACTTGCCGTCTCCTTCAGAGATAGCACCTGCGGGACACTGTGCTGCACAAGCGCCACACATTACACATGAATCACCAATAACGTAAGCCATTATATTTTCCTCCTTACCATAATTAATATGCTAGCCGTACATATTGTATGATAAGTTTATTATAAATATCTTAAAATATCAAGGTTTTTTGTTTTTGCCCCCGACATGCCGACGGGGTGATATTTATGGCCCGAACTCATGCAAATCTTTACATATCGGGGCTTGAATGCTATAATAAATAGTTGTTTTTTCATTAAAAATAAAGGAGTTTGCTATGTACAACAAAGTTGAAACCGACTTGAACTTTGTCCAGAGAGAAAAAGAAGTTGAAAATTTCTGGAAAGAGAACGATATTTTCAGAAAAAGTATGGAAAACAGAAAGGAAGGACCGACATATACTTTCTATGACGGACCGCCTACGGCTAACGGAAAGCCCCATATCGGACATGTGCTTACGAGAGTCATTAAGGATATGATTCCCAGATACCGCACAATGAAGGGCTATATGGTTCCCAGAAAAGCCGGATGGGATACTCACGGACTTCCCGTAGAACTTGAAGTGGAAAAACTTCTCGGCCTTAACGGCAAGGAACAGATTGAAGAATACGGTATGGAGCCTTTCATCGACAAGTGCAAGGAATCCGTATGGAAATACAAAGGCATGTGGGAAGACTTCTCGGGAACCGTCGGTTTCTGGGCAGACATGGACGACCCCTATGTAACATATCACGACAATTATATTGAGTCTGAGTGGTGGGCGCTTAAGGAAATCTGGAATAAGGGCCTTCTTTACAAAGGCTTTAAAATCGTGCCTTACTGCCCCCGTTGCGGAACACCTCTTTCAACAGCTGAGGTTTCACAGGGCTATAAGACATTAAAAGAGCGTTCGGCAATCGTCCGTTTTAAGGTTAAAGATGAAGACGCATTTTTCCTTGCATGGACGACAACACCCTGGACACTTCCTTCAAACGTTGCACTCTGCGTGAATCCCGACGATGAATACTGCAAAGTAAAAGCAATCGACGGCTATACATATTACATGGCAAAAGCTCTTCTTGATACGGTTCTTTCTCCTCTTTCAAAAGAGGGCGAGGCTCCTTACGAGATCCTCGAAACTTATGTCGGTAAGGACCTTGAATACAAAGAGTACGAGCCTCTGTACGAATGTGCAAAGGCAGTGGCTGACAAACAGAACAAAAAAGGATTTTTCGTAACATGCGACGGATACGTTACAATGTCCGACGGTACCGGTATCGTTCATATCGCTCCCGCTTTCGGTGAAGACGATGCGAATGTCGGAAGAAATTACGACCTTCCTTTTGTACAAATGGTTGACGACAAGGGCGTTATGCTTGATGCCACACCTTTCGGCGGAATGAGATGCAAGCCCACACAGGCTGAAACGGACAGAGGTGCGATAAGCGCCGATCCCGAAGTAATCAAAGAACTTTCTTCCAGAAAGCTTCTTTTCGATGCTCCCAAATTCGAGCATGAGTATCCTCACTGCTGGAGATGCGACACTCCGCTTATCTATTATGCAAGAGAGTCATGGTACATCAAGGAAACAGCGGTAAGAGACGACCTTATCAAAAACAACAATACGGTTAACTGGATCCCCGAATCAATCGGAAAGGGAAGATTCGGAAACTGGCTTGAGAACATTCAGGACTGGGCAATCTCACGTAACCGTTACTGGGGTACTCCCCTTAATATCTGGGAGTGCGAATGCGGTAAGTTTGAATGTATCGGAAGCAGGGAAGAATTAAAAGAAAAGAGCGGTATTGCAGACGCTGACAAGATTGAACTTCACCGTCCTTACATCGATACCGTTACTATTAAGTGTCCCGACTGTGGTAAAGAAATGCACAGAGTTCCCGAAGTTATCGACTGCTGGTTTGACTCGGGCGCAATGCCTTTTGCACAGCATCACTATCCTTTCGAAAACAAGGAACTTTTTGAAGCGCAGTTCCCCGCACAGTTCATTTCGGAGGCCGTTGACCAGACAAGAGGATGGTTCCATTCGCTTATGGCTGAGTCCACGCTTCTTTTCAACAAGTCTCCTTACGAGAACGTAATCGTACTCGGTCTTGTTCTCGATGAGAACGGACAGAAGATGAGTAAGTCCAAGGGCAATGCGGTCGATCCTTTTGAAGCGCTCAAAAAGCACGGCGCAGATGCCATCAGATGGTATTTCTACACCAACTCCGCTCCATGGCTTCCCAACAAATTCTCCGACGCAACCGTTGTCGAAGGTCAGAGAAAGTTCATGGGAACACTTTGGAACACATATGCGTTCTTTGTTCTTTACGCAAACATCGACGAATTCGATGCGACAAAATATACGCTTGATTATGACAAGCTTCCCGTAATGGATAAGTGGCTCTTGTCAAGACTTAACACAACAGTCAGAGAAGTTGACGACAACCTTGCAAATTATCGCATTCCCGAAGCCGGCCGTGCACTCGACGATTTCGTGGATGAGATGAGTAACTGGTATGTTCGTCGCGGCAGAGAGCGTTTCTGGGCAAAAGGAATGGAGCAGGATAAGATCAATGCTTACATGACTCTTTACACGGCACTTGTAACCATCGCCAAGACTGCAGCTCCCATGATTCCTTTCATGAGCGAGCAGATTTACAGAAACCTCGTATGCTCGATTGATGCCGGCGCACCCATTTCGGTTCATCTTTGCGACTTCCCCGAAGTTGACGAAAAGATGATTGACACCGAGCTCGAAAAGAACATGGATGCGGTATTAAAGACCGTAGTCATGGGCCGTGCATGCAGAAACGCATCCGCAATCAAAAACAGACAGCCCATCGCAAACATGTTCGTAAAGGCTGATTTTACGCTCAACGAGTTCTACAAAGAAATCATCGAAGATGAATTAAACGTAAAAGAAGTAACATTTACGGATGATGTAAGCGAACTTACAACATACAATTTCAAGCCCCAGCTTAAGACCGTCGGACCCAAGTACGGCAAGCAGCTCGGAGGCATCAGGGAATATCTTGCCAATGTTGACGGCAACAAGGCAATGGCTGAACTTAAGGCAAACGGCGCAATCAAATTCGACGTTGCGGGTACCGAAGTCAGTCTTGCCGAAGAAGATCTTCTTATCGAGATGACTCAGAAAGAAGGATATGTAACAGAGGCGGACAACTATGTAACCGTAGTTCTTGATACCAACCTTACCGAAGAGCTTCTTGAAGAAGGATGCGTAAACGAAATCATTTCCAAACTCCAGACAATGCGTAAGGATTCCGGATTTGAAGTTATGGACCGCATCAAACTCTACATCGACGGAAACGACAAACTTGCCGATATCGTCAAAAAGAACGAAGCAGCAATAGCAGGCAAGGTTCTTGCAAACGAAGTTCTTTACAATTCCACAACGGCTTTGTCCAAAGAATGGAACATCAACGGCGAGAAAGTAAATCTCGGTGTGGAAAAAATATAATATTCCGATTTGGGATAAAAGCAGAGAAAAGTCGGATAAATGTATTTGGGGAGAGTATCCGATAAAATCAAAACGGAGGAAAAAACATGGCAGCAACAAAGAAAACAACGGTGACTGCAAAGTCAACTGCTAAGAAAACCTCGACCGACAAGAAAACAACAAAAGCGACAGCAAAAACTCCTGCAAAGAAAGTAAGCGAAACAAAAGCAGCAAAAGCACCGGCAAAGAAAGCAGCATCTGCAAAGAGTGCATCAAAGAGTACTGCAAAAACGGCAGCAAAAGCTCCTGCTAAGAAAGCAGCCGAAACAAAGGCAGCAAAAGCGCCCGCAAAGAAAGCGGCACCTGCAAAGAGTGCATCAAAGAGTACTGCAAAAACGGCATCAAAGAGCACTGCAAAAACGGCAGCAAAAGCACCGGCAAAGAAGGCAGCCGAAACAAAGGCGGCAAAAGCACCCGCAAAGAAAGCGGCACCTGCAAAGAGTGCTGCAAAGAGCACTGCTAAAACGGCAGCAAAAGCTCCCGCAAAGAAGGCTGCAGCAACAAAGGCTTCTTCAAAAACCGCCGCTTCAAAATCGGAACCCAAGAAAGTCAGAATTCCCAAGGCTAAGAAGCCCACTATTACTTTTGATAAAGAATTATTCAAAAGAAGCGTTCTTTACAATGTAAGAACACTTTACAGAAAGAACATGGATGAGGCCACACCTCAGCAGGTATTCCAGGCCGTATCCTATGCCATAAAGGATCAGATAGTCGATTACTGGATGAAGACCCAGGAAGCGTACGAACAAAAAGATCCAAAGACCGTTTATTACCTTTCCATGGAATTCCTCATGGGAAGAGCGCTCGGTAACAACATGATTAACCTCATGGCTTACAAGGACGCGAAAGACGCACTCGAAGAACTCGGTGTGGATATTAACATTATCGAAGACCAGGAACCCGATGCTGCGCTCGGTAACGGCGGTTTGGGCCGTCTTGCCGCATGCTTCCTCGATTCGCTCGCTACTTTGGGATATTCCGCTTACGGCTGCGGTATCAGATACAGATACGGTATGTTTAAGCAGGAAATCCGCGACGGTTTCCAGGTGGAAGTTCCCGACAACTGGCTTGATAACGGCAATCCTTTCGAACTTCGCCGTCCCGAATACACCAAGGAAGTCCGTTTCGGCGGATACGTATCCGTAAGAACGGACGAGAACGGAAGAAATCATTATTATCAGGAAGGCTATCAGGCTGTAAAAGCGGTTCCCTACGATCATCCCATTATCGGTTACGGCAACGGAATCGTTAATACACTTCGTATCTGGGACGCAGAGCCTGTTGACTGCTTCAGACTTGATTCATTCGACAAGGGTGATTATCAGAAAGCCGTTGAGCAGGAAAACCTTGCAAGAAACATCGTTGAAGTTTTATATCCCAACGACAACCATTACGCAGGCAAGGAATTAAGACTTAAACAGCAGTATTTCTTCATTTCCGCATCGGTTCAGGAAGCTGTTGCGAAATACATGAGAAATCACAAGAATATAAAGAAATTCTACGAGAAAGTTACTTTCCAGTTAAATGATACGCATCCTACGGTTGCAATCGCCGAGCTTATGAGAATTCTCATGGACGAATATTATCTTACATGGGACGAAGCATGGGAAGTTACGACCAAAACATGTGCATATACCAACCATACGATTATGGCTGAAGCACTTGAAAAATGGCCCATTGAACTTTTCTCGAGACTTCTTCCGAGAATCTATCAGATTGTCGAGGAAATCAACAGAAGATTTATCAGAGAAATCGAAACAAGATATCCCGGCAACAAAGAAAAAGTTGCCAAGATGGCAATCGTATACGACGGACAGGTTAAGATGGCTCATCTTGCCATCGTAGCAGGTTATTCGGTTAACGGTGTTGCAAGACTTCACACGGAAATTCTTAAGAATCAGGAATTGAGGGATTTCTATGAAATGTTCCCCGAGAAGTTCAACAACAAGACCAACGGTATCACGCAAAGAAGATTCCTTCTTCACGGAAATCCCCTTCTTGCGGATTGGGTAACCGAGCATGTCGGAGACGAATGGATTACGGACCTTCCTCAGCTTAAGGGATTAAAGGTTTATGCATCCGACAAAAAAGCTCAGGCCGAGTTCATGAACATCAAATATCAGAACAAGGTCAGACTTGCAAAATATATCAAAGAGCATAACGGAATCGATGTCGATCCCAGATCGATTTTCGACGTTCAGGTCAAGAGACTTCACGAATACAAGAGACAGCTTCTTAACATCCTGCACATTATGTATCTTTACAATGAAATCAAAGAACATCCCGAAATGGAATTCTATCCCAGAACTTTCATTTTCGGTGCAAAAGCTGCAGCAGGTTACAGAAATGCCAAGCTTACAATCAAGCTTATCAATTCGGTTGCGGATGTGGTCAATAACGACAAATCAATCGACGGCAAGATAAAAGTAGTGTTCATAGAGAACTACAGAGTATCCAATGCCGAAATCATTTTTGCGGCAGCAGACGTTTCGGAACAGATTTCCACCGCTTCCAAAGAGGCTTCCGGAACGGGTAATATGAAGTTCATGTTAAACGGTGCCGTAACTATCGGTACAATGGACGGTGCGAATGTCGAAATCGTGGAAGAAGTCGGAGAAGACAATGCATTTATCTTCGGGCTTTCTTCGGATGAGGTAATTCGTTACGAGAACTTCGGCGGATACGATCCCATGGAGATATTCAACAACGATCCCGATGTCAGAAAAGTACTTATGCAGTTAATCAACGGAACATATTCCGAGGATACCGAACTTTTCAGACCTCTTTACAATTCGCTTCTCAATACGCTTTCCACAAGCAAGGCCGATACATACTTTATCCTCAAGGATTTCAAGTCATATGCGGCAGCACAGAAGAGAGTGGAAGAAGCGTATATAGATAAAAAGAGATGGGCTTCGATGGCAATGTTAAATGTGGCATGCTCGGGCAAGTTCACATCCGACCGTACCATCAAGCAGTATGTTGACGAAATCTGGAAGCTCGATCACGTTTCTTTGTAAAGACAAATAAAGCATTAATATTAAACAATAAACATCAAAAAACCTCTGTAACATTTCGATACAGAGGTTTTTTGATGGATTTATAAAGTGACGTTTGGAAAAAGAAATGAATAACCGATATTATTTTCTGTTGAATGTGATTTCCACATTATCCTCAACTATGAAACTGTTTCCTCCGTGGTATACGGTAGGATCGCCTTCTACAGTCCACGTACTTCCTTCGGGGAAGTGATAAATCATACCGGGATAAAGTTTAAGAGGAACGTCTTCCTTTACGTTTCCTTCTTTCATCCACTCGGAGATAAGCGTTACAACGATGGTTGAAACATTTCCCGCTTTATCCTTCATGACGATTGTATATTCGACAATTCCTTCGTCCGCGGTAAGATCGATGACTGCGGAATTCTTAATTACCTGAACCTTTTCGCCGTTTACAAATACTTCGTCGAGATTGTCGTCCTGAACGATGATCTGTTTGGCATCCGTGTAAATAACCTGGTTATCGGTCAAATCGGTGATAAAAGGCGATTCCTTGTCAATCATGATTTCCTTGATTTCAATCCTGTCGGTCATTTCGCCCGTGGAAAGTTTTCTTAAATATATATAACCGATTTTTGAATTGGCATTGAAAGTCAGGCTGCTGACGTAATTCGAAGCGAGCGTATCGGATATGCTGTATCCGTCGGCAGGTGTAATGGTTACGTCGGTAGTATAAAATTCGTTATCGCCGACGGTTCCTTCAATCGTGTACGGATTAGTCGGAGTCGGGAGGTATTTGATTTCAAAATCCGCCTTCGTTACAACTTCCTGATAAATGTCGTTTTCGGGGAAAGTTACTCTGACGGTATATTTTCCGACTGCGGTGGGAGCCGCAAGAGAGGTTGAACCGTCGGGGTAAACATATACGGTTTTCGCAAGCTTGGTATCATGTGTTGATGATGAAATGCTTACGTCCAATTTACCGCCGAAATATTGTGCGTTTACAGATACTTTTCCGTCGCCGGGTCTTAAAATTACGATATCACCGACGGTTATTTCATCCGTATAAAGTCCGTCTTCGTCCTTAAGATATATTTTTACGTTTCTCGCAGTCTTGGTAAACTTTAAGGATTCAACGGCTTCTTTGTCTTTGGAAGTCGTGACTTTGTATCCTTCCGCAGGCTTTAATACAACATCGGACTGGAAATATTTATCTCTGTATGTTGTTCCGGTAAGCGTATATTGTTTCTCCGGCATAATAGCCTTGGTTTTGATAACGAAATCGGGAAGTTCAATCGGTCCGAGCCACTGATTGTCGTTATGAGCCACGTCTTTTACGTAAAGGCTGACATTTCTTGTGGTTTCGGTAAATGTAATCAGGTCTTTCTGCGTTTCTTCGGAATCGGTCGAAAGACGGATTTTGTATCCCGTGCCGGCTGTAATTTCGGCTTTGGAAATGTAATACAAACCATCTTCGTCTTCTTTAACCAATCCGGATATCTCGTATGCGTCGCGAAAGATATTAATTTCCGGCAATTCGATGCTTGAAGCCGTTCTTAAACCGTCACTGTCATACAAATATATCTTGGTGCCTCTGGAGGTCTGCGTAAAAGTATAATTTATTGCGCCCGAAGTGGAATCACCTGCCAAATAATTGTTGTTACGATCCAATACGGCAACTTTGTAACCGCTTGCCGGAGTAAGTGTTACATCGCCTTCGTAATAAGGCTGTTGTCCCGAACGTCCGTCCGTGCAGGTAAGGGTATAAGCAGGGTCAGGCATATCGGCTTCGGATTTGATGACAATGCTTTGAGCGATGGGTACGGGACCGATCCATTCGGTATCTCCGTTGCCTACATCTTTTACGTACAGACTTACATTAAGTATTGTATTTGATACCGTAATTACGGTCTGTTCGGTCTTTGTGGAATCGCTCGCAAGACAGATTCTGTAACCGTCATTGGCTATAATATCTGTTTTTCTTATATAAATAACCGCATCGCCCTGCTGTTTTTTTGTACTCGTTGAGATATGATAAAAATCACCGATTATATTAATGTCAGGTAAAGTGATTTCCGCAGTTTTCATATCATCGTTGTCGAATAAATATGCGGTCAGGTTTCTTGCCGTGGAGGTAAAAGTATAACTGTTAACTCCGCTTGTGGCATTTCCCGCCACATAAGAGCCGTTCTTTAAGATGGCAATCTTGTAACCGCTTGCGGGAGTTATGGTTACATTTCCCTGATAATAATTTCTTTCACCGCCTTTACCGTCGGTACAAGTAATGGTGTAGGGAGTGCTCGGCATTATCGCATTTGAGCGGACGGTAAATGCGGGAAGGGTGGTTTCCATTGTATGATAACCGGTTGCGGTTTCAAATAAGAAATATTTGGCATCGGCTTTTGATTCGGTGAAAACCAATTCGTCTAATTTCACGCCGTTCACCGATTCGCTTATTTTCCATCCTGTGGGAGGAGTAACGGTAAACGAGTTAAGATATGCGCCGTCGATAGTACTTACGGTGCCGGAAGTGGTTACGTTCAAATTCATATTATCCGTGTTACAATAAGTGTTGGCAATGATAAGTCTGCCGTTGTCTTTGTTCTTTATTAAGTACGGTGATCCGTCAGAAGCAATTATTTCTCCGTAGTTTTCAAAATCCGGAACTTTGGGTCCGGTCTGGAAAAGTAACGGACCGACAGATAAATCAGCTTGAGGACCCGAATTGCCGGGGCGGCTTGACACAAGAACTTTTGCACCCGCGTAATTGGTAAATTTTGTGACAACATCCCCTCCAAAATTGGTTCCGATTCGAAAAGTACCCAAAACATCAATAGTTCCGTAATTCTCGGTGGTTCCGTCCCCGCCGTAACCGTCTTGAACGCTGTAACCGGAATAGAAGCTGTTATTCCCGGTAACCCTTCCGCGATTTATCAATGTACCATAGACATATATTGTGCCTTTGACGGCAATATGTTGATCGACCGGGACGAGTAAAGTGCTGCCTTTAGGTATGGTGAGTGATCCATTAATAATACGTTCACTAGACATTGAAGAATTACTTACCGCAGTAACACCTTGTCCGCATGTATAATCGTCCGTTGTGTCGGAAGAAATATAGAAATCGGGTGTAGGATCGCCGGCAGCTTTGGATTTTGTGGGAGTCAAATGAAAGACGGTAAGTTGGGTGATTAATGCCAATGAAACCAAAAATGATATTTTCTGAAATATACGTTTTTTATTCATACAGTTTACCTCTCTATAAAATCCGTTTATTTGGCTCCGTTTTTTGGAAAACCATTTATTATATCGTGATAAGGCGTGTTTGTAAAGGGAAAATTTAAAAAATTTCAAAAAATTATTATTGCAAAATTGAGTACAAAAACCTCCGTATCAAAAAGGTACAGAGGTTTTATCATATTTGAAATCAAACTGCGAAAGGATTATTTTGTCAGTTACGGTTAAATGTGATTTCAACATTTTCGGTAACGATAAAACTGTTTCCTCCGCGATATACCGTAGGATCGCCCTCGATTGACCAGGTGCTTCCTTCGGGGAAATTGTAAACCATGCCCGGGTAAAGTTTGAGAGGAACGCCTTCTTTGACGTTTCCTTCTTCCATCCATTCCGAAAACAGTGTGACAAAGATTGTTGATTTGTTACCTGCTTTATCCGTCATGACAATCGTATATTCCATGATGCCGTTATCGGAAATAAGATCTATAACCGCGGCATTGTCAACAACCGGAACTTTATCTCCGTTTACGAACACTTCAAGCAGATTGTCATCTTTTACGATTACCTGCTTTGCATCCGTGTAAATAATCTGGTTGTCCGTCAAATCCGTAATAAAAGGGGATTCCTTGTCTATCATTATTTCTTTGACGGCAATTTTTTCGGTCATTTCACCGGTAGAATTCTTGCGAAGGTATACGTAATTTTTTTTGGAGTCCGCATTGAAAGTCAGACTGTCGGAATAATCGGAACCGAGAGTCCGGGATATACTGTATCCCTCGGTGGGAATAATCGTTACGTCCGAAGTATAAAAGTCGTTTTCGCCTTCGATTCCTTCGATTGAATAGGGTTTTGCAGGCGAAGGAAGATATGTTATCGCGAATTCTTTTCGTGCCGTATATTCCTGATAATTATCATTGTCGGGGAATGTAACTTCCACTGTGTATTTTCCGACTGCGGAAGGAACCGAATTCAATGTGTTTCCGTCTGCGGTCTTGTAAACGATTTTGGCAAGCTTCGGATCGTGCGTGTCGGATTTGGTCGTGACAGTCAGTTTTCCGCCGTAGCACTGGGCGTCAACAAATACTTCGCCTTTTCCCTCACGAAGAATCATAATATCTCCGACTGATATTTCTTTGGTGAAACGGTCGAATTCGTCGTAAAGATAGATTTTCACGTTTTTGGCGGTGCCGGTGAATTTAATCGAATCAACCGGAGTTTTATCTTTGGATGTGGTTACTTTGTACCCTGCGGCAGGTTTTAAAACAACATCGGATTTAAAAGAGTTTTGCTTGTATTTTGTTCCTTCGAGCGTATAAGGATCGGAGGGAACGGGAGACACTTTTTCGATAATGATGCTTTCGACGGGGATGGGACCTGCCCATTCTCCGAAAGTGTCGTCGCTGCTTTTTAAATACAATTCCGCTTCTTCCATGGTTTGAGAAACGGTTATGGAGGATTCTTCAGAACTTTTGTCAAAAGATAATTTGTAGCCGTCCTTGGCTTTTATTGTTACATTCGATACATAAACTCTTTGCTCTTCGCTGTTTAAAAAGCCGAATCTTCCGTCGATTTCAAAGCAGTCATTGTCCAAAACAATGATTTTTCCGATGGGAAATTCGTCGCTTTCCTGATTGTCGGCATCGATGAGACGACCGTAAAGATTTGCGAAAGAACGGTTTATTGTTACCGAAGCACCGTCGCCCAAATCCGTACCGGTGGTTTTGTCATAAACATGTATTTTATTGTATCCGTAAGCCGGACTTATTGTCGCGCTTCCCATATAAACCCTGTCGGCAGCGGAATCGCTTAAATTGTAATAATCTCCGTAGGCGGGAAGTGAAGCTTTGGTTTTGATATTTATTGTTTCGGAACCAAAGCATTCACTGAAATGTAAAGATGAAAGAATACCAACGGAAGCGGAATCCGAAGCGGCGATGCAATAGGATATTGTCTGCGAACTTCCGATTGTTTTCGAGGAATAGACTTTGCTCCATGAACCGTTTTCGTCTATCCAAAGGGTATAGGGAGAAGGTGCATATATCATTGCGCCTCCGTGTTCGTCGGTATAATAATCGGGTTGGACTTTACTCTCCACTGCGCTGATGCAAATTTTCGGAAATTCTGTATATAAAAGTTCGGAATCGTTTTTAATGGAACCTTTATTAAAAACGGGTGAATTTTCCAAATCCGAATCGGATTTTGATTCAAAATAAATATAACCTGTGGCCTCATTAAGCACCATGCCGGAGGAATAAAGATGTCCGATACCGTAACTATCGTTCCATGCATAAATTCTTCCCGAGTTGTAAAGAAGAGCCGAAGCCGAAACAAATCCTTTATCGACATCTATACGTCCGTAATTATAAAGAGAGGCGGCTGATACAAAAAAATCACCATCCACGGTAATTTCTCCGTGATTTTCCATGGTTTGGGTCACGTTCAGCGATCCTCCCGTCAAATCAATTTCGGTACCCTCGGGGATAAACAGATTTGTTAAGGAGACATTGCCTTTAACTTTGTACCATTTATCGGCTTCCAGAACTCCGCTTGCGGGAAAATCGATGCTTGTATCCGCCACGGTTCCGCCGCCGCGTTTGGCGTTTACGTAAAGAGGCGTTACATTAAAAGTCAAGAGATTAACGATAACAGCGGTCGAGAGTAAAATCGATATTTGTTTAAATATTTTCTTTTTATTCTTCATAGGCTAACCTCCGGGCAGAAACCCTCATCAAATACTATTATACCATTTTTGTTGTTGAAAAAATCAAAATCTTTGATAAAAAGATTCTGAAATTTATTTTATATTGATATTATGGCCTTCCTTTTAAGTAAAACCATTTATTATATCGCGTAAAAAGAGGTTTGTAAAGAAAAAAATCTCAAAGAACGTATTTTTCTGCAGTCCCGCAATTGACATTCAAGAGATATTTCGATATGATTAAGGGTGGATTTTTGGATAATTTTGGCTATGTTGAGAGGACATTTCTTATGACAAAATGGGTTATTGTTGTTGATGACGATACTGCCAATCTTCAGATGGCGGGACATATCTTAAGCAAAAACAACATGAGGGTTACGGCACTTAAGTCGGGCAAGCTCTTGCTTGATTACATTAAAGAAAAAGGAACTCCCGATTTAATATTGCTTGATATAAAAATGCCTGAAATGGACGGCTTTGAAACGCTGAATCATCTTCGTTCGATAGAGCGCGAAAAAGGAATTGCCGAAACACCGGTTATTTTTTTGACTGCCGATGAAGATACCAGTACCGAAAGCCGCGGGTTTGACATGGGCGTTTCGGATTATATCAGAAAACCGTTTAATCCCGAAGTTCTGCTTCGAAGAATCGACAATATCGTTTCCATGCAAAAGGAAATGATCAGTCTTAAAAACGAAGCCGCTATAGACAAACTGACGGGATTCTTAAATAAAGCCGCTACAAGTTCTCAGCTTACCGCTACATGCTCCGCATCGTCGGGCTGTCTTATGATGATCGACCTGGATTCGTTTAAGCTCGTAAACGATATTTACGGTCATGAGATGGGAGATAAAGTGCTTATTTCTTTTGCAAACATCATCAGGGAAACCGTTCCCGAAGGCAGCAAGTGCGGAAGAATCGGCGGAGACGAATTCGTGGCATTCTGCGTGGGCCTCGACAAAGAAGAAACCGTTGCCCAAATCACCAAGGATATTAACGAAAAACTGATTAAATCCGCAAAAGAACTCATGGGCGAGGAGATGAGCATTCCCCTCGGCGCATCCGTGGGTGCCGTTATCGTGCCCAGACACGGCAACGATTACAATTCCCTTTTGAAATTTGCGGACAAATCCTTATATACGGTAAAGAAAAACGGCAAGCACGGTTACAACATGTACAGTGCCGATTCGTTCCGTGAAGACGAAATGAACGTAACCGAGCTCGATATCAAATCGCTTTCCGAAATTCTCGGAGAAAGAACCGTTCCGAACGTGGCTCTTCAGCTCGATTCGGATGCCTTTTCCCATGTTTACAGATATGTAATCAGATACATCATGCGTCACCATCTCGGTGCCTGCAAGATTCTTTTCACATTGAATAAATCCGAATCCGGAAGCGACAAGGATTACAAAGACTGCTGCGACGAGTTCGGAAATCATGTCAGAAAATCCCTTAGAAAATCGGATATCCTCATGAGAAACAGATACAATCAGTATTTTGTTCTGCTCACGGATATAAGAGAAGATTCCATCAACAAAGTACTCGGCCACATAATCGACAAATGGCATGACAAATACAATGATGCCATCGTAATCACCTACGAGACCGAATTCATAGGACAGGAAGGCGAAGAGCCCGCAGTCAAAAGAGAAAAGAAGGTTGTAATCGTAGATGACGACAATATCAATCTTCAGGTTGCGGGCAAAGTTTTAAGCTCGGGCGGAATTCATGTCATTGCGCTCAAATCCGGCCAGGCGTTGCTTGATTATTTTGAAAAACCCGAAGTGAGAGCGGATCTTATCCTGCTTGACATAAAAATGTCCGGAATGGACGGATTCGAAACGCTTGTTCAGTTAAGACAAAGAGAAGGGGAAGCCGCAAGAATTCCCGTTATTTTCCTTACCGCCGACGAGAGTGCGGAAGCGGAAAGCAAGGGCTTGCAGCTCGGTGCGATGGATTTTATCAAAAAGCCTTTCGTACCCGAAATTCTTTTGCTTCGCGTAAGCCATCTGCTTGAACTTATCACGCTTCAAAAGCAGCTTGCAATCGAAGTTGAGGAAAAAACAAGAGAGAACAAAAACCTCTTCCTGCACCTTGTGGAATCACTGGCTGTTGCCATCGATACAAAGGACAATTACACAAACGGCCATTCGCAAAGAGTTGCCGAATATTCCAAGGAAATTGCGAAAAGAGCCGGAATGACCGAAAAGGAACAGGAAGAAATCTATATCATGGGACTTTTGCACGATATCGGTAAAATCGGAATCCCGGATGCCGTTATCAACAAGCCCGCCACTTTATCCGAAGAGGAATACGAGATGGTAAAAAAGCATCCCGTTATGGGAGCGCACATCCTCGAGAACATTAAAGAGGATCCCAATCTCGCTCTCGGAGCAAAATTTCACCATGAAAGATATGACGGGAAAGGTTATCCCGACGGTCTTTCGGGAGAAGAAATAGCGGAATCCGCCAAAATAATCGCAGTGGCCGACGCATATGATGCGATGTCCAGTTTCAGAAGTTACAGAGGGGTTCTTTCGCAGGAAAGAATTTTCGAAGAAATCAAAAGCGGACGCGGAACACAGTTTGATCCGAAATATGCAGACATTATGATGGATATTATCAGAGAAGACAAGGAATACACATTAAGGGAAAAACAGTATGAACAAAAATAACCTAAACGACAATTTCCAGGCTTCACATTTACTTCTTCTGATAGGATATACTATACTTGCGACTATCCTTATCGCCGAATCCTTTTTGATGGATTGGGAAAAATGGGCACTCATTCCGATTGCAATCGGAATTGTTGTCAGCTGGGTAATTCATATCCGCCAGATAGTTCCCCCTGCAGCAAGAATATTCTTTTACGCGATTCTTATGATGGGCTCCTTCTTCTTTTACGGAGTTCATCGTACGAGTATGTTCGATTTGGCAACCGTAATGGCTGTCATCATGATTTTGTATACGATTACCGGTTTGAAAAAACTGGTTGTGTTTGCTATGGTGACATACTATATCACCATGACTTATTCCGTTGTTTCGATGATTGTCGACAAGGAAGCGTTCGATGAACTTATCATAAGCCGTACCGCCATGCATTGCGTGGTTATTTTCTTAATCGGATGGTTTTGCGGAACGATTATCGACAAATGGAAGCAGGTTATGGAGAGTTCGAGAGACGAAATCATCATGCTCACCGATGCAACCGACAGACTTAACGATTTCCTTGCAAATGTTTCGCATGAATTGAGAACCCCCGTCAATGCCGTAATCGGTCTTTCCGGAATCTGCATCGACAAGGAAGACAACGAGGAAATCCGCCGCGACATGGTTTCGGTTCGAAACGCCGGAAGAAAGGTTGCGGAGCAGATCGGAGACATTTTGGATTATTCCGAAATCGACCGTAAAAAAATAGTCATCAACAACGAAGACTATATGCTTTCTTCGATTTTCAACGATCTCGTAACGGAGATAAAAGAATACAAATCAAAAGACGTCGAAATCGTTATCGACGTCGATCCTTCAATCCCGTCGGTAATGCATTCCGATGCGGCCAAAATCAAAAAAATTCTCAGAGCACTTATTTCCAATGGCCTTAAATATACTCACGAAGGCGGTGTTTATGTTCGTATTTCCTCCGAAACAAAGGAATACGGAGTAAACCTTTCGATAGAAGTTACCGATACCGGTATCGGTATGACCGAGGAAGAACTCGAGAGAGTATACGAGAGATTTTACCAGGTTGACTCCGGCAGGGCCAGATTCGGCGGCGGTTTGGGCCTCGGTCTTTCGATTGTGTCCGGCTTCGTTTCGCTCCTCGGCGGTTTCATGATCATAAAGAGTAAACCCGATGTGGGAACCACGGTTCATGTAAGTCTGCCTCAGACGGTAGTGGACGCAACGGGATGCATGTCGGTTGCAAATCCCGACAAACTCTGCATCGGCGCATATCTTCATTTTGAAAAATATCAGAATCCCGTTGTCAGAGATTACTACAATGCAATGGTATTGAACATTGTTAACGGTCTCGGCGTACAGGTTCACAGAGTGGATAATCGGGACAATTTAAAGAGACTGAGAGAGTCCATTCACATGACTCATCTTTTCGTGGCCGAGGAAGAATATTGTTCCGATATCGAATATATGGAAGAACTCGCAAAAGAGATGATTGTCGTGGTTGTAGCCGACAGAGAATTCGTTCTTCCTTCAAAATCCAACGCAAAAAAAATGGAGAAGCCTTTCTACTGCTTCCCCGTTGTTTCCGTACTCAATTCCAATCTTGATTTCAAGGAAAGAGGTCAGGGACACCTTCGCTGCGAAGGCGTGAAGGCCCTTGTTGTAGACGACGAGCCGATGAACCTTGTCGTTGCTTCGAGTATTTTCAAGAGATACGGAATGGAAGTTTCCACGGCCGCTTCCGGTCAGGAATCCATAGAAGTATGCCGCGAAAAGGTTTTCGACATTATCTTTATGGACCATATGATGGGCGGAATGGACGGCGTCGAAGCCATGAAGAGAATCCGTACGGACGTATCGGGAATGGCCAACAACGTTCCGATAGTCGCACTGACCGCCAATGCAATGAGTTCCGCAAAGCAGATGTTCCTCTCGGAAGGTTTCGACGGGTTTGTCAGCAAGCCCATTGAAATCGAAGAATTGGAGCGTGTATTAAAGCAGGTTCTTCCCAAATCCCTCATTTCTTACAGTTATGACGAAGAGGAAAACGAAAAGGTTTTGCCAAAAGAAGAAGCGCCCAAAGTAAAAGCGAAGAAGGAAGCAAAGACTTCGGAAAAAGCAAAGGCGACGAAGGAGACGAAAGAGAAAAAAGAGAAAAAAGAAACAAAATCCTTTGTTGACAAGCTTTCCGACAGCGGAATCGATACCGAGGGCGGATTGAAATACTGTCTCGGAGACGAAGAATTTTATTCGACGCTGCTTTTGCAGTTCGCAAGCGAATCGATGGAAAAAATTCCTTCTCTCAAAAAATTCTACAACGAAAAAGACTGGAGCAATTACGAGATAATTGTTCATGCATTAAAGAGCACATCCAAAATGATCGGTGCCATGGAACTTTCCGAGAAGGCATTAAAACTTGAAAAAGCCGCAAAGGAAAGAAAAGAAGACTATATCAAAGAAAATCATTCCGGCGTCATGGATGATTACAAAAAACTGAGAGACAGAATACTTGAAGTTTTAAACGGCGGCGGAAACGGCGATAACGGAAAAGACGAAGGAATAATGGAATTTTCGCCCGAATCGGAAGGCAGTACGGAAGGGATTTTTGAATTTGAACCGGACAACGCAAACTAATTTCGGCATGAAACCCCGTAAGGAGTCACATATATGAAGCGCGACAGTTTTATGGAAAAAATATTTGATAACGACAGAGATATCAGGCAGAGACTTTTTGTCCTGAACATTTTGGTGACGGAGATTGTTCTTGCCATCGCTTTGGTGGAAATAATACTTACCGACCCTATTTTTTACGATAAATATCTGATGATTTTGGCGATGCTTGTCGTTTTGATCATCGGCATTGTAAGTGTCAAAAAAGAAGTAACCAAACTCGGTTCGGCGGTAATGTGTTTCCTTTTGGGAATCGTATATTTCCCGATTACGTTCATCAACGGCGGCGGAATAAACGGAGATGCGCCTTTATGGTTCATTTATACAATTCTTTTGATAAGCATCCTTTTAAGCGGAAAAACAAGAATCATATTCTTCTCCGCCGAAATATTGATTGCCACCGTATGTTATTACATCAATATACGCTATCCCGAATTCGTTACGGAATCCGACAGAGTTTCCGGAAACATTTTTTCGTATGTAGCGCTTATTATGATAAGCATTGCCATTGTTTTAATGGTCGGCATCGAAATAACCCTTTTTGAAAAAGAAAAAAAGAGAACGGAGGAGCAGAAAAAAGAAATCGAAATGCTCAATGCTTCCCAGAACCAGTTCTTCTCAAGCATGAGCCACGAAATCCGTACTCCGATTAACACGATTATCGGTCTCAACGAAATGATTCTTCGTGAAAACATCAGCGATGAAGTTATCGAAGATGCCATAAATATCCGTTCCGCCGGCAAAATGCTGTTAAACCTCATCAACGACATACTTGATATGTCCAAATTCAAATCCGGCAAAATGCACCTTTTGATAGCGCCGTATCATACCGGAAACATGCTCTCCGATCTTGTCGGAATGCTTTGGATCAGAGCAAGAGAAAAAAATCTGGATTTTAAAATAAACGTTTCACCCGACGTTCCCGCAGAACTTATAGGTGACGAAGTCAGAATCAAACAGATTCTCATCAATATCCTCAACAACGCCATTAAATACACCAAAGAAGGTTCGATATCCTTAACCGTTCAGTGCGAGAAAAAGGACGAAGAAACCTATGACATGATTTATACCGTTGCGGATACCGGAATCGGAATCAAAAAAGAAGATATTCCCTATCTTTTCAGCGCATTCAAAAGAGTTGACGAAGATACCACCAACCATATCGAAGGAACGGGCCTCGGACTGTCCATAGTTAAACAGTTCCTCGACCTCATGGACGGAAATATCGCGGTAAACAGTGTTTATACAAAGGGCTCGACGTTCATCGTCGTAATTCCCCAGAAAATAGTCAGCGACAAACTGCTTGGAGAATACGATTTCGAAAAGAAACACGGTTACGGCAAAAAGGGCGAATATCATCAGAAATTCGAAGCTCCCGAAGCCAGGGTATTGGTTGTTGACGACAATGAATCCAACCTCTTGGTGGTAAGCAAACTTTTGCGCGACACCAAGGTTGTTATTGATACCGTAACAAGCGGAAAAGCTGCTCTTAAGAAGACGCAGAATATCGAATACAATGTTATTTTCATGGATCATCTGATGCCTGAAATTGACGGTATCGAATGTAAGAAACGAATCAGAAATCAGGTCGGCGGCAGCAGCAGGGAAAGTAAAATTGTCATCCTTACGGCAAATGCCGATGAGGAAAACAGAGATCTTTACATGAAGGAATCCTTTGACGGATACCTCGTAAAACCCGTCAGCGGAGAAGAACTCGAAAAAGAACTATTCAGACATCTTCCCAAGGACATGGTCAAGGTTCTCGGAAACGACGGCGAAATCATCGAGGAAACCATTTCCTGGATGCAGGGCAATCAGAAGAGAAAAATGGTTGCGATTTCGACGGAAAGCGTTGCGGACATTCCGCCTGAACTCATTGAAAAATACGGTATTGCGATACTTCCCCACAAGGTTAAAACAGTGAACGGAACTTTCATGGACGGTATCGAAATCGATACGGCCGGCGTTATCACGTACATGACCAATTCGACCGACGATATCAGACCCATGGCGCCCGATGCAAAAGAGCATGAGGCATTCTATGCAAAACAGCTTGCATACGCCAACAACGTTATTCATATTTCCATTTCGTCAAAGATCGAAAACAGCGGCTGTCCTACGGCAAGAGAAGCAGCAAAATCATTTGACAATGTATTTGTATTCGATTCGGGACACCTTTCGAGCGGACAGGGTCTCCTTGTAATCGAAGCATGCAAAATGGCGGAAAAAGGTATCGGCCCCAAGAGAATTCTGGCCGAACTCGAAAATATCAAATCCAAGATTCATACAAGTTTCGTGGTAGACAATCTCGACTTCCTCGCAAGATCGAGACAGGTCAGCTCAAGGAGCGCAAATATCGTCAAATCGCTTATGGGACGACCTGTTTTGGTACTTAGAAGAGGTAAAATGAAACTCGGAAAGATTTATTTCGGATCCTCGAAGACCGCATGGAGAAATTACATTTCTTCCTGCCTTACGGGCGGAATCAGAGTGGATAACGAAATCCTCTTCGTAACGTATGTGGGACTGACCAAAAAGGAAATGGACTGGATAAAAGAGTATATCGAAAAGAAGATGAAATTCGAGGAAATATACTTTGAACAGGCCTGCGCATCCATCGCCGTAAACTGCGGCCCCGGAACGTTCGGACTGCTCTTTAAGGAAAAATAATCAGACTGTTTCAAAAGGAATATTAAGAGATTCGAGTATGGCGATCGAAGCTTTGTTTTCGCGGCTGCAACGCGCAACAATGCTTAATTCGGGATAATTTTCTTTAAGATAATTTATGCAAAGAAAGGCGGCCTTTTTGGCATAGCCTTTTTTTCTTTCGTCTTTTTTAATCATAAATCCGAGCGAAACCGTATGTTCGTCAACATATTCGAAACCGGCTCTGCCTATCACTTCGCCCGTTTCTTTTTTCTCTGCGATCCACATTCCGTAACCGTATAAAAGATATGCCGATTTGACGGTTTCCAAACGTTCTTTGGCATATTCGTTTAAAGCGAAGCCGGATTGCGATTCAGTGTTTAAATTTCTTTTTTCTGTAAGGGGGAGTGCCTCGAGATATTTCCTGCATTCGTCGTCTTCATACATTTCGTAAATAAGATTCAAATCCCCGGCGCATTCTTCGCGTATTGTCAGTTCTTCGGATTCGGCAATCACAAAGGGTATGTTCTTCTGGTGACAGTATACCATATTGAGGTGTCCGATATCTTGGACACCTTCTGTGATAAAATATTTATAACCTTCAAAAAGAGGCAAACCGTTTTCATCTTTTAAAACAATGCAGACGGCTTCGCCTTTTTCGCGAAGAAAATCGGCGACATTTCGTTTCGTTGTCAGATAGAGAATGTCCGATGAGGATTTGCGGTATTCATTTATATCGTCGAGGGTTATTATCTTCGGATTCATTTTGTTTCCTTTTGTCTTTACGCTTCGGGGCGCAAAGGATTTTTGACACAAGATATCAAAAAATATTGTATAATAGAAATGATATCATAAAGAGTAAATTAAGACCATAAAAGAGGTATCAAAGATGGCCATTCAGTTTGTTCTCGGCGGCTCGGGAAGCGGTAAAAGCGAATATGTTAAGAATCGTGCGATCGAATTGGCGCGTGCGGACAGAAGAAACAGTGTTCTTATTGTCGTTCCCGACCAGTTTACCATGCAGACGCAGTGGCAGATGGCCAATTCACATCCGGACGGGGGCATTATCAACATTGATGTCTTAAGTTTTTCGAGACTTCCGAGGAAGGTGTTCGAAGAGGTCGGACAGCCGAAGAGAATGCTCCTTGACGACACGGGCAAGTGCCTTTTGATAAAGAGGGGCGCGACCAAAATCAAAGACAAACTTCATGTACTCTCGAGGGGAATGGACAACGCCGGATGGAGCGGCGAGGTCAAATCCGTTTTGTCCGAATTCATGCAGTACAATGTAAAACCCGATGAAATCGACCGGATAATAGGCAATTGCCAATCCGATTCGCTTAAACTGAAACTTTCGGATTTAAAGCTTCTCTACGAGGCGTTTTTAAAAGAGTGCGAAGACAAATATATTACAAGAGAAGAAATACTCGATTTGTTCGTCGAAAGGCTTCCCCTTTCCAAAAAGACAGAAAAAAGCTTTGTCTTTTTTGACGGATTCACGGGATTTACTCCGATACAGATCAAGGCGGTCGTTGCCATTGCAAAGAAGGCAAGGGAGGTTGTAATAACTTTCCCGTTTGATAACGATTTGTCCGAAAATCCGCATAAAATAACCGATGAGAGCAGCTTTTTCGATCTTACCAAAAAGAATATGTACGATATTTCGAGGGAATGCGAAAAAGAAAGAATAGAAGTGCAAAGCGATATACGTCTTTCGGAAAATATAAGACACAAAAACAATCCCGAGCTCGCGCACCTTGAAAAATGTCTTTTCAGAAAAGACGAAAATACGGTTAAATCCGGGGGCGCAATCGAGATATCGAGATGCACCGATATCGATAACGAATGTCATGAACTTTGCGAGAGAGTGCTTTCGGAAATCAAAAACAGAAATTACAGATATCGCGACGTGGCGGTTATCTGCGCCGATATGACGGGATATCAGAAGCCGCTCGAAAAATATCTTAAAAGATACAAAATCCCTTATTACATGGATTCCAACAGGAGCATCGCAAACAATCCGTTGGTAAAATACATCCTTTCGATTGCGGAGATTTTAAGAAACAATTTCAGGGGAGAAGACATGCTTAAAATGTTAAGGACGGGAATATCTCCTTTCGAAGACGAAGAAATCGACAGGCTCGAAAATTACATTTATGCCAGGGGCATAAAGGGCATTGCTAAATGGAGCACCGATTTCGTTTATACCAGCGAGGAGCAAAGGAAAAACAACGAGGGACTCGACGAAATAAACGATATCCGCCGCCGCTTTTTTGATATTTTCAAAGAGATTACGGCCGACGGTGTCAAAAAGAGAAAACTCTCCGTCTGGATAAAAGAAATATACGATATTCTCGAAGACGGTAAAATCGCCGACAAACTGTCCGAAGCGAGCGAAATGTTAAAAGCCGCGAAAAGAACGGAAGAAGCTGCGGAATACGGCTCGGTATACAACAAAGTCATTGAACTTTTTGATGCGCTGACGGACCTTATGGGCGACGAGGATTATACGATAAAAGAACTGACGGATATTTTGAAGGTCGGTTTTTCGGAAATCCGTGTCGGAGTTCTTCCGCAAAACGTGGATTCGCTCCTTGTCGGAGATATGCAGAGAACAAGATTAAAAGAAATTAAAGCACTTTTTATAGTCGGTGTAAACGACGGAAACATTCCGAAATCCGGCGCATCCGGAGGCCTTCTTTCGGTGCCCGACAAAGAGGAGCTGAAAAAGGCGGACTGTGTGCTTTCGCCGACAAACGACGAATTGGCATATATCGAGCAGCTATACATCTATCTTAATCTGACGAAGCCCACCGACAGGCTTTTCTTATCATACGCAACCATCGGCGGCAAGGGAGAGAGCCTTATCCCCTCGTATCTTATCGAAGTGCTTAAGAACATGTTTGAGGGCTTAAAGGAAAAGGACAAAGAAACCATGCCCGAGAGACTTTCTTTGGCAGATGTCAGAGAGGATACGGGACGTCTTATGGGAAGGTATGTTTCGGGACTCACGGATGACGGCGAGGAAGAGAGACTCTTTAAAAACATAAGCATTCTTCGCGGAATCGAAGGCGGAAGGGAATGGTGCGAAAAGATAATCGAAAACTCGTTCAGAGAATATTCACCCGTTCCCATCGGAAAAGAAACCGCGAGAGCGCTTTACGGAGATCTTCTCAGGGTTTCGATTTCTACACTCGAGCAGTTTGCGGAATGCAGATATGCGCATTTTGTCGGATACGGTCTTGCGCTTGGCAGGAGGGAAGAATACGGACTCGAATATGTGGATATGGGTAATCTCGCTCACGATGTCTTAGAGAGTGTCGGAGAAAAACTTCAGGCAAACAATCTGGATTTTTCGAATGCCGATGTCGAAATGACGGAGCGGGAAATCGACCTTGCGATCGAACGCCTCACCAAGGATTATAACGGGGATATTTTACGCTGCGATCAAAAAACCGCATATTACGCGACACAGCTTTCAAGAATCATGAAGCGAACGGTAAAGACACTCGGATTCCAGCTTTCAAAGGGCAAATACAAGCCCGAAATGTACGAAGCCGGGTTCGAAAAAATGTATGACGGGCACAGCGTGATACTTCGCGGTCGAATCGACAGGGCGGACATTTACCGGGACGAATCGGGCAACGAATACGTTAAGATTATAGATTACAAATCTTCCGGGCGAACCCTTGATCCGAAAATGATTGAGGAAGGCCTGTCGCTTCAGCTTGCGATTTATATGAAGAACGCCGTCGAAATGATAAAAGAAAAACATCCGGACAAAAACGTTCTTCCCGCGGCGATGCTTTATTATGCAATCGATGATCCCTTTGCGGAAAGCAGGGACAATTACGAAGCGGAAATAAGGAAAAAACTGATTCCCGTCGGAGCGATTGTAAACGACGACAAGATCATGGAAAGCCTCGACGAATCATTATCCGAACCTTCGGTCAAATCCGAAGTCGTAAAGATTAATAAGAAAAAGGACAATACTCCGGACAGCAATTCCTGTGTTTATTCCGTCGAAGATTTTCATGCGATGCTTGAATTTGCGGAAGAAAAAGCGCTGGAACTTTCCGACGAAATATTGGCCGGAAGCATAGACATCAATCCCGTCCTCCAGAAAAACAAAACCGCGTGTCAGTACTGCGAACTGAAGGGAATATGCGGATTCGACCCCAAAATCAAGGGCTACGGATACAGAATCATCGGAAACGAAACCGAAAACGAAACGAACGAAGAATCGTAAAAGTTGTTTGGATTGATAAAGGAATGTGTTATGGGTTTTACTCCTGAACAGATAAAAGTAACAGAATCAAGAAACAAAAACCTGATAGTCTCTGCGGCTGCGGGAAGCGGAAAAACTTCTGTTCTCACGGAAAGAATCATAAGGAAAATCTGTCCGAATAATGAGGATGATTCTTATGAAAAACTTTCTTCGATAGACAGAATGCTCATTGTAACTTTTACGAATGCGGCGGCAAGGGAAATGAGGGAGAGAATCGGGAAAAAGCTTCGCGAAGAATTAAAGAAAAATCCCGGAAACCCCGTTATCAGAAAACAGATTGCGATCCTTCATACGGCGCAGATTACGACAATAGACAGTTTCTGCCTTTATATTTTAAAGAACCATTTTGAAGAAATCGGTCTCGACCCGGCATTTGCAATCGGTACCGAGGGAGAGATTAAACAGATTTCCGAAGACTCTTTCGAAGAGGCGCTGGAACAGGCTTTCGCGGAAGGCAAAAAGGAATTTTTAAACCTCGTAGAAATGTATGCGCCGAGAGGAAAATTCGGTGAATTTTTCGAGCTTGTAACCGGAATCGCAAATACCGTCGACAGCATGCCGTACCCCTACAAAAGGCTTGAAAGTTTTATAAAGGACGCGGATACCGACGTATGGCAGAGCGATTTTATTGCGGAACTGAAAAAATACGAAGATGAATTTTTGGACGAAGCCGTCAGAGTATACAACGAAATCAAGAATCTTACCGAAGGAAGCGTTCTTGTCAAACATTATCAAAAAGCATGCGGGGAAATATCTTTTCTTCAGAGTGTGAGAGATAAGGATTTTAAATCCCGTCTGGGAGATTTTTCGACGCATGAGCCCGGCAAGCTTGCATACGGGGCAAAGAAATTCCTGCCCGAAGAAGCGGAACTTAAGGCAATCGTCGACGAAAAGAACAAATATGTCTCGGATATCATCAAAGAACTGGAAAAAGATTTCCATTCCTCCGATGAAGAAGAATTCGAAGCTTTGTACAAAGAAGGCCTCATCGTGACCAATTCGCTCGTGGAATTTGTGATTTCCTACATGAGGATTTTCGATGCGAAAAAACGCGACAAGGGCTTGGTAAGCTTTTCCGATATGGAACATATGGCGCTTGAGATTCTTGTGGACGAAGACGGAAATCCCACCAAAACCGCGCTCAGTTACAGGGACTTTTTCGACGAGGTCATGATAGACGAATATCAGGATTCGAACGAAGTTCAGGAAACGATTCTGAGCAACGTGTCAAGAACGGATTCAGAGAGCGGCAACAGATTCATGGTCGGAGACATCAAGCAGAGCATTTACAGATTCCGCCATGCGGAGCCCGGTATTTTCAGGGAAAAATGCGAAGAGTACGAAAAGAGCGAAGATGCCGCAAGCGAGAGGATTAATCTGACATACAATTTCAGAAGCCGCGGGGAAGTAATTGATGCGATCAATTATATTTTTGAACGCTGCATGAAAAGAGAAGTCGGAGAAGTATCCTACGACGATGCCGCAAGGCTGTATTTGGGCAAAACGGATTATCCCGAAAGCAATTCCGACAACAGGGCCGAGCTCATTTTTTTCAACAAAACGGAATTTGAAGAAACCGAGGCTTTCAAAAACCTTTCGAAAGACGAGATAGAAGCCAAAATCGTAGCCCGTAAAATAAGGAATCTGATTGAAGAAAAAAAGCAGGTTTTCGACAATAACAAACAGGCTATGCGAGATATTGAATTTTCGGATATCGCCATCCTCATGAGAGGCATGAGCGGCGGTCAGGACGTGATTTACCAAAAGGCGTTAAAGGATGAAAATATCCCCGCATATGTTATTTCGAAATCCGGCTATTACAGCGCCTGGGAAGTGCAGCTTATCTTGAATTTCCTTTCGGTTATCGACAATCCCAGACAGGATCTGCCTCTTCTTGGCGTGCTCAATTCCTTTATCGGAAATTTCACGCAGGAAGAGATTGCGAAAATAAGAAAATACGGAAGAAAGAAGCGTCTCATAGACAGCATGTATCTCTATCTTCTCGAAGGAAGCGAAGCATCGATTAAGGCAAAGATTACGGGTATTACCGACGATCTCGACGACTTCAGAAAAAAAGCGATGTATATGTCCGCTTCGGATCTCATCAGGGAGATTTACGAAAAATACGAATACACGATAATGGTATCGAGTCTTCCGGGCGGCGAACAGCGTCTTGCCAACGTCAATCTTCTGGCGGAAACCGCGGATGAATACGAAGAACAGGGAATTTATTGCATCCATGATTTCATAAAATATACGGAAAAACTTAAGGCGCGCCAGGACATGGGCGAAGCCAATATGCTCGATGAAAATGCGAATGTGGTTAAGATTATGACCATTCACAAATCAAAGGGCCTTGAGTTCCCCGTGTGCTTTGTCTGCGGAATGCATTCGAAATTCGTCCCTCCGAAGGGCAAGGTTTTGATTGACAAGGAATACGGACCGGGCGGAGATACATTCAATCTCGAAAAAAGAATAAAAGGCGTTTCGCCGGTCAAAAAAGCAATAGCCGTCAAAGAGAAAAAAGCCGGCATCGGCGAAGAAATAAGAGTTCTTTACGTTGCCCTGACCAGAGCAAAAGAAAAACTTATTATGACCGGAATGCTTAATGAAGATCTGGAAGCGAAAGACGATCTGACTTTTGTCGATATAATGAAAGCCAATTCTTTTATGAAAATGGTTTATCCCATCGTAAGGGAGAAAAAAGACCTGTTTGCACTCACAAAAGTCATACCCGCGGATTTTGAAATAAATGCGGTTTTTGACGATACGGAAAGAGCGGTTAAGAAAAAAGCACTTAAGGATATCGATTACAAATCCGATTTCAAAGAATTCGAATATCCTCATGAATCGCTCGAGGGACTTTTCGTCAAAACGACCGTTTCGGAATTAAAGAAAGCGGCATATCTTGAGAGAGAGGACGGAGAAAACACTCTTTACCACGAAGAAGAAAAAAGAATACCGAAGATTATCGCCGAAACGGAAAGCGAAAACGGCGGAGCAAGGCGAGGAAGCGCATATCACAGAGTCATGGAACTCATGGACTTCCCGCATGTTTTTGACGGCGACACGGTATCCAATCTTCGAATCCACAGGCAGAAAATGGTCGAGAATCTTTTTATCGACAAAGAGGACGATGCGCTTGTTAACGAGAAAAAAGTTTTGGAATTCCTTGACACCGATCTCGCGAAGCGTATGAGTGCGGCATCTGCAAGAGAGCAGCTTTACCTCGAACAACCCTTTGTCCTTTCGGTCAATGCAAAAGACGTAAAAGAAGAATTCCCTTCCGACGAAAAAATCCTCGTTCAGGGTGTAATTGACGTTTATTTCGAGGAGGACGGCAAACTGATTCTCATGGATTACAAAACCGACAGGGTCGAATCCGCCGAAGAACTGATCAATCGATACAAAACGCAGCTTCACTATTATGCTGAGGCGCTTTCGCGCCTTGAAAAAAAGCCCGTGGCGGAAATTCTGATTTATTCCTTCGCCCTCGGCAAAACAATACGGCTGTAATCGGTTTCGCCGGCTATGCCGGAATCGGTAATTAAAAAAAAGCTCCGAAAACCACGGCGTTCGGAGTTTTTTTAGATATATTATGAAAATCATTTTAATTCGGATGCGTGGCTTCCCGGTACGGATTATTTGTTCCGATATATGTATTGCAATTTGAATCAATCAAAAAACATGTTCTTCATCGTCTGTCAATCAAAGCCCTTTCGTAAGGCGTTTCCCGGACGCAATACACCCGTTTCAATTGACAAAAACGCAAAATAAGCCTACAATTTTGTGGTGCGACAGAGTGAATGAAGGCATAAAAAAACTCCCTCGGGAGAGAATATTGAAAATAATTAACCGCGAAGGCGGCAAATAGATTCAGGAGGTATTTCATGAATATTTTAGTTATTAACTGCGGCAGTTCATCGCTTAAGTATCAGCTCATCAATTCCGAAAGCGAAGCTGTTCTTGCGAAGGGACTTTGCGAAAGAATCGGAATGGACGGATCTTGTATCAAACATACTCCTTCAGGTAAGGACAAAGTTACGAAAGAAACTCCTATGCCCGATCATACATATGCCATTCAGGCGGTTATTGATGCTTTGACAGATGCCGATCACGGCGTGGTTAAGTCACTTGATGAAATCGATGCCGTAGGACATCGTATCGTGCACGGCGGCGAGAAATTTGCGAAGTCCGTTGTTATTACGGATGAGGTATTGGATGCAATCGCTGAGTGCAACGATCTTGCTCCTCTTCACAACCCTGCAAACCTTATCGGTATCAACGCTTGTAAGAAGATTATGCCCGGCGTTCCGATGGTAGCCGTATTTGATACCGCTTTCCATCAGACAATGCCCGAGAAGGCTTATATGTACGGCCTTCCTTACGAATATTACGAGAAATATAAAGTACGTCGCTACGGTTTCCACGGAACCAGCCACGATTTTGTATCTGCAAGAGCTGCCGAAATCCTCGGAAAGAAGAGAGACGATTTGAAAATTATCGTTTGCCATTTAGGAAACGGTGCAAGTATTTCCGCAGTAGATCATGGTAAGTGCGTTGACACTTCAATGGGTCTTACTCCCCTTGAAGGTCTTATCATGGGTACAAGATGCGGCGATATCGATCCCGCAATCATTGAATTCATTGCAAAGAAGGAGAATCTTTCCATTTCCGAAATCAACACCATTATGAACAAAAAATCCGGTGTTGAAGGAATGTCAAAAGTTTCATCCGACTTCAGAGATCTTTCCGCTGCAATGGATCAGGGAAATGCACTTGCAAAAATGGCGCTTGAGACATATACTTACAGAGTTGCCAAATACATCGGTGCTTATGCGGCTGCAATGAACGGCGTAGATGTAATCGCTTTCACGGCAGGTATCGGTGAGAACGATGCAAGAGTTCGTTCCATGACAGGCAAGTATCTCGCATACCTCGGAGCAGGTATCGATGAGAGCAAAAACAACGTTCACGGCGAGGAAGCAATCATTTCCAACGACGGCGACAAGGTAACCGTTATGGTTGTTCCCACAAACGAAGAATTGGCTATTGCAAGACAGACTGCAAGTTTGGTAAAATAGTTAAGTCGCCAAAAGACAAAAAACCCGACATCCTTTATGGGATGTCGGGCACAATAAAACATGCAGACGTATCGAAGCGGTCATAACGGGGCGCACTCGAAAAACTTCTGCACATTTAATACATTTATCTTTGAAAGCATTGCAAATACTGTGTTTTCAAATTTCATTATCGTTAAAATTCCTTTTTTCTAAAAAGCTTTTCTAAAAAATTTTTTTAGGAAACCAGGGTTTTAATAAATCAATTGGAGACGTATCGAAGTGGTCATAACGAGCCTGACTCGAAATCAGGTTGTCGGTTTACCGGCACGAGGGTTCGAATCCCTCCGTCTCCGTTTCAGTTGGCTTCATCGGGGTATGAAGCCTTTTTGTTTTGTTTCTCCCGCAATAATATTTGTCATAATATCTGACAATTCTTCTTTTACATCGTCACTGCAAACATGGGCATAGAAGTTTGCTGTAGTTGAAAAATCGCTGTGTCCAAGGTATGACTGAAGATATTTCATAGGTACACGATGTTTCAAAAGAAGTGTTGCTACAGTATGTCTGATTTCGTGTAATGTAACTTTAGGAAGATCGTATTTATCCAAAAGCCTTTTATAAGCAGAGGTTAAATAATCTGGGTTAATAAGATTTCCTAGAGTGTCTACAAAAATGTAATCTGAATCCTCTTCGTTATAGCCTCTTCCAAACAATTTTCGATTATCGTCTTGAATTTTTTTGAGAGCAAGAAACAAAGCTCTTATTTCCGGAGTCAAAGGGAAAGTTCTATAACTACTGGAATTCTTAGTTCGATCTTTTTTTACAAGTTCTTTCTTTCCGTTTTTTCCTTTTACAGATACAACAGTATGGTTGATGGTCAATAAATTCTGCTCAAAATCAACTGCACACCATCGCATACCACATGATTCACTTCTTCTTGTTCCGTAAACGGATGTAAATTGAATTAATGGACCGATTTCCTCTTCGCCTAATAATTCATTAAGATTTCGTAGTTGCTCTTCCGTGAAGGTATTATGTATTATTTGTTCCTTTTTTGGCAGGTCAACGCGATCAGCAGGATTGTATGGAATTAAATCGAGCTTAATTGCATGTTCGAGCGCTTTGTGCAAGACCGCATGATAACGTCGAATTGTTGTTGCCCTAGGAGGATTACCCTTCTTTCCACGTGTACTTCGCTGCATATCGTCATAGAATAGTTGAATATCTTTTAGAGTGAGTTCCTTTAAATGTATGTACTTCGGAGCAAAATATGGAATCAAAATACTGTTTACAGTAGATTCATATCCGACAAAGGTAGATCGCTCAACACGATATTCGATAAATGGAAGCCAGCTTTTCAAATAATCTGTTAATAAAGGATTCTCAGTATCAATAGGTTTTGGCTCATGAAATTCAGCAAGCCTTTCGGAAGCGATTTTTTCGGCTCTTTTTTTATTTCCTTTAATTGTCAAACCGGTTGTTTGCATTTTATTGCGCCATTTACCGGTTTCATCTTTATAGCTAATAACAGAGTACCAGCATTTTCCTTTTGGTTGAACAGTTACTGTAGCCATAAAAACCTCCTTATTTTACTTCTCCGTATTAAAAAAATCGTAAATGGATTTTTTAGGAATTCGATATACGTGACCGATTTTAACGCCGGGTATTTGACCAGTCTTAACAAGGTTATAGGCTTTGACTTTGCAGACATTTATCATCTGACTTACATCGTTAATTGATACTACATCAGGATAATCCTTAAAAAAGTCTTGATATGCGTTTTCTGTACCTTCATTCATTGCAAATACACCTCCTTTCATTTTATTGTGTCAAGCCAACAGCAAATAACATCTAGTTACATTGACAATAATAGCATGCCATTCAAAATGTGTCAATGCAATAATACAAATCCGTTAGTTGCATTGAACATTATCTTGATGTATAATTTATTTATCGTATTTATGGAGAAGAAAGAATGATACCTGATTTGTATTCCTTTGATATCATTGCCTATGATATTGAAAAGTATAATCTTGAGATTAACAGTTCAAATCATACAGAAAGTCTTGTTTTTACAGCAATTTCTGACAATGATTCTAAAGATTTTGATGATCTTGATCCAAGAGAAGAGATAGAGTTTTACATGCTTAAGGATGTACCGCAAGATTCTATTGGACTGTCGCTTTTAGATCTTGGTTCCTCAGATGATTGTAAAACGCTTGATGCATTTGAATATATTGAAAAGGCAATAGACTGTTTATCTTTCTTAGATCTTTCCCTAAAGAAGCGAAAAGCAGATAATAATTTAATTTTCTATATTCCTTTTGATGCAAAGATATTAGATAAAATAGAGAAAATATCCTGTAATGTATTGAATTATTTAGAAAAAGCAGTATCTCTTAAACCTGAGTTAGTATATATTTATCCTTTTTTTCAGTTAACACTTAATCAGCTATGGGTTATAAATAAAAATACCAAAAAAAGGCAGGGTGAAGTGACTTTTGCCGACAAATCGTATACTACATTGGTTAAAGAAATTTCAAACTTTAAAGAGAATTATTATCAAGGAAGGGAAGCGATATACTCGATATTTATGCGACCGGAGCAACTTAAGATTATTGTTTCACCGAATGATGCATTTGAATTATATAAATCATATGCCTCTCTGAAAAACATTCAATTATTCAATCCACATAGGACAGGTGAAAGTGATGAAAAGAAGGAGTATAAGAATTGGGAGGAATTTTTACTTGATAAGCACGGGTTAAGCGTAAATGAGATTTATGGTTATTGTTTTCCAACATTTAAGAAAATCATATTAGGAGTGTTAAATAGTTTAGCAAATTCAAATACTACAGTAAGACAATGCACTTTATGTGGCGGATATTTTAAGACAAAATGGAATTCAAAACAGACTTGCTGCGCAAGAATATATCGTGATACGAAAACAACATGCTATGAGTATGCAAGCAGAAAAGCGTATAAAGAAAAGCAAAAAGAACATCCGGTCTATCAAGAATATATAAAAGCATATAATCGATTGTATGGACGTATCAGAAGAAAAACGGTATCTCCCGATACGCTTATTGCAGATAAGTTAATTGAATTAAGGAATGAATATTATAAAATATATGATGAAAGTGATCCCAAAAGGCAGAAAGAAATAATAGAAGAATTAAGTCAAAAATATGAAGAGATTCTTGCAAAAAAGTAGCGTACGTGAGAAACTCGAATGAAAAGCAAATTATTAAAATAGGCTCGTAATTGTACGAGCCTATTTTAATAATTTTAAGAAACTAAACTGCTATATTCTTTTTGCGGCATAATAGAAGTTTGAATTGCAATATGTTCCAAGTTCTGCAATTGACATATAACCTCCTCTCTGCAACCGTTCTGTCAGTCCGAGCTGCACCGCTCCACGGAAAGGTCCGAGCGGTATTGCTTCAATGCTTTTTATATTATTCCACCATCAACAAAAGTTCCGACTTCATATGCAGCCATGATCTCAGTGATTTTTGAGTTTGAAACCATTTGCTCCTGAAGGATTGCTTCCGCACTCTGCCTGTTGTAAACCTCCTCTTGTAAACGTTTCCTTTCCTCAGCAATCTTCAGATTGTATTCCCTATTTTCCTTTTCCTGTTGAGCCTTCTTCTCTCTTTTGGCTTCCTGTTCCTCTTCAAATTGCCTCAGTTCTGCCTCAGAGGGGCCCGAAATATGTCCCCCTCCGCCAGTTACACGAAAATGTGCTATATCTCCATTTTCATCCAGAGCAATCAGGTATGATAACACCCTTCCCGGTCTTGTAGGATGGTTTTTAATAAAATTGTCAACTTTATCCATGACCTTTTGTGCCAGTTCAGGATTATTCTTCATTTTCTCTTCCAACTCAGGTGGAACAACTATCGCCTTTCCTCCCAATGTAGAATCTAATCTAGACTGAACGCTGGAATCAGCCATATCCGGATCTTGCCCCATTGGTTTC
>JAEEGL010866055.1_pt1 | contig 38381 bp, 37 predicted proteins | sample 9134231 | NCBI WGS metagenome assembly JAEEGL01 (sample SAMN16246548, study PRJNA631951) | gut metagenome | biome: gut microbiome; feature: rumen; material: fiber-attached | host: Bos | place: Iran: Karaj | collected 2018-10
ATTAATGCCACCTCTTTCCTTATTCTTGATAAGTCTTTCTTTGCCACCTTCAGTATCATAGATGTCTAATACACTCCATAGGGTTACATTGGGATATTTATCAGTTATATGCTTATGACTCCAACTGCCAATGTCCTCATATATGAAGATATGGTCAACCATTGGAGAATGATGATTCAACCAAGGTATAAGATATTCATCTAGTTCATTGAGAATAACAGTGTGAATCGCCACTTTCATATTTAACTATTTGGTATTGCTGTTATTCTATCTGCATAATTACTCCATTCTGAAGCTGATTGATATGCACTTAGACTTGCTGATGGCACTAAGATTGGTGCATCATTGGTGTTATAAAAAGCATTAGGTCTTAATGTTGGCGGAACTATAGCATTTACAGTTATACTTGTTAAGCCACTACAACCTCGGAAAGCATTATTGCCTATAGTTGTAACACTATCAGGGATAGTTATACTTGTAAGACTACTACAACCATTGAAAGTATAATTACTAATACTTGTAACACCACTTGGGATGTCTATACTTGTTAAACTAGTACAGCCTTGGAAAGCAGCATTTAGAATGCTTGTAACGCCACTTGGTATATCTATACTTGTAAGACTAGTACAATTTCTGAAAGCATCAGATTGTATCTCTTTAACATTATTTCCTATAGATATATTTGTTAGACCAGTACAATTTCTGAAAAGCCACATACAAATACTTGTAACACCACTACCTATTGTGGCACTTGTTAAGGTACTGCAATCAGAAAAATAAGCATTATTAATACTTGTAACACAATCACCAATTTCAACATCAACAAGGTTTGTTGTTGTTATTTCGCCTATTATTATTCCACTTGAATGCCCACATTCAGCAGAAGCTGTTGAACTGTCAGAATATGTTGCAAGCCATTTTCCTTGGAATGTTGGAGTTGGTGGTGTTGGAGAGGCTGGGTCATAATGAACGCTATTATCAGAAACAACCAATGAGACGGCTGGTTTTATTAAATCAGCAGTTTCATAGTCATGATATGTATTAAATACTTTAAGATTTCTAGCCATAATTAAATTAATTTACAATAATGTATAATGTATTTTCATCCTTGGTTGTTAATGCATCATAAGCACTTTGGGTAATCTTCTTCAATCTAAGACCATCAAACTTGTCATTCAAGTCAATTAATGCTCTAGCTGTTACCTCATCAGCTTCAGCCAAACTGTTCAATGCTCTTGCTGTTACTTGTTCAATTTCATCAAACTTGTCATACAGCACACCACCTTGTACAGGATTTGTATCACCACTTGTAACAGCAGTTGATATGGTTATTGATGAACCAGTAGGTATTGCATCATAAACAGCCTTTGCAGTAGGTATTTCACTGTCTGTAGAACCACTAGTTACAGCTGTAACAACGCTGCTTGAATCTACCTTTCCACTGATGCTTTCATCAATCATTGTTTGAACGTCACCACTTGTAATACCACTTGACAATGCATCTTGGAGTTTAATCATTGGTTTCTCATAGTATTCTCCAGTTGCATTAGTGTCTGATACATAAATATCTCCGTTTCCTCTTACTTCAAATGCATTGTGCCTTGAGTTTATACCCAAAGTCTCATCAATAACACCATTACCAACTGTGAATACAGTGTTGCCACTGTCTCCAACTAAATTTGAACCGCTATAGCTTACATTATATCTACCACTTGCATGCTCTGCTATATTTTTTGCAATGGTATTATTGCCTTCAGCGTGAGAATAATTTCCTATTGCTTGAGTTTGCATACCTTCAGCATGAGAACTTTCGCCACTTGCAATTGTTGTAGCGCCTTCAGCATGAGAGGCACTTGTCATTGCACTAGTAGTAGTACCTTCAGCATGTGAAGCAGAACCATTTGCCTTGGTAAAATAGCCTTCAGCATGAGCATTAGGTGCAGTTGCATTTGTGCCTTGTCCTTGTATAATACTTCTATTACCAGTTCCAGCACTTATTGGAAGTGTAAATGATATTACATTATTTGTAAGGTCAATTGCAGTGCCTGCTGATAGATAATCAATAGTTTTGCCACTGATGCTTTCATCAATCTGTGTTTGAACATCACCACTTGTAAGTGCATTGCCACTGATTGTATTTATTCTAGAGTTAAGGTCATTCAGTGCTTCACCCCAAACTCTTTCATCTTCAGTTAAAGCAGATGATACAGTGTCAACAGCACCAGAAATATAGGCTATTTTGCCATCAAGTGCAGTATCTGCATCAGTCCTTGCACTAACCTCATCAGCCAATGCTGTCTGTAAGATTTCAATGTCTCCATCCAATTCATCTATTTCAACTTGAAGTGCTGCATCAGCATCAGTTCTTGCACTTACCTCATTGTCAATGGCTGTCTGTAAATCAGTATCAGCACTTGTCCTTGCTGAAATTTCATTATCTAAAGCAGTTTGCAAAGCAGTATCAGCAGATGTCCTTGCACTTGCTTCATTATCAATTGCTGTTTGAAGTTCTGTCTCAGCAGAAATTGCCCTAGAAACCTCGTTTGCAAGGTCAGCTGATACATTGTCCACAGCACCGCTAATAACGCTGTCAGCGGCTTCTCTTGCAGCAATTTCAGTGTCTATTGCACCACTTAAAGCAGTAACATCTTCTGTTCTTGCTGAAGCTTCAGCATTAATGGCATTTTGGAGTGCTGTATCAGCATCAGTTCTTGCAGATACCTCATTATCTATTGCTGTTTGTAATGCTGTTTCAGCAGAAATTGCCCTTGCTTCTTCAGTGTCAACAGCACCACTTAGATAATTGATTTTTGTTTCTGTTGAAGCTGTGTATGCACTGAAGTCAGTCTTTTGTACATATTGGTCAAACTCAATTGAGGTATCGCCAATTAGTTCCCATCTCTGTTCATCCTTGAGATAGATATATTCATCGAATCCACTTTGTCCATCTGGTTTTGGAACAAGATAGATTGTATTCGTCATGCCAGTCTCGGGAAGTTCATCAACAATTTCTGCACGAGCTTGTGCCCCAGCAATTGCAAATGCTTCTGCCAATGCATCAGGTAATTCCTCAAATGTATATACAACGCCATTCACTTCCAAGTCTTCTGCCTTTGACGTGAATACTGCAAGACCACTTGATTTTGGCATTGCAATAAGCAAAAATGATACAGTATCCTCGTTGAACAAACTATAAACATGGAATGGATGAACATTTATAATCTTTTCATCAACAGTTTGGAACTGAACATTGCCTTCTGAAGTTATTATTTTATTATAAGCCATATTAATTAATATTTTTTTATAAAGATTTTTATCTAATTTTTTATTATAATTTTAACTTTATGGTGCTGGCGGTATAGAACAACCAAATGGACAAGTTGCAGTATCCATTATTTCTTCAGACACATATGTATTATATGTTGAGCTGTATACATTCTTGTCAAGACCATAAATTAGTTTGTAACCGTTTGTTGTATTTTCTCCTGTGTAACGGCACACTTCCATTACACAAGATTCTGACATTATCTCAATTTGTGGTGATGTGTCTGGAGCTGGACAATCTTCTGATAATTCTCTTTCCCATTTTTCAGTTCTATAGGTTGGACTGTAATAGTTGGAATCTCTGTAATGTACCATCTTATAACCAGTGTTACCTTGAACATGAGCTGGTTCATAGTAGTCAACTTCACAATATGAACCACTTATTTCTTCCCATAGTGGCTCAGTTGACTGAGGTGGACAAAATGACTCATTATGAGTGATGGTTTCCCTTCTTTGATGATATGTTGGTGAAGTTGGATTAACATCCTCTTCAACTGTTACAAGATTGCCTGTATTTGTACCACTTGAACTTGTTTCACAATATCTCTCCACCAATCTCCAATCAGCTTGACCAATTGGACAACTTGTGGTATCAAGAACCCTTTCAGTCCTAGTTGTCTGATATGTAGGTGAATTTGGGTTTACATCAATGTATGTATTTATTTTATATCCGCTATTTGCCATGTCTTTATCTTTATATATTCTCACAGAATGAGCTTAATAATTGCCAGTTTGGTGATGTTTGTGCTGCTTGTATGACAACATATACATACACGACTTCTTCAGGGTCATCAGCATGTTCCAATCTGAATTCAAACAACTGTTGAGATGCAGATACTTGTGGATGACAAATCAAATATCCATTTCCATCCTTTACAACTGATACACTTGGGTCATCAACAGACCATGTGTAATCTCCACTTGTACCCTTTACATTTGGTTGAAGAATAAACTCAGTTGTACCATTTGGATAGGTAAACAATGAATTGATTGTAATTGTATTGATATGAACGTCCAATTCAACAGTTTCATAGGTTGTTGTATTTTGGAATGTTATTACACTGTTTCCACCAACAGTTCCTGCAAACTCAAAATTAACATTTGTTGAACCACTATTACCAGTGGTAGGAGTTATAACCAAATCAAGTGGCTGACTTGAAGATAAACGCCAAGAGTTGGATGATGAAATTGTAACGTCTCCTCTAGTTGTCCAAGTATTTAATGAAAGACTGTCTATCTTTTTATTATTTATAAAAATTGAATCATCAACAACTGCCATACATTTGGTATAATCCAAAATCTTTACAGGTCTACCATCAAATACAGCACTGCTTGAATAAGTGCCAATAATGTTATATCCACCGTCATCAGCAACATCAACATACTTGTATGCATCTTGCTTTTTTCCACTGAACTGACATAGTTTGTTATCAGCATCCAATGGCTGTCCAGCAGAATTGGTCTTTACAACATACATTGCAACGAGATAACCAGTATATGTCTCAACGTGTTCACAGAAATAAACATTGTAAAGTGGAGTAAATATTGGAGTGTATACTTTGTCCTTAATTCCAAAATTATCCTTATAAACTGTAAATAAAGGATATTCTGATGTGTCTGCAAATGTTACAGTATAACCAATTGAATCATCTTGTATATTCATTCCATAATCCAACGATGCACCATATTTCCATCCAAACATCCTATAGTCTTCAGACCCATTTGGTTTGAAACATACAAGATACTTTCCATTGCTTGCATCTGACAATAAATCCTCAAATAATGATGTAATGTTCGATATTGTAAGCTGTATGGAATGCTCCCACTTGTTATTTTCATAATCCTCTTGATAAGTTGCCGATGTAAAATCAACCTTATAATAACTTCCAACAGAATTAATGGTGTCAACCACAAGACTTTCATCTGCACGGTTATCACCCTCAAACTTCAAACTCTTGACATCATCTATATTATAAATCAATAACGGTGATTGAATACCACCAATACCCATCGATAAATCTTGTGAATTACAACTATCAGTACCACCACTGTCTGATGGCTGATTCAAGCTAATATTTCTGTTTAATCTGCAATTAAGTGACATTTTAATACTATTTTTTATAAAGACAAAAAAAAAGAGCAACCCAATATAGAGCTGCCCTTTAATATATGTATACACTGTTATGTCAATAAAGCCTTAACAGTTGCCCAGTCTTTAATTTTCAATGGAGGCTCAGGCTGAGCACCCTCATAGACAAATGAAATACCAGTAGCATCTGCATCAGCAGTTCCACTAGTGTATTCCCATGTAGTAGCTGTTAAGCCATTATCTACACCAAAAGCGAATACCTCTTTGTTCTTGGTCTCAACGAAAATTATGAACTTACCCAAGAAGAAATTCTTATACTCTCCTAATACATCACAGTCAAGATGCTGAATTGTTCCACCAACAGTGTGATTGAAATATCTTGTAGAGTTGTTTCCACCAATTGTACCTGCTGCACCAGCTACACCAGTACCATCAGCAATTGCAAACTCATAAGCTTTCTCACTACCAAGGTCAATGGTATCAATATTGCAGCCAGAACTTGCTGTGAAAGTATAGCCTTCATCCCAGTTTGCAATAATCATTCGATTAACACCAGCAACTGAAGTATTACAAGAATCAGTTACACCTTTAGAAATTTTACAACTTAAACTCATATATGTTATGTGTTAATTTTTTACTTATTTTCCTTTTTTTTATTGAATGGAGTGGAACTAATTCCACCCCATTGTTTCTTTTTATTCTATTACACTGAGTAGATTACCAACTCATCACCGAAGATATAACCAGCATCTGCTCTGTAAGCACCCTTGATGTAGAACTTAGCTTCATCATAAAGGTCATTACCCATCTGTGCACGAAGCTCTTGAGTATCACTCAAAAGGTCAGTTGCAAAGTAAAGGTTGTCCTTAGAAGCTGCAATCATGTGGTTCTTTGGAAGACCAACAAGTACAATTTCCACACCCATATAGAATACCTTACCACCTTCAATAGTGAAAGAAGGAAGAGTTACCTGATAATTGGTAGGAGTGGTTGAAAGAGCTTGCTTCAAATATCTCATAACGTCAAGAGATACAAAAATCTTAACAGGAGCTTTCTCTGGCTCAAATTCTGCATCTGCCAATACATTGTCAGGAATCAAGTCATATACTCTCTGAATCTCAGCAAGAACGTTAGTAGCATCAATAGTTACAGTGTTCTGAACTTTAATGGTGTTAGCATCAGCAAGAGCCTTATCCAAAATACCATCATGGATACCTGCTACAGTATTGCCACTTCCACCCCAAATTATTCTCTCAATGTCGTTTGAAAGAGAATTCTGAAGATGGAACATAATAGCACTCTCAAGGTTCTGAGGTTCACCAACTGCTGGCCACTTGTCCTTTGTTGCACCAATTGAGTTGAATACCATCTCAGAATATACTGAGTCAAGGTCTTCTAAGCACTGTTCCTCGTTAATCTTGTAGTTCTTTACAGAAATTAAAGCTTCCTCAAGACTGAATCTCTGAGTTGGAGACCATGCACAATCACGACCATCAACTTGAGAAATTGTGTTGTTAGCCATCACAAGTTTCTTAATCTTAGAATCCTTTGTGATGTTTGGCAAAACTCTTACATAACCATTGTCAATAGTATGAGCCTTCTGAAGTGTCTTGTAAAACCACTCTGGCTGATTCTTAACGGTATAAGAAATGTTGTTTTCAATCATTCTATTTGCTGCCATAATATTATGTCATTAATTAAATTATTTACAATTATTTTTTTTATAAAGATATTTTATTTATTTTTTTTTACCTTTTGTAGTTAAGAAGTCTAATAGCATCAGTCAATCCAAATGTTGATTCACTAGAATTGTCACTTGCTTGAGCAATAACAGTTGGAATTGGACTTGCACTTGGCATTCTCTCCTTCATCAATGAAAGCTCACTCATCGTTGCATCCTTTGCTGCAATAAGACTGTTGATAAAATCAACAACCTCTTGTGGAAGCTGATATTCAACACCATCAATATCAAATGGTACTAATGTTGATGGAACTTCCTCAGTTGGCTCTTCAGCAGGAACTTCAACATCTTCCTTTGGCTCTTCGTTATCTATTTCTGCTGAAGCAACTCGCTTCTTCTCATCATCCTCTTCATCTCCAACTTCTGCATCCTCTTCAGCGCTAGGAGCGTCACCTTCGCCATTAGGAGTATCAACTTCTCCGTCACCTTCTGCTTTAGGTTCTTCATCATCTTTCTCATCTTTTTCCTCATCCTTTAGTTTCTCTTCAGCAATTGGTGCTTCAACAGGAACATTATCTTCAGTTTTCTCACCAACTTTAGTCTCAACAAACTTATTGTTTGCATCAATTACAATTACACTGCCATCAGCCAATAAATACTCACCTTCTGCTACAAGGTTGTACTCTGTGTCTCTTGCATATCCCTCGGCATCAACCTCAATCCAATGCTCATCATCGATGAAATATTTCAATGACACCTCACCACTGTTGGTATCATCATTCTTTGCAATATCTGAGATTTCCTTTGCTTCTTCTGAGACCTCATTCATGAACTGAATGAACTTTTGGAACATGTTCATTTGTTTGCTTGTTACATCTAATTTTTGCATATTTAAATTAACATTTGAATTATTATTTCTTACAACATTGCAAAATGCTTCGACACTTAGTCCTTTAACTTCTCCATCAACGATTTTCTGCCAAAGAGCTTTGTTGTAAACCTTATATTTAATCATCAAAGTGCCTTTTGGAACCGTGAAGCCATATAACTTGTGTGCATCGTCATTCTTCTCATCTTGAACAATCCACAGCCTTTGCATATATACATCATCTTCCAATACATCATCATATGTCAAGCTTTCATCATATAGCATTGGATGATTCAGTGTAACCCTATGGAAGAAACCATTTGCAAGAAACTTTGCAGCAGCATTCGCTATTGCTTCCTCAGTCCAACGAATGTAATATAGATTACCGTCTTTTGCTTGTCTAAGAATCAGTTGGTTTGGAATGAGAATTGGTGAAACAATCTCATGCTTGTAATGCTTCGAAAACCAAATCATATTTTCTAACTTTTCCTTTTCCATTGCAACAAAGTCAACAGAAATTGCTGGTTCTGAAACAAATGACACTGCTGCCAAACCTAGTGAATTATCATCTATGATTACATCATAAATTGGTATACTAACGTTACTCATAAAATTTTCTAATTTTTTTATAAAGATATTCAATTAAATAAAATAAAAATGGGAAGATTCAACGTCTTCCCATTTAAATATATTATTTTAGCATATTGTTGCTTCCTGCCATCTGACGAACTGTTGTTAGATTGTTAATTCCCCTACAGATGTCAGTTACAGCAACTTGTGGTGTTATATTGATTGTTCCTATCGCTCTTTCAATAGCCCTTGTGCCATTTTCATATTCAAAGTTGTCACTAATCTTCTGATAATTCAACACACCACCGTCTGCAAATCGTTTGATGGCATTCTGCTTTGAAGAAAGCAATGTGTGCTTTCCACCATTTCCTTCAGCATTGATGGCATCAAGCAATGGAAGATACTTCGCTGTGCTTCTCTTGTTAATAACTGCTTCGCCTTTCTCTACCTCAACACCAAGTGATGGTATTTTAACGCCGCCTTGAGCGTGTGACTTTCCACCAAGAACACCACCATCAGCAAGTTTTGACAACTGTTTTGACAATATACCAATTTGTGCTGCTGCCAATGTGGTTGCCAATGCACCCATTGCCAAACCAACTGGTATGAAAGGCTTTGTTGCAAAACCGTTGATTGCTGCAAGAGCACCACTTGCCAAAGCTTCAACCATCTGAACTTTCAGTTCCATTTTCCTCTGCTGCTTCTTCTTTCTCTCAAGCTCTTGCTCTCTTCTTTCCTTTTCCCTTTCAGCTCTCTTCTCTTCAGCTTCCCTTTGGGCTAACAATGTCATTTCATCTGCTTGCTGTGACTTGAGTTGTTCAAGTCGTGTTGCACTTGCATTTGCCATTTCAGAGTTGATTTCTGATAGCCTTGACTTTGACTTGTCAACCTTTTCAACAGCCTTGTCATGGATTTCCTCAGCTTCTTCCAAAGCCTCTTCAGCTTCCTCAATGGCAAAGTCCAACATCATTCCAATGGTATCGCTTAATCCACCAACAATAGGGTCAACAAATGCATCATAGGCATCTTCAATTGTCTTGCCAATGTCATCCCAATTAACATTTCCAACAACGTTTTGGTCAAAGTCCATAAATTGGTTTCCATTCTTTTTGGAAGTGTCACCACTTTGTGGCTCGTTGACGTTCTTTTGTGCTTGATTCTGAAGTTCAATTAACTTCTTAAGCGCTTCCTCTTTATTATTGCAAGCTTCAATGTATTCCTTGGAATCCTCACCATAAATCAATTTAACCTTGGCAAGATATTCATCCCAAGCTAATGTTAAAGTCGGAATCTTGTTGGCAATGGCAGTCATGGCATTCCACCATGCAGTTCTGTAATCGTTTGCAGCCTTCTTTGCTTTGTCCTTGTTGAATAACTTATCCCAAATCGAAGTATTGACCTTTTGTGGTAAATCAGTTGTGAACTTGCTAAGACTAGCTGTAATGTCTTCAATTGTCTTTTTATTTATTCCAATTGTTTTCTGAGCAATTTCCTTTTCTGTTTCAACTGACTTGTTTTTCTTCTGTTCAAGGAAATCGTTTACATATTCAATGTAAATGCCATATAAATATTTATATTCATCCTTGGAAAGTTGTGAAAATAACTTAACTTGTTTTGCTTCAGATTCAAATTCTTCAGCAGAAATAATCCCTATATTTTTTATTGCTTCTTCCTTGTCTTTCTGAGCTTTTTTGAATTCCTCTGAATCCTCACCATAAAGTTCCTTGATTCTTTCAAGCTCTGCATTCCAATTCTCTTCCAACAAAGGATTAACTTCATTTTTGGCTGATTGAAGCCCTTTCATTAAGCCAAGCAATGACTCCATTCCTTCCTTGAATGCACCAAGTTCACTTGTTGCACCACTGATGTTTTCCCTATAGTCAATGAAATGGTCATAACCCTTCTGTGTCCTTTGGATATCAAGCAACTTTTGCTCTTCTGCTTCAAGTTTCTTTAAGGCTTCCAATAACTTATCTTCAGGACCATTTTTGAACTTTTCAACCTCATCATTGGCTGCTTTAATCATCAGTTCTTGATTCTTTAACTGATTTTCCAACGTTGTTTTGAGCAGTTTGTCTTCAGCCTTTAAATGATACTCCCTTGCCTTTTCCTCTGCCTTCTTCAGTTCTTCAGCAGCTTTCTTTGCAGCATCAGCAGCAGACTTTGCAGACTTCTGTGCTGACTTGCTCTTGCTCTCTTGCATCTCACGATAGAAATTGGCTTCCTCAACTGCAATCTTGTTCAACTTGTCCTTGTTGTTTTTTGCCATTTTCCTTCTTTCCTCAAAGTCCTTCTTCTGAAGTGCAATACCTTCTTTTGAATACTTTGCTTGATTGCCCTTCTGAGCTTTTAGCATCTCCAATTGATGCTTTGTCTGCTTGTTCTGTTCTTCAGCAAGTTTGGCAGTCTTTTCCTCTTCTATACTAACAATTTTATCAGCATACCCAGTCTTGAAACCTTGAGCAATCTTGTTAAAATTCTCTTGTGCAATTTGAGCAGCCTTCTCCCATTCACCACTGAATATTGCCTTTATAATATCACCAAGTGAACCAAATGACTTGATTGTTTCCCAAACAGCATTTCCAAGACCGCTGACAGCACCCTTAACCTTATCAAACCACGTTGATAGGTTCTTGAGTGCTGGGAATGTCTTCTCAAACCATCCAACAAGTTCTTCCCAATGCAATATAAGCTCTGTTACAGCAGTGATAACCAACATCAAAGGAATTGCCAACAATGCACCCCTTAATGCTTTTGAAGCCATAGTACCATTTCCTAGAGCCTTGGCAAAAAGGTTTGACATTACACTTCCTTCCTTCAAAGTAATGTTGAGTTGGTTGAGCGATTGTATAATTGACATCGTTGACATCAATTTCTTCATTGATTCTGAAGCATCTTCATTCTCGTCAGTGAAGACAGCCATTACACCATTATACAACTGTAAGGCTGATGTTGTGCTCTTTGCAACGTTAATTAAACCTGAAAATGGCTTGTTAATACCTTCCAATGATGATTTGTAGTTTCCAACATTTCGTTGGTGATTGCCCATTTGAGCATCAACCTTCTTTAGTGAATCATTGAGCTTGTTATACTCATCAATAAGTCCAGAAACATCACCTTTGGTATTCTTTATAACCTTTCCAAGTGCTGTAAGATAACGCTGTTGCTCAGCATATGTGCTACCAGCACCCTTTGCAACAATTTCCCTTGCTTGCTTTAATTCATACTGATTCTTGATGGACTTTCTATATTCAGTCTCTTCCAACTTTGCCCATGCATCAGCATATCGTTGTGCCTTTTCAACAACCTTTACATAATCGTCAAATGTCTTGGTGGTGTTTTTCACACTATCACCAAGACTGTCAACGCCTTTAACTGATTGTTCAATGCCATCAATTTTAATTGAATATTCTCTAGTTTCTGCCATTTTATTTTTTTTTTATAAAGAAGTTAATTAAGCGTTAATAGACTTAATGTAGCATCATCGTGTTCTGTTACATCATGTCCTTCAATTGATTTGACCTTATATAAACCATCATTGAATAGTATAAGTGTTCCTGCATTAATTCTATTATATAAATCATTGGTAAGTTTTATTGGAACATCTACTTGATAACCAGTTTGAACATGAAGATTAAAGAAAATATCTGTTATCGTCTTTACACTCTTGTGCTGATTCTTCAAAATATTATAATCCAAAATATATTCCCTCTTTGAGTTATTTGCTTGTTTTGTTACCAAAGAATTACTAGGTATAATTAATCTTGCCACTAGGTCTTGACCATCCAATTCATCATATTTAAATTGAATAAAGTCACACATCTGAGTATCAACATTCCTTCTTAAGAAGAATAACCTTGAAGTTGCTGTTGTTTTTGGGTTATCACCTTGTACATTTAAGTATGTTGTCTCACTATCCCAAGCATTCTTTTCAGAAATAACAGAAATTGGTGCTCCACTGACTGATAAACCCAATCCATTGATGAATTTAATATCCTTGTACCAATTGTAACTCCATTGTGACTCATTTTTGACAATTGAACCACTTGTATTTGACTCATTGGTGATGGAAATTCCACCAGTATAACCACTTTCATCCCAAGGATTGGTCTCGGTCTTATATGGTGATTGGTTTCCCCAATAATATCCAGCTTCATTCTTATCAATTTTCCACTCAAGCTGCCTCGTTGACGGCAAATCCAACACCTTGAACTCAGCATCCTTGATATTTGCAAGCCCATCAATTGAAATAATGTTGCCCATGATGTTATTCTGTGTGGCATAGTCAATTGAGAAGGTGTTTTTATTTGGCATGGTTAGCCTTAAATTAAATGTCTGCAAGAATTTATTCAGCCAATCGTTGCATTTCGTTGTTGGCAAGAACTGATTGACATTTGTTATCTTTTCAGTTGACAAATGCTCAAATGTCGGGATTGGAGCTGAAGAATTTGGATACCAAGTCTTTTCAGAACTGATAAAACCCATCTTGAACAAGAAATTTAAGCTTGTTGCATTAATATAATCTTGTCTCCTTACCCATTCAGAGTGACAACAAGTATAAGTACCAGCATGGTGAAGTGGCATTATAACCTCAAAGTTGACATTATCACCCTCTTCAAACCATACAACGGTGTTGATTATCCATCCACCACTCTTGTTGTCATATGCTGTTGCTGTATTTCTTGTAAAAGTCGTTCCTTGGTCTTCAAATGGATATGTCCTACTACCATAATTGCTAGTGGTGTCCCAAGCTCCTGTCTCAAAATTAACCTTATTATAACCTTGGAATTCAGAGTAACTGTCATCCCTAACAAGTACTTGTGCTGTATCCTTTGAATATTCAAAATCAGAACATGTATAATCCCTAGACATTTGGAAATACTTCTGATTGTTATATGTTTCAAACGTTAAGTTTCTGTCAACCCTTGGTAATGCCAATAGTTCACCCATCAAGGCAAATCTGTTTGCAGCTTGGAAATAACCATAGTACTCAGCATCATAAACCTTTGAGAACAATGCTCCACCAAGACGAGCACCAGCAACGAAATCACTGATTGGCTTGTCTGAATACTCCTTGATTAACGTTGCATAGCCATTCTTTCCATAATAAGTTTGATTGTCAGCCCCACCACACTTCACACCACTGTATCCATCAAAAGAATAAACTGTGTTGTTCTGACTGTAATGTGTTGGCATACAAGGTATACCACTGTTGAACGAATATAATTGAGGACTGTCAAAAGGATTTCCTTTCTTTATCTGAAACTCAAATGGCTGTTGCTCCAATGATGTATTGTCAGCTTCATCGAACATACCACCAACAGCTTCAGTATTGTCATTTTCATAAATGTTTTTCAAACCTCTAGTTTCATCCATAAAATTCGTTGATGAACGTTCCAAGGTATATTTCATCTGACCGCTGCAATGAATCCTATACCATCCACTCTTTGGGATTCTCACAGCATAGCCACCATACTCACCACCTCTTGTCAGCATGTGTTGGTCATTCTTGTATACTTTGACTTTGGTAAAGTTATCTCCAGCTTGAAGAGGACAATCCACACCACCTCTGTAGCTTCCGTCAAAATACTGGTCATTATTTCCATAATAGCCATTCTCTGACCAAAGTGTACACGTTTGCAAGGTTGTAGATATATCTGCACTGTAGTTTGGGAATGTATAATTGAAGTTCTTTGAATTGGAATAATCAACATCAAATTCAACATAATAAGGACTTTCCCTTTCATTTAGGTACTTGGAATAATCATATTGGAATGTCTGATATAAATCTTTGAACTTCTCATCACCAAATATATTGCCTTGAACATTATATCCTTCTGTTGCAAACATGTCCTTAAGCAACGAACAAACATTATAGCTAGGAAATACATTGGTCAACCCAATTGTATGCTTTCCATATTCCAAGTTCTGTGTGTAATGGTCAAGATTGTCTTGTATTGCATCTTCTGCCACGTTCATTGGGAGACCATAAAGAATATAGGGATAACAAACATGATTGTCCCTATATTCGACATCAATAAGATTATCACTCATTCCCATCACATAGTTATTGGTCTTTGTGTAATCCATTAAGTTGTTCATTGGCTTTAAATGCTCTTGAATCTCATTCAATTGCCTATCACCCAATATGTCACTGACAGTCTTTGAAGCAGGATTGTACAGATTTCCCTTGAAATACTCTGAATCAATCTCCGTTAATTTCAACTTTCCTTTCAATATCAATATCTCATCCACATATAACTCAGCATCATATACCCTTCCAAACTTGTTTGGGACATCAAAATCATCAATGTAACCAAATATCTGCTTGTTTCTAGAAGATGTTGGAATAGATATCTGATAAGAATACTCAATCTCCTTGACAATAAGCTCAGTCTCATCCTCAAACTCCTTCTGAAGGGAAAGATATGTCTTGCTGTCAAAGTCACATAACTGATTTTCTATATATAATTGTATATTCATTTTATATTATACATTTACTAAATTATCTGCATCGTGATACTCCAATTCCAATTCAAACTCATTGTCATTGCTGTTTGTCTGTATATCAAACTTGTCAACAATTATAATCTTGAACATTGGCTGTGATAAACCATTCAATAAGAATATATATTTTGATTTGTTCAACTCATTCAGCCAATTTGCTGTCTCTAGGTTTATCTCATGTGTCTTAACTGTAAAGGTTATTTCATTCCTCTTCTGCTTGGTATATTCCAACTCATACTTGTCAGTAAACTTGCTGATTGGATTTATGAAATATGTTGATTGGTCATCAATCTTCCTCTCAATGGTCTTTGTATTGGTGAAATTAAAACTGTCAATACCTCCCAACTCATTAAGGAAGAATATAACGTTGTTGCCCTTGCAATGAGGCATTACCTCATACTTTATCGGCTCTGACAACTCATTATAGCCATCCCAAGCATAAACCATCACATAGCCAACTTGCTTGTTGTGGAATGCCTCAATCTCATTCAAGTCAAAAGTATCATAGAGGTCATACCTAATGTCATTCTGCTCAATATACTGTACACCATAACGAGTTTCCAAGAACACACCACTGTTGGTATAATAAGACTTCTTCAAACTTGTAACATTCGAAGATGATAACATCGATATGCCAATCCATTCGTCATAGTTATAATAACGATTGAAATTGTTTGTGAGAAATTTTGTCTTTGTCCCACCAGTGTAATAATATTCATTATAATCCACAGATTGGAACTTTGTCAACGTTGTGGGCATTATAACTGCACCACTGTATGGAACAGATACCATCGATGCCTTTGAATCATACATCTGATATGCCGTTATATTAACAGATAACGGAGTATTCCTTGTCTGATACTTAAAAGGACTTGTAACATTGAAACTGACCTTTGGATTGTTGTTGTACTTCTCCATCGTTATGTTTGAAGTGTTGGAATCAATATTGCCTTGCAACATAAGCACCATCTTGTTTGGAGACAATGCTTGATAGGAAGAATATGTTCCACCAACAGTTATGCCACCACCACTTACTGATATGCTGTATGAAATGGAAGTGTCAATATTGCATTTAATGGTGTTGGATGACTGTAATACAAAATTGAAGAAAATTGAATTCTTCTTCAAACACTCCATAAGATTGATGGTAACAACACCAGTGGTGTTGAAACTGTCAGAACTCGTGGAAGCACTAGATGAACCCAAAATCTCCTTGTAATAACCATCATCATTATTATTGTCCTTGATGATTAACTTTACATTACTTGGATTACCAATTGTAAAAGTAACATATGGCTGCTCAATGGTATGAGAATTTGCCAATTGAATAAAATTATCTAACGAACTTGCTAATATTTCTGCCATCTCTTCTATTTTTTAAATTCTTCATCTAAATCTTCAGTCATTGCATCGAAAATCATATCCGACCATTCATCCCAATAACTGTCTATCGCTTCTTTAATTGGAGAATCTTCATCTTTCTCCCAACCACCCTCAAACTCTTCAAATAACGGACGTGGAGACACACCTTCCTTAATTCCATGCCAATAAATCCTCCTACAAATGTTTAAAACATATTCATTGTCACTTGTTATACCCTTGGAACTGCACCAAGCTGCAATAATCTCAATAGGAGGGAAATGACCCTTTCCACTTCCCTTCTTCCTTCCAGCTTGAATGTACTTGATGTAATCATTGACAGTTATCCTAATCAAATCAATGTCATCAACATCAACTTGAAGGTCTTTATACAATTGACTGTCACCAAGGTCTTTGCCAGCTAAAACAGACTGTATAACAGCCTTTATCTCTTCAGCAACCTTGACAACAGCCTCCCTTATCCTTTCTCTATCCATCAGTTAAAATTTATTGTTGGTAACTTCCACGACAATGATAAACTTTCACATCCACTAGCATCATCAGTGTCAATGCTACTAAGAAGCTCTTCATTATTAAATTCTTTATTTGGGTCAAAATAATCGTCATCTGAACAGAAACTAATCTCATTGACAACACTTGCCTTGATGCTTAACCTTACACCATAAGATGCATCATCATACCAACGCTGCAATGTCAATATTGAATAATTAATTATATTAACAGATGACTCTCCATCCCTATACAAATTCCTCATCCTTGCAATAAACTGTTGGGCAATCTGTGAAGCAATCTCCTGACAACTGACATCCGTCAACTGCTCAACATCATAGTTCTCCAACGATTGAGGATTCAATACAATGTCAATGCTGAACGAACAAGGAACTGTGCCATCTTGAACATTTACATTGCCAAAATATAACGGCATCTCAAGAAAAACCAATGGGGTAGGGTCTTCACCAACACCAGCAGCTTTGGATAACAAGTCATACTTGAAACTGTTCACCAATTTATGCTCTTTTGAACATTTTTTTACCAAATCATATATCTGCTTTATCATATATTTTTTTTTATAAAGAAATTATATCTTGACAATACCAATGAAATTCTTTGTTACCTTAATGTCATAGTCAATCTTCGCTTGTAAAGCAATCGCTAACGACATTATCCTATCATCCTTGCATCCACTCATTGCCTCAAACTGCATCTTGCCACTCTTCAAAAACTTGCCCAAGAACGTTCCAAATTGACTGAACAACTCTCTATCCACCTCATTGAAAGAAATGCCATTCTGAGCAATTCTAACAGCCAAATTGGACACAATCTGTTCCTTGGTTGAGTTTGTTGTCAACCACTCCCTTACCCTTGACTTATTCTTGACAAGCTTCATTATCTCTTGATACATTGGAGCACCTAATCCATTCACTTCAATATAGCACATTTGAAGATTCACAGCATCATTGATGATGGCGGCAATCTGTTGATACTTCATACTGAGTGTTCCAGACACTTTTATCTGTTCAACTTCATTGTTTTCGTTAATCTTGGTAACAATCGTTTCATCAGAGCCATTTCCACTCAAGTCAACGCCAATCCAAGTCCTCTCATAACCATAGTCATACTTCTTGAAACAATTCTCAAATCCTTCAAAAAAAGTTAATGATGAATCAAGGAAAATGCAGTTATATTCTTGGTCGAAGAATTTCTTTGGGGTGCTCTCCTTTAAATCATTGATATAATCCTCTGATGCCAATTTATCATCATATATTGTTCTTGTCATGCAGAAATAATCATCATGCTTTCCATTCATTCCCCTATTATAGAAATTGAAGAAAAAACCTCGCTTTCCAGCAGGAGTTGATATCATTATCACCTTCTTGCATCTCACCTTGGTAATCGGCTGAATAACATTATACCATATATCTTCACCATTTGATAATTGGTCAGGAAAATAACTCGCCTCATCAATTATTAATATATCAGATACAGTGTTACCACGAATGCTTGTAGGAGCTTCACCACTGAAGAACTGCAATACAGTGCCAAAAATCGATTCAATCCTCAAGTCAGATGCATTGGATTTCTTTACAATCTTTAATGGCTCAAGATACTTCATCAACTCAGCATATATCTTCTGACCATGCTTGTAACTTGGAGTAATATAAGCAGAGAACTTGCCAATCTTGCATAAACTCTCAATACAAGCAATCTCTGCAAAGGTTGATTTGCCACACTGTCGGCTCCAATTGAGTATCATGTACTTTATCTTTGGATTATGCAACGCCTTATAAGCCTCCTTCTGTCCTTCTGATAAATCTATTTTAAATCGAATTTTCATTTTCAATACCAAAATCTACAATCAATTCACCATTGATGTTTATATCAGCCTCAAGTGGCTCATCCATTCCTGTCATCTTCTTAAGAGAATCCAAGACCTCCCTTGCTCCCTTAAGGTCATTCTTGTCAATCATCTTCTCATATAGGTACAAGTATCTTGCAACAAACTTGCTCTTGAGCTGCTTCTTGTTCTCTTCAAACTCTTCAGCAAACTTGTCAATCATTACACTCCAATATTCATAGAAAGACCTATCTGACTTTGAAGAGTTGTCATACTTTCCTTCTACAAACTTCTCTCTTATCTGATACTTCTGTTTTCCTCTGATACAGTCATTATACATTGCCTCAATTACTCTCTTTTTCTCAGCAATTGTATTTGCATTATGTCCATTAGTTATACTCATAATCTTATACTTTTTTATAAAGAATGAAAGGTGTACACAAAGTACACCTTATCTCTTCCTTTTATTCGCTTCATTCAAGAACTTTGTCTGAGCTTGCTCAGCCCTTACCTTTGCATCAGTGTACTGTAAATAGGCAAATACATCCCATACATTGTAATCCAATACCTTCTCCAAATCCAAGAATACATGATTGGCTAAAGATGATACAATGTGCATCCAATGATAATCCCTCAAGAATTTACTGTATGCTGGCGCTGTAGCTTCACCCCCTCCACCTTCATAGATGCTTCTGAAAGTTTCTTGTAGGCGAAGCTTTTCTTGAAAAAATGCATCACAAACGGCAAACAAGTTGAACAAGACAACTTACTTAACTTGTCAACCATCACTTGACTGTTGCCATCATAAGGAATATATTCACCTTTGTCATCCTTTGATAATAATAATACTGACAATAATTCAATATACTGAATTGGAGAATCTTCCTTCATCACCACATCAGCATCTATGAACTGCCTAAGAGACATCTTATCCAATGGAGGCACTGTAAACCTCTTACCATCAATTATTATCGATGCCTTTGCATTCTTAATAAAATCAGACGGTGAATAAATGAAACTAATTGAATGAGCAAGCTTCTCATATACATTCCAAGGCAAATCAAGACAGAAATCATCACTCTCACCCATTAACCTTGACAATATAATGGACTCATTCTTCTTCAACTGCCTAAACTTATCAACCTCATCATCAATATCATCAATATCCTTCAATTTATAAAATGCCCTACAATATTGCTCCAATGTTAAAGAATCCCAAGATGTTGGTAACTTGTATGATTTTCCATTTATTTCCAAATCTAAAAAATCTTTACTCATATTTCCAAATATAATTTTTATGTGTGCCTCTTTTTATTTGTCATCTTTTTTTCGAGGTCTTCCTGCCTTTTTCTTTTCCTCTGTAACTTCCTCTTCATTTGGAACTTCAGACGCTGTCTCATTTATAACTTCCTTAACTTCCTCAACAATACCTTGAATCCTATTCTCAGCATTCTCAATTGTTGGCTCTTCCCTCTTAAGCTCAAAATCCTCATCAGTTGCCAAACCATTATTAACCAACGTCAACTTTCCATATTTGTAGAAATTCTGAATGCCAATGTAATATTTTGAACCTTGACACTTGCAACCATTCTTCGATTCATTGGCATTGTATAACTCATTATACATGTCCACTAATTTATCAAAAGGAAAAGTTCTCCTGTTTGAACCAATCTCTTCAAGATATTGCTTTGCCTTCATTACCTTTTCATAAGTATAACCATTTTTGCTAGAAATACTAACATTTCTTTTTTCCATAATATATAAATTTTATAATAATTATTTATCTTTTTGATAAAGAGCGATAAACACTATATGTCAATGCACTCGCTGTAATCAAACCCCATAATACAAACATTGGATTCCATATATATGCCAATATAATGTTTGGTATTAGATTTGTCCAAAACTGCATGCAATACTGACACGAAAACGGCTCAATTGCAAAACAATCCAACTGCAATAAACTGAATTTGGGATTCCATTGCAATAGATATGCCACGATAATGCTTGCAAACATTAATATAAGCAATGTAATGAATTGCCATAAACTTGGAATCAATAACATTAATATATTCATTTTAATAATTGCTTTTTATAATTGATTATTTCCTCATCATTCTTAACAAATTTTTTCAAACGTTGAATGATTTGACTTACCTCACTAAATGACCTATTGGTAATCTTTGCCATCTTCTGATAAGAGACTCCTGCTTTTTCACTCTTCAATCTGAAATAAATAAGATAAATGTCACATTCTGCTGGGGTGAACATCTCATTCAATCTCTTTGAAATAAATTTAAATAGCTTGTTGATATTGTCATTCCTTTCTTCATTGTCTTGCCATTCATTATCCTCAACAGCAATCTCACATATCAACCTCTTTGCATCCTCACTTATATCACCCTTGTTATTCTCATATCCATGAGATATTCTCCATAATAAATCATTGTCATTCTGCTTGAGACTTCTCTTGTTCTTATTATCAGCATTGAAATAACTGAATTTGGATGCAATGAAGAAATATTTTTCAAAATCATCAACTATTGTTCCATTCATTATTGAATCATATACCTTTAATATTGTATCTTGATAAACATCATCAAATATATAATCATTATAGGTGATATTCTTCTTTAAATTCTTCTTCAATCTCTTCTCATTCTTTGCAACATATTCCAAAAACTCCCTTGCATGATGTTCATTTGACATATTCCCTCACCAATTCAATTAATCTTTGATATGGAAGATTGCCAACATTTCTGAATATCTCCACACCATTATCTTCCAATATAAGAGTTGGAATGCCATTAATCCTATAAGATGCCTCCACCTCATCAATATTTTGCTTATAACAGCTTAATTTTAACTCTGTGGACAACTTATCCACCACGTCCTCATAACCCTTACAGCAGCCACAAGAATCATTAAAAAAATAAACTAAATTCATATATAATAATATAATTTTTTTTATATATAAATAAATATTACATTATATATCCAAATTATAAATATTTTACAAAAAAAATAAGGAGAACATGTTCACCGTCATGTTCTCCAAGTTAAAGTCCATTAAGTAAGGTAGCGAAATAATATAATGCCCAATGCCTCTAACCTATATTATTGATATTGCCATTCAATTTATTGGATGGTCTATTTCTTATCTTCTCTTAAATTGATTATATTATAAGTTTCCTCAACATTAAAACAAGGACAATCTTTATTGCTAAAAGTGTTATGTCCATGTATTTGTGCCTTTGGATATTTTGTTAATAATATTCTTAATAAATCCCATAATGCTTCCTTCTGCTCCTTGGTTCTAGTGTCCTTTGGCTTGCCATCTTTATCCAATCCACCAATATAACATATTCCAATGGAGTTCTTGTTATGTCCTGTACAATGTGCACCTATCTCACTATCTTGTCTACCTCTTTCTATTGTACCATCTAGGTCTATCACATAATGATAACCAATCTTTTTGAATCCTCTTTCTTTATGCCATTTATCTATATCTTTTGCCTTGAAGTCTTTTCCTTCTTTCGTGGCGCTGCAATGTATTACTATTAAATTAATTGTCCTCATCTTGTTCAACTGTTATTCCATCAACTTTATTCACCCATATAATCCTACCAAGGTTTTCACCATTCTTTTCAAAATGACATTTATATGGGGCAACATATTGGTTATAATATGGGTTTTTATATTGCATTAACTTATTCATCATCTTCGTCATCAGTATCATTAGGAAGTTCACCAACATCTATTCCTTTTCTTATATTCATTCTTTCAATTTGTAATCTCTCCTTCTTGTCAAAGTATCTCTGCATATCTCTCTTCATCTGAACACTCTCTGACTTGAAGTATGATGTTATGCCAAATACTGATGCAGCATAAATAAGTGCCTGACCTAATACCCATAACACTGAATTTGAAATATCACCAATTGGAGGCACAATAAATCCTGCAATTGTCAATGCCCAACCCAATACAAATGCTGCTACAGCAGTGATAATGGCAATCTTCTCCTTGATGGTACACTTATCATATGTATCTTTAACACTTTTCATTTCTTACATTTTTTTATAAAGAAGAAAGAAAATTAATATTTACCACATAGATAGCACCATTATTTATATATATTTATTAAGTTATTGATAATCAGTTAATTAATATTATTTCAATGCAGTCCATAATGAGCTTACTTATATATTTTTTCCTGGTGCTACTTATCTTTGTAATATATTGATTATGAATATTTAACACTCGATTTATATATATTTGGAAAAATAGTACTATCTTTGCAAAATATTAGTTTAAATAGCACCATAGTGATACTCATTTATTAAATAAAAAATAGTCATGAAAGTAAGCCTAGCTCGAATTAGATTGTATTTAAAGACAAGTAAGAAATTGGCTGATGGTAGTTCACCAATAATGTTAATGTGTTGTTTCAATAATCAGAGGAAGGAGATATCTACTGGATATTCTTGTACTCAGAAGTATTGGAACAAGGTTGAGCAATGTATCAAGAAAGGTTATCCCAATTATCTAATGATTAATCAGTCAATTAAAAAACTAAAGGATGATGCCATTGCATTAAGAGACCAATATGAAGCCAATGGAGAGTTTTATACACCTTCGATGATACTTTCTCCAAGGAAGGTGCTAAGTGCTGTTACAAACGATTTAAAGACGCTTATAAGCAATTATATTGCTGATAAGGGAATAGAGAATAGGACAATTGAAAAATTTTGGATTGTATATCGTTCTGTGACTCGTTTTTATGGTAGGGAGGTGATTATAAATGAGATTGATGAGAGTTTTTGTCGGCGTTATGGAAGGTGGATGGAATCTCAAGGTTTATCTGCTGGTTCTATAAGGAGTTATTTGGGTAAGATTGCAGCAATATGTCATTATGCAATTGACAAGAACATATTATCAATTGACAAATATCCATTTAGGTCTTGGAAATATCATTTGGATTATCGAGAGAGCAAATCAGAGTTATACATTCATCATCGGAGTATGGATGTAATGATGGAAATGTTCTTTGATGAGATTATAGTTAGGAATGGTTCGATGTGGCATTACAGAGAAAATGCTATTGAAGAGCTTATGGACATTCATTCAGAGTTGTATTCACATTATTTGTATGTGATTGGATTCTACTTATGTGGTCTTGCTCCAGTTGATATATCGTTATATAAGAAGACTGATATAAGGGTTAGGGATGTGAATGGCAAGAGTTATTATTATTTCAATGGTCACAGAAGCAAAACTGGAATTGAATATCGTTTTTATATCCCATTTGGTTGTGTTGAGAGCAATGTTCTTATTAAGACGATGTTGATGTTCAACAATGGCACTGAGTATTTTCTTCCCACTTTGAAGGACTTTCATTCAAAGGATATAAAGAAGAGGGTGAACAATTTGTATACTTATCATGGTGAGCATTTGGTGTCATGGTTCCAGAGTATTAATGAGGAGATTGCTAGGAGGAATGTGATGGATGGTGATAACATTGAGTTGATAAACCTTGAGTGTCGTTACTATTCATATCGTCATAGTAGGATTATGGCTGAAATACAGAAGCCGAATGTGAATTTATTGAAGATTGCCACAGAGACTGGAAAGTCTGTTACTAGTCTTCATCAATACATTACACTTTTAGGCGAAGCCGATTTGACTGAATAAAATAAAAGGGTTACAGTGGTTGTTTATACCATTTGTAGCCCTTATAAGTTTTTAATACTCCACTAAAACATTGTGATATTCCAGTGCTTTTAATACCTTCAGATTGGCAGCATTCTTTCAATGAATCCCACACTTTCACTATTTTACCATCAAGTGTATATTGGTATACCTTTTTTCTACTTTTGGGGTGTGGAATGTGTCTACCCTTCATGGCGTTTGATAGTTTATCTCTTTGCTCTTTAGATAATGGTTTTCCATAATTTGGGTTATTTTCGCCCTTCCTACTTTGAGAAAGCCATTTTTTAAATTCATCAGTGTGATGTTTTCCAAAAAATGGATTTCTCTCCCCCTTCAAAGCATTTGATATTTTTATTTTATCTTCTTCTCTGTGTTTAAATCCACTCATACCTCCACCACCGTCAGTTATATTATATCCGTTGGGTACTTTGGTGTTTAGTTCCTTGATATAATATTGTTCCCAATAGTTAAGTTCGTCTTGTGTACTACATTCTTTCAATATCTCTGTTTTGAAGTTCTCAAGACCATATTTTTTTCTTGCATTATCTATAGCTCCTCCAGAATATTTTTGTCTTGCCCTCCATCCATATTCTCTTTCTTCCCAATTTATTGTTTGCCCAACATATTGTTTCCCATTAATTTTGTTGGTTCTTAAATATATGCACATCATATGTTTTTCAAACTTTAAAAAAATAAAGGGAGTAGGTTTCATCTTTTGTCCTACTCCCCACATCAAATTAATAACTAATAAAAAAAAATTATGTCAAAAAAAGACATTTCAGTCTTCGTTGTATTTCTTTAGGTATTTATGTTGTTTCATTACAAGTGTCATTATATCGTCATCTGACCATTTCTTATAATGTCCGTCATCATCAAGTTCATATACAAGTCCATTGTACCAATATAATCCAATTCGATGTTCCCATTCCCATTGTTTTGTTCCTGGGTTGTATATTCTATTATTTGGTAGCCATTCTATTGCTTGTGGTTTATTAAGGTCGTGTACAATGATTATTTTTCCTTCATCGAATATACTGACAAACAGTTCTTTTTCTTGTAGTGTATATCCACTTGACATTATCTTGCTGAAGTAATCAAGTTTACCTGTATCAAGGAAGATGGTATCAAATTCTTCTATAAAGTTTTTGAATACACCATAGCGAGTTCCTGTTCGTTGTTTAATCTCGATGTGTACTTTTCTACCTTTTTTATCTTTTGCTGTAGCGTCTATTCTGCTACCTTTGTCATTGTACTGTAAGTCTGTGAACCATTTAAGGTCATCGTTGAAGGCATTGATAATCTTTGCATCCTTCTCTTCTAGTAAGTCAAAATAATTTAATTTTTTCATTATTAATTTATATTAATTTTTTAATTATTATATCAGCAACTATGTTTCTGCATCTGTTATAATAAACATACTTGATTAATTAATTTTGTATGCTTTTCTTAATATAAATATAATGAAAATTTAAAAAGTATCAATATTTTACAATTTTTTTTATAAAAATATTATTTTTTTTTTATCCTCGCCCTCTTAGTGCTTTGATTCGCTTACACGTCAGAGGGTTTTGGATAAAAGGTGTATATATGAAAGAATTTTTTGATTTACTTCTTAATTATATTTCCATACATATCCCTTGTGTGTTTTTTCTTCACCTCTACAGCAAGCAGCTACATGTCCTTTATTGTACCCTTTTCTAGCTGCTTCACCTACAGATGGGAATATTTCAATTATCTTTCCATCTTTGGTATATTGTGTCACACATATTGACATTGCATTGTTTTTTTGTCCATCACATCTATGTTTATATGTTAATGGATTGTTTGTATTTTCTTTCGGTGTTGCCCACCTCAAGTTTTCTAGTTTGTTATTGGTTCTGTTAGTGTCTATATGGTCAATTTGTAATTCAGATATTGGTATATTTTTTAGATGCTGTGGTAGCTCTAGAAAATGAATGCCAAGCAATCTATGTATAGAATATGATTTTTTTTCACCATTTTTACTTAGATTTACATAATAATATCCTAGTCTCAACGATGGTCTTAAAAAACTATTGTCCCTCACACTAAATATTTTTCCACTGTCTGTAATCAAATACAGTCCTTCATATCCTATTATGTTCTTTATTTCCATAAGTTAAAGTTTACTGAGACACCTACCATCAACCCCCATTGTTTGTTAACTACATCATATCCCGCTGATATTGATGGAGATGTTGTTATAAGTTTATGTTTGTATACTATTGGTTTCTCTATTACAGTGTTGGTGTTTATTTGTTTATACCTAAGTTTGAATTCAATACTGTCTAATTGTGGATAATCATTATCATTCAAGTTATAGCCACTTATGTCTGCTTGATATGTGATGGTATCCCCATCTTGTTCTATTGTGTTACCGACTTTTTTTTTACAAGTGATATTATCTGTGGCTCTCCAACTATTGAATCTCCATCAGAGTGCCATAGGGTATCCCTTACAATTAATTTTTTATATTGTACAACTGGTATTGAATCTCTCACTACCTTATCCAAATAAATGGTGTCAGCATATACAGTTGTATCAGTTTTTTCGATTATATTTCTGTATTCGTTAAGTGTTTTATCTTGGACATACATTACTCCTAGCATGAATGCAATTAGGATTGTTGTTGCAACGGCAATTAGTGTATTTGTTTTATTTGTATTTTCCATTGTTTTTAATTTTTATTTATTTATTATTTTTCTTTTTAAAACATTATTGGTATATTATTTTCCACCAATGGTTTATAGTATTCAATTGTTTGTTTTATATACCAATTTCCAATTTTCTTTAAACATCTTTTCATCTTCATCATTTTCTTTACATTTTTATTTAATCATTATCATTCATTTGTAAAGAATTGGTTTTTTGATGAGTTATGTTTTTTATTAAGAGAAATTTCAAAACAACGGATTTTTATTATTTTAAATCAAGAAATTTTTGAAAATGCATTGGGGATGGTCTTTGTCGACATTGGCTATCCCCTAGCGTCCTTACATTAACTTGGATTGTTAACCGTTATACATTGTGATATTATTTCACCCTCACAGTGGGGCATCCTTATTAATGCAAGGGAAGGTTAACTATTTATTCTAACATCAAGATTTCTTGTTCTTCAATTTTTCATATGCTGAAAACATACATGGGCAACATAGGGATTTATCATTTTCTTTTTTATTAGTTTTAGCAGCCATACCTAACTTTATGTTGTAGTTTTTTTATTTTCCACATCCTTTCCATTGATGCTTCAAGGTTTTTTCGTCCTTGTTCAATTTCTTCCTTGGTTCTCTTGTGATTGATGTCAATCACTTTGCTCATTGGTCTGATTAATGAGTTCATAAGCCTAATTGTTTTCTTACTTTATCTACTAGTTGGTCGAACTTTGACCAGTTTATTTTTCCCTCACCTCGTTCTTCTGCTGCCATCAGTTCATTTCTAGTCAAATATATATCTCTGTCATTGGCATCTCTTTCAATGTATCTTGAGTTATATATCTTTTGAGGCTCTGTGGCTTCATTTAAAGCCTTCTGAGAGCATTTCTTTGCCAAGGCGATAAGTTGTTCCATCTTCTTGTTTTTCTCGTCTTGTAGGAGTTTATCTGCAAGTTTGGATAGACGTTTATATTCCTCTTGTCTTAGTTTAGTTTTTCTCTCACGTTCCTTTTGAAGTTGCCTTTGTCTTTTTTCTTTATTTTCTTTGAATAGTTTTTCAAGGTCTTCAGATGTTCTTAATTTTCCCATATCTCTTCCTATTTGCAAATATATAAAAATTTTTTTAAAAAAACAAATTTTTTAAGAATTATTTTTATATAAATAGTTTATTTTTTTATAAAATACTATTTTCTATATGGATTTAATTCGTGGTGCATATCAGAGTGTACCTTTTTATGGCACTCTTCACACAATGTTATCAATACTGAATTTGGATATTCCCAAGCCTTATTACCTTTTTTATATCTTGTATGATGTATATGTAGATGTTCTTTTGAACCACATAACTGGCAAGTGTGATTATCTCTTTCCAATATAGTTTTTCTTTTCTTTGCCCACAATGGGTGTTCAAGTTGTTGCTTATATATTGTTTTGTTGTCAATGGTTTTTTTAGGCTCACCAGTGGCTTTTCTCTTATTAACCTTGGTAGTTTTACCTTTCTTTTTTTTAGATGGCTTCTGAGCCTTTTTCTTAAGTTCTTCTTTCTGACGTTGCTCCTTCAGCCATTCCTTATAATCTTTCCATTCAGATGCTGTAAAATTACTTTTTGTCAATGAATACTGTTCATTAATGAATTGAGATTGTTTCTTACCTTTCTTTGGTTTTGAATACCTATATTGAAGGTCTTTGTAATTAATTGTTAGCATATTTGTAATTAGATTATTATTGATTAGATACAGTTTCCCCTTTACATCCCTCATCCATACTTGCCATAGGCGTTGAAGCACTTAAGAATATAGAAGAGTGAAGTGTCTGAACATTCAACGTTACAGCTGCACTGCTTGGTTATACCATAAGACGTTTTCATTCGTCTGTTCCCTCCACCACATCGGTCAAGTTTGTCTTTTGGGCTTCCCCTCACCAAATCGTTTAATATAACCATCAAGATGTTCCAACCTATTCAATCCTTTCGGAGATGAGGTCAAGAGTTGTCAGATATTGGGTGTGGACATTGCTCTCACATTCAGTTGGGTCTTGACTCGACAGTACCGTCATTTTACACAAAATGACCAAAAGCAAGATATTTTATCAAGTTGAATTTGATATGACATCAGATACCTTGAAGAACTGATGAAGACTTGTCATTCTCTGTATGTCTTCTATATGTTTCTTATTATAAATATAACATTATTTTGCAAAAGTTAAATAATATATGCAAATATATATAAAAAAAGTTAAAAAAACAAATTTTATTTATATTTTTTTATTAAATATAGATATTATTTAAAATTTCTTTATATTTATTATAAAATAATATATTAAATATAATTAAAATATGCTAGAATATAATAAAATATATCAGATTGATGTACTAGAAGGACTTAAACAACTTGAAGACAACTCAATTGACCTAATCATCTTCTCGCCACCTTATAACAAACTTGGACTAAGGCACGGAGGAAAACAAGTCAATAACAAGAACTTCAAATCAACATACTCACAGAAACTATGGGTGCAAGCAATACAGTATGGTGATGACTTCAACGTTGATAATATGAAGGAAGAAGACTATGAACAATGGCAGGTTGAAATTCTCAATGAATGCTATAGGGTACTCAAGGAAGATGGTTCAGTCTTCTACAACCACAAAAACCGTTTAAACAAAGGACAATCAATAAGCCCTTATAAATGGCTCTACAACACCAAACTAATCGTCAGACAAGAAATCGTTTGGGATAGGAACAGCACTTGCATATTAGCCCCTATAAGATGGCTACCAACAACAGAACGTGTGTATTGGTTAACAAAGACCACTCATCCTAGGTTCTATCGTGACATCAATGGAAAACATAAGACTGAGGTATGGAAAATTGGTATGGAGAGAAACAACAGTCATCCAGCGCCATATCCATTGGAACTCATTGATACAATATTGGACAATATACCAAGTGATGAACCATTAACAGTATTAGACCCATTTGTTGGTAGTGGCACTACAATCATATCAGCACTGAAGCATAATCACAACTACATAGGGTTTGATAAATTCAAGGAATACACTTATATTTCATAGAAGTAGGGGTACAACATTTAACACTCTTTAACAAAAAATACATTTTTTTCTCAATCTTTTTATGTATATTTGCAACGAATCGATTCAACCAGAGATTATAAACCTTATTATTAATTTAAACAATTTTATTTAAAATGGGAAAGATTGAGAATTTAACAGATGAACAGTTGATGACAGCAGCAACAGTAGAGCTAATCGAACTAACGAAGAAATTCAGAGATGGAGACAGAACAGCATTGGACAGAGCCAAGTATCTTGAGATTTTAAAGAAGAGAGGATTAAACCTAGGTATAACACAAGGATTTATCCATCGAATATTCCAAGGTGAATTTGACCATGTTGATGGCTATGAAGTAACAGCAATACCAGCATAGGATTATTTATTTTTAATTGAAAAAGGGGCAATTAAGCCCCTTTTTTATTTATTTTTACAACAAGTATTTTTCTTTTTGTTTGGAAAATATATCAAATTGTGAAAAACACGCTCATTTGACCCTTCACCATCATTGTATTTGTCACATAGACAAGGCGATTGGGGGCGCCATAATGGATAAAGGTTTGAACAATGACACAGATACTTTATCAATACTTCAGTGAACTGTTCTGCATTATTCTTTAGTTGTATCAAGTATTCAGCAACCTCTTTATCATTCAAGGCTTCGCTATTCTCGCTGTGTTCCTTGACCAAGGATTTTTGACTTGATGTATAGGCAATTGAGCGAAGTGCAAGGTATGATGTCCAAAAGCCTAAAACTGGGAATATCTTAATCATCAATGCCTTGTTCTCTGGTGTAAGATTGTCTTCTTCCACTTGATGCTGCAACTCTTCTTTTAGAGGTAGTCCAAGCACGTCAGACAAGTAAAACTCTTGTGCAAGCGAGACGAATGGAAAGACCTTATCTACCGATACATTCTTTGAAATCGGAGACCACAGTTTAAGATTGTATTCATCAATCAATAGTGTTTCAGATAGTTTCTTTGCCATAACTTATGCCTCCTTATTATTATCTACATTATTTTCAGCATTTGAATCATCAACCACTTGTTCCTCAGTATCTGAAGCACCAATTCCATCATTCAGTTTGTCAGTGTTCTCATCAGTTGAACCTTCAAATTCCTTGGTAAGATTATAATCTTCAATTGATAAGACTCTAGCAAGACCATTCATTGAAAGAAGGTCATTCATCTTGTCCATAACAAACTGTCTATCACTATTTATTACTGTCAGTCTATATTGTACAGTAGCAGCTATAATCTCTTCAGATTTGCTTGAAAAACCACTTGAGGTAGAAATACCTGCAAGGATTGGAGACGTGAGTCTGTTGGCACTTACAATGGCTAATTTGACAGTATCTACAACTGAATTGTATAAGTCAGCATTAACTGATTCAATTGCATTAATCTCAGGTGCTACACCATTCTCACCAAACAACAAAAGAATGTTACCAGCGTTTTCACTTCCGCCAAAGGATGCTTGAAGTGCCTTGTATATCTCATCCTTTTTTTCTTCAGGTGGTTCTGTTGGATATTTGATAGCCAAGTTAGCACTGAAATTGTTATGTATATAATTATTATAATACTGTGACAATGCAGCATCAGCCATTATCCAGTTAGCAGCAGACATCCACTGAGGAACGGCATAATAATATTCTCCAAGTTGATGTTTCTTGAAATACATTAAGTATCGCTCACCCTTCTTAGGGGTCTCACAGCCCCACATCTTGATTTCTACCACGTTATCTTTCCTTGAATATATCTTTGCCCAATTGGAACATAAATAAGCCTTCTCGATGATGTTATACTCGTTATACTGACCTAATCTCACTTGGTCTACAGGAACGTGATAGAATGAATATGAATTACCTCCCTCATTTAAAATAACCATAACAGCAAATGCTTGAAGATAGGTATAATCAGTCATAACCTTGTATATAAATGAATCCCATCCCTCAGTCAAGTTTGGTGTATATATATCATCAATAACCTTTGATAAACCAGCACCATACATATAGGATAATTTATTCTCCAATATTGCCTTTTGCAACGGTGAAGAATTGGCAAGGTCAAGAGACATCTGTGGATAGAGATTATCATAACCAAATCTTACCCAATCCCTTCTTGTAGCTTTGTCAATAAATGGCTGAGGAATTGAAAAATCTTTAAAATTTATATTTGGTTTAATATTATTTAATTTAGCCATATTATAATACTTTTTTATAAAGAATGTTACATGAAAAAAACAATGTTACAATAGATAAAATGGGCGATAAAACAACCGCCCATTTTTGATTAATATTATTATTATGCATCTTGAACAGTCCAACCATTTGGTATACCATTGACACCACTTGTCCAACTTGTCATTGATGCCGCCTTGGTGAATGTGCCACTTGCAGCAACAGTAGAAACCCAATTTTCAGTACAATTGCTAGCACTTATATTAGTTGCAAGACAAGTAATGCTATTTAATTTCCAACAATTATAGAACATACTATTATAACATTTTGTTACCAATGTACTAGCAGATAATACTGGTGCTGTCGTTAGATTATAGCAACTTTGGAACATACCATTATAACACCCAACAGCTAATGTTGTGGATAGAAGCTCTGGTGCTGTCGTTAGACTTTCACAACCTTCGAACATCCTATAATAACATCTATATGCCAATGTTGTAGCTGGTAATATACTTGGAGCTGTTGTTAGATTATAGCAGTTCTTGAACATTTGATAATAACATTCATCTACTAACGTTGTAGCTGGTAAAGTGCTTGGAGCTGTTGTTAAACTTGTACAACCTTCGAACATACTAGCATAACAGCGATTTGCTAATGTTGTAGCTGGAAGTTCTTTTGGAGGTGTCGTTAGACTTGTACAATTCCTAAACATTTGAGAATAACAACTTTGTGCCAACGTTGTAGCTGGAAGTACTAGATTCTCAGCGCTTGTTAATGTGGTACAACCTTGGAATAAGTCAACAAATATATAATTCTTTCCACTTAAACTTGTTTGCCCACTGAAGTTTTCACCATAGAGTAATGACATTATGTTACCTTCAACACTAAAATTGGATGAAGAACTAAATGTTCCAATATTACTAAAAGCGCTTAACAACTCACCCTTCCACATTATAGTTTGACCACTCTGTATTGCTGGTGTATTTGTATTGCTTGGAAGAGTTACCCAAGTTGAACCAGAGTCAAGAGAATAATCAATACTATTTCCACTGAACTTGAATGTTCCATTTCCTTCAGCAATAAACGTTAGATACTCATCATCATGTGATGGTTGTATACACGTTATTCTGTCAGCATATATACTCCAAAATGTTGCCGACTTATAGGTTTCAAGCGACTGACAAGGGACATAGATTGGGCAATTATTTGTATTGATGAATGTATGATTACTTATTGTTGGAGGGGTTGTTGCATTAATTGTTATACTTGTTAAACCATAGCAACCAACGAAAGCCAAATCACCAATACTTGTAACGCCACTACCAATTGTAACACTTGTTAAACCACTACAAAAGCTGAAAGCATTATTGCCTATAGTTGTAACACTATTTGGTATATCTATACTTGTTAAACCACTACAATAACTGAAAGCACCATTACCAATTATTGTAACACTATTAGGTATATCGATGCTTTTCAAGTTATCACAATGAGTAAAAGCGTTAATATCAATTGTGGTCAAGCTATTTGTTAAAGTTACTGAACTTAGACTTCTACAATTATTAAATGCATTACTACCAATAGTTGTAACACCACTTGGTATGTTAAACAAGCCGTCAGTATTACTGTTTACCCTTTTTAATACCCTACACTCACTGAAAGCATAACTACCAATTGTTGTAACACTATTAGGTATAGTTACACTTGTTAAGCTACTACAACCATAGAAAGCCCAACTACCAATGGTCGTTACACAATCACCTATAACAGTATCTGTCATAGAAGTGAAACTATCATTGCCTCGTTTGGTTTCATTTTCATTCAAATATGAACTTGAATTACACTCAAGACTATATGTTTGCCCACCGATGTATGTTGCAGAGAATTTTGCTCCAGTTGGAGTTGGTGGAACATCACTTGGGAATACTTTATTAGAACCAATGTATACTTGGGTAATAGAAACATTGCCCAAATATACTTCAGTCATTCCACTTTCAATATTATTATATACTATCATATTATGAATTATATATTAAATAAATTGTTGTGTCATCTTTAACTGATAGTGCATTATACTGAGCTAGTGTGCCACTCCAAATCTTTGCTGATATTACATTGTTTGAAATTGTAATTCCACTACCAGCTGTGTAATTTGGAATGGTAGGCTTATTTGTCAAGTCATTATAACTACCAGAGAAGTCTGACTTATTGTTCCAAGTGTTCTTTTCTGTTGAAGTGACGTGAATTGTTGTATTTGCTGTATGAGCGCTGAAATCACTCTGATTGGTCTTACCACTGATTGAGTTGTCAATCATTGATTGAACCTCAGATGGTGTAACACCACCGCCTCCACCACCACCAAGATGGTCTTGGAGTTTAATCATTGGGCTTGATGCTGTTCCTCCACTTGATATGTAAATATCACCGTTCTGATGGATTTCAAGGGCGTTGTGTTCGTCTCCTTGATTGTCGCCATTGCCAACTGAGAACAATGTATTGCCACTATCACCAAAATTATTTGTAGCAATGTGGCTTATATTAAACTGACCAGTAGCAACTTCTGATGGATTTTTAGTGTTCAACCCCCAACCAATACCAGTAGATAAACCACCATTTATTTGATTAGCACCTTGAGCAGTACCAATTGGAGCACCTAATGAAAGACTTGAATTTCCACTCCCATTATATATTGGAAGATTTAGGCCAATAGCCATTCTTCTTAAACCAGCAGTAGTGGAAACTTTTATTCTGTCAGTTCCAACATATGTATATATATCAGTCTTGTCAGCCTTTCCACTAATGCTATTGTCAATCATTGTCTGAACCTCACCACTTGATATTGCATCACCACTGATTGTAGCAACCTCACCACTAAGTGTTATAACATCACCACTGATGGTATCAACCTTTCCACTCAATGTAATGACATCACCACTCAATGCATCAATTTTAGCATCTTGTGCTGTTTGTGAATTATCAACTTCTGTTTTATTATAAACTTCAGATTTTGTATAATAATTGGTAAGGTCATCAGTAATGCCACTCTCAATCTCATTAACAATGTTGTCAATTTGTGTCTTATTGTAATAGTTATTTGGGTCGAAGATGTCTGTAAGTGACACTGAGATTGCTTCCTTACCAGCGTCAGTATTGAATGTGATTACAAGGTTGTTATTGATAATCTCTGCATTATCGACCATTCCATCCTTGATAAAGTCTCTTGCATCAATTGAAGAAATAACAGCATTATTTATATTCTTGAAATCAATTGACTTTGCTTGACTATTATATACAGCAGATGCTACAGCATTTATCTTATCAGCCTTATCAGCCAATAATGCATTAACATCATCCTTATCATATATATTCTCAGTTAAGCCAGAAAGATAATCCTTGGTAGCATACTTTGTATCACTTTCAGCCTTGGTATAAACTGAATTTGCATCAGCTTTTCCAACTTCAACTGCCGTTATTCTCTGAAGTTGTGCTGCATCAGCAGAAGTCCTAGCTGAGGTCTCATTGCTAATGGATGTATTCAATGCTCCCTCTGCTGCTAACGCTCTGTCTCTTTCAGATGATATTTCACCATGCAACGTTGTGTCAGCAGACAATGCCCTCTGAATTTCATTGTTGACTGATGTTGTAAGACCGCTTATAAGAGCATCTTGACTTGCATCCTTTGCTGTTGCACGAGCAATCTCTTCATTAAGATTGGTCTCAATGTCATCAATCTGCTGTTGGAATTGGTCAATCATGAGTGAACCAAGAGCTGCTGATACATCATCCTCACTATCATATTCAACATCATTAATTGTCAACGGAATATTTGCAGACCATAACATGGTGTCAAATGGTTTGTCAGGGTCAACACTGTAGAACGTCACTTTCTTATTATTAATTCTGAAAGAAATTGAGCCAAATGCAAAACCCATAGAATTTAAAACTTGACCATTGCCGTCAGCCTCGATAAATTCTATAATCTTATTACTAGTTCTTATAAACCTCATAATATACTTTACACAGTTTAAAATATTATTTTTTTTATAAAGATGAAAGAATAAAAAAAAGGTTAGAAATTTATCTAACCCTATTTTTTAATAAATATATATAAAAAAGCGATAGATTTATATTTTCTATCGCTTTATTATATTAACCTTGGTTTAATCTGGCCATGCTGATATACCTTCAGCATATGGACTCCAATCTGCATTATTCAAATAATCATTTAGACTCTCAGCAGGTACATAAAGTGGAACACCAACTATATCAAAATCAAAAATGTAGCCACCAAGGGATGGTGGAACAAGAGATTTAAATCTTACATATTGGAGGTATCCAGTATTAATACTAAAAAATGTACCATGACCAATACTTGTTACACCACTACCAATAGTACAACTTGTAAGACCAGTACACTGATAAAAAGCACTCCCACCAATACTTGTAACACTGTCAGGTACATCTATACTTGTTAAACTAGTACAATAACCGAAAGCATAATAACCAATACTTGTAACACTATTTGGTATAGTTACACTTGATAAACTAATAAGTCCACCGAAAGCACTATTACCAATACTTGTAACACAATCACCAATCTCAACTTTTACCAGAGTAGATACTCCACTTATTTCATTTTGACTTATTGCTGATGTTGAATCACATTGTGCTGAACTAATACTATTGTCATTATATATAGCTATCCATTTAGTATATGGAGGCATGTAATCTACAACAGTCCATCCAATTGGAATACCATTAGTACCTTCAGTCCAACTTGTCATACTTGATGCCTTTGTGAATATACCACTTGCTGCAACATTACTAACCCAACTAATTGTACAGTTACTTGCACTAATATCTGTCGCCAAACAAGTAATGGCACTTAGACTTTCACAACCATAGAACATATAGTAATAGCAGTATTTTGCCAATGTTGTAGCAGGTAATGAAGGTGCTGTTGTTAGACTTGTACAATCACGGAACATACTTTGATAACAGTAATTTGCCAATGTTGTAGCAGGTAATGAAGGTGCTGTTGTTAGACTTGTACAATCATTGAACATTTGAGAATAACAGCTTTTTGCTAACGTTGTAGCAGGTAACTCAGGTGCTATCGTTAGGATTGTACATTTGCCGAACATATTTTCATAGCATGCATCTGCTAACGTTGTAGCAGGTAATGAAGGTGCTGTTGTTAGACTTGTACAACCTTCGAACATACTTCTATAACAATCCATTGCCAATGTTGTAGCAGGTAATTCTGGTGCTGTTGTTAGACTTGTACAATTCCTAAACATTTGAGAATAACAACTTTGTGTCAATGTTGTAGATGGAAGTATCAAATTTTCAGCGCTTGTAACACTAGCGCTAGTGTCAAATAAGCTTCTAAATGCACCATCCTTTCCAGTAAGGTCTGTTTGACCCCTAAAATTATCACCATATAACAATGACATTATATTACCTTCAACATGGAAATTTATTGTAGAAGAGAAGTTTCCAATACCACTATCACTTAAATATGGTATCATTTCGCCTTTCCACATCACCTTTTGACCACTCTCAACTGATACTGAGTTGCCTTGAGACCATGTTGCACCGCTATCAAGTGAATATGATATTACATTACTATTTTGAGGTGTGAAGGTAAATGTTCCATCATCTTGTGCTACAAATGTTAGATACTGACCACTGTAGCTTGGTACTGGAGGTGTTCCACCACTATACACCAAGGTATCACCAAGGTAAGCAGCAGTTACATCACTGCTGCCTAACTTTAATGTAATATCACTATTTCCTATTTTAATTCCGTTTGCCATATTATATTGTTTTTACACTGGTAAGTTACCTTGATATTCTGAGATTGGTAAAATTTGGCCAAAATCACCCCAACCACTTCCTTGTTGCATATAGGTATTTACTGATGCATCTGGAACATAAAGAATAGCATTATCAATTCCGCTTGTAGCAAAACTAACAATTGGAGGTGTGGTTGCTTC
>JAEEGL017249696.1_pt1 | contig 38379 bp, 35 predicted proteins | sample 9134231 | NCBI WGS metagenome assembly JAEEGL01 (sample SAMN16246548, study PRJNA631951) | gut metagenome | biome: gut microbiome; feature: rumen; material: fiber-attached | host: Bos | place: Iran: Karaj | collected 2018-10
ATTCAAGAATTAATGCCTAGAGTTGAAAATAAAGAAGAAGTTTTAAATTATATAAAAGAGACATCACTAAAATCATCAATGGATAGAACTGAACTTAATAAAGGTAAAAGTGGTGTACTTGTAAAAGGTATTAAAGCAATACATCCAATTACTGGTAAAGAAGTACCAATATTCCTTGGAGACTTTGTATTAGGTGACTACGGTACTGGTGCGGTAATGGCAGTTCCTGCTCATGATCAAAGAGACTTTGAATATGCAAAAGAACATAATCTAGAAATAGTTCAAGTTATTGAAGGAGATATTAAAGAGAAAGCTTTTGAAAAACAAGATTATCTCGGTAAAGAATGCCATTTAATGAACTCAGAAGAATTTACTGGTCTAACAGTTGAAGAAGCAAAAGAGAAAATAACAGACATGTTAGTTGATAAGGGAATTGCTAGACGTGTAAATAATTATAAAATGAGAGACTGGGTATTTGGAAGGCAAAGATTCTGGGGAGAACCTATCCCAATGATATACTGTGATAAATGTGGATGGGTAACAGTACCTGAAGAAGATTTACCAGTATTACTTCCAGATGTAACTGAATATGAGCCAACTGACACAGGTGAATCTCCACTTGCTAAAATAGATGAATTTGTTAATTGCAAGTGTCCTAAATGTGGTAATGATGCTAAAAGAGAAACTGATACTATGCCACAATGGGCTGGTTCATCTTGGTATTTCTTAAGGTTTATGGATCCTAACAATGATAAAGAATTTGCAAGTATGGATGCAATGAAATATTGGAATAAAGTTGATTGGTATAATGGTGGTATGGAACACACTGCAAGACATTTATTATATGCAAGATTTTGGGTACAATTCTTATATAATATAGGTCTTGTTCCAAATAAAGAAATGATATGGACTCGTGTAAGCCACGGAATGGTTTTGGGTCCTGATAATCAAAAGATGAGTAAATCTAAGGGTAATGTAATTAATCCAGATGATATTATCAATGAATATGGCGCAGATACTCTTCGTATATATGAAATGTTTATGGGTGATTATCAAATGGATGTTCCTTGGAATGTGGATTCATTAAAAGGATGCTCTAGATTTATTGATAGAGTAATTAAAATAGGTGAAAAACTTAATAATAAATCAGGATATACAAATGAAATACTTGCCAATAAAACTATATCAAAAGTTGAATATGATTTGACTCATTTAAAATATAATACAGCTGTATCAACATTAATGATAATGTTAAATGAATATGAAAAATTTAATGATGGTATTACAAAAGATGATTATAGATTATTATTAATTCTATTAAATCCAATAATACCTCATATAACTGAAGAACTTAATGAACAATATAATTTAGGCGAAGTTTTATATAAATCTAAATGGCCTACATTTGATACTTCTAAATTAGAAGAAGATACTTATGAATTAGTTGTTCAAGTAAATGGTAAAATTAGAGGTAAAATTGGTGTAAATAAAGGAACATCTGAAGAAGAATTAAAGACTATTGCCTTAAGTATTGATAATGTTAAAAACTTTATTGGCTCTTCAGAAATCAGAAAGATAATAGTTATTAAAGATAAAATAGTAAATATTGTTATATAGAGGTATTTATGTTAATAAGTAATGAATGGAAAGATTATAAATGTTTAGATAGTGGTAATGGTGAAAAACTGGAATCTTGGAATGGAATAATAGTTAGAAGACCAGATCCACAAGCTATGTGGGATGTAAGTGATTATGGTGAGTGGAATAAAGCAGTAGCTTTTTATCATAGAAGTGAAAAAGGTGGAGGACACTGGGAGTATAAATCTAAAGTTCCTGAATCATGGACTGTATCTTATAAACATTTAACTTTTAAAGTATCACTTACTAATTTTAAACACACCGGATTATTTCCAGAACAAGCTTCAAATTGGGATTTTATGATGGATAAAATAGTTAAAGCTAATAGACCAATAAAAGTATTAAATCTATTCGCATATACAGGAGCTGCTTCAATGGCATGCTCTTCAGTAGGTGCTGAAGTTACTCAAGTTGATGCCTCAAAAGGAATGACCGAGTGGGCTAAAGAAAATATGAAATTATGTGGTCTTGAAAATAATAAGATAAGATTTATAGTGGATGATGTATTAAAGTTTGTTGAAAGAGAAGAAAGACGTGGAAATAAGTATGATGCTATTGTCATGGATCCCCCAAGTTATGGAAGGGGTCCTAATGGTGAAATGTGGAAATTTGAAAAGAATTTATACACATTAATAGATGCTTGTATAAAAATACTTTCAGATAAACCATTATTCTTCTTAATTAACTCATATACAACTGGTATCTCATCAACAGTATTAAATAATATATTAAAAACTACAATGTTAAAAAAATATTCTAACGGATTTATTGAATCAGGTGAAATTGGTTTACCAGTTTTAAGAGATGATTTAGTTCTTCCTTGTGGTATATATGGAAAATGGGTATCAAATGATTAATGTTATATATGAAGACAATCATTTATTAGTTGTGGAAAAACCTATAAATATTCCAGTGCAAGAAGATAATTCTAAAGATAAAGATTTACTAACAATGTTAAAAGAATACATAAAAGAAAAATATAATAAGCCAGGAAATGTTTATTTGGGTTTAGTTCATAGACTTGATAGACCAACTGGTGGAATAATGGTATTTGCTAAAACAAGTAAATGTGCATCAAGACTTTCTGAACAAATAAGAACTAATCAAATGAAAAAAGAATACCATGCAGTAATTGAAGGTATTCTTAAAAATAAAGAAGGCAAGTTTGAAGATTATTTACTTAAAGATGAAAAAACTAATATAGTTAGTATTAATAAAAGTGGTAAGTATTCTTCGCTTACTTATAAAGTAATAAAAGAAGTTAATAACTATTCTTTAGTTAAAATTGATTTAGAAACAGGAAGATCTCATCAAATAAGAGTCCAGTTTTCATCGAGGGGATATCCTTTATATGGAGATCATAAATATAATAAGAATGTTAAAGAAGATGAACAACTTGCTTTATTTGCAAGTTCAATTACATTTTATCATCCAATAACTAAGGAATTATTAACATTTAGTTTAGATATTCCAAATAATGGTATATGGAATTTATTTAAATAAATGTAAAAAGTTGTAAACAGGTATTAATACCCGTTTATATTTGTGATATTATTATGTTATAAGGGAGGTAGTGAGATGTTTGACGAAAACACAAGACTTTCATTAAGGGAAGTAGCTTATTTATGTGGATTAACTATAAAAGAAGCAGAGGAAGAAGTATGTGATTGTGGTATGATACGTGATTATGTATGTGAGTATCATAAACATCCAAATACTAGACGTACTTTAAAAGAATGGCAGGAAATGTCAACAAGTATATATCATTATACTGCTTTTCTTCCAGTAAATGATATTGATAATTATCCAAAAACAAAGAGATTAGAAAAAGACCAATAAGTAAAACTTATTGGTTTTATAATACATCACTTTCAAATCCTATTCTTTCTGATTCTATGTATATTGGTCTATTTTTAACTTCTAAGTAAGTTTTAGCTAAATATTCTCCAAGTATTCCGATACTTAGAAGGATACATCCACCAATAAATAGCATTAAACATATTATTGAAGCATATCCTGGAACATCTACCCCTTTAACTAATGTTTTTATTAATATAACAATTAAATATACAAATGCAGAGAAACTAGAAAGTAAACCTAAATATACTGAGAATTTTAATGGAGAAGTAGAAAAACCTACAAATCCATCAATCGCATAATTTAATAATTTAAAGAAATTCCATTTAGATTTACCTTTTTTTCTTTCTTTAACAACATAAGGTAAATATAAAGTATTAAATCCTACCCAAGAGAATATCCCTTTTGAAAATCTATTTTTTTCACTTAGAGATAATATGCTTTCAACAACTTTCTTTCTAAACATCCTAAAATCAGAAGCTCCATCTACAAAGTTTGTTTTGGATATCCTATTTATAAACTTATAGAATAATTTTTGAAAGAATCTATTCTTTTTTTGTGCTTGTATCATGCAGATAGAATCTATATCATTGTTTTTATCTAGCTTATTTATCATCTCTAATAAATAATTAGGGTCTTGTTGAAGATCAGCATCTATAATTGCAGTATACTCTGCATTAGAGTTCTTAAGCCCTGCATATATTGCAGATTCTTTACCAAAGTTTCTTGAAAAACTTACAACCCTAACTCTTTTCTTATCAAACTTATATAAATCTTTTAAAACTTTTAAAGAATTATCACTAGACCCATCATTAACAAATATTAATCTATATTCAATATTACTTAAACTTTTTTTAACTTCATTATAAAAATCAGCTAAATTTTCTTCTTCATTATATAAAGGAACTACTATATCTAATTTCATACCTACCTCTAAGTAAATTATAACATTTTTAATATTCTAAAAAAAGAATAAAATGAGTAATATTTTATGAGGTGAGTAAAATAGAAAGTGGACTATCAGATAAAGAAGTAATAGATTCCAGAAAAAAATATGGTAGTAATATTTTAACTCATAAAAAGAAGAATACTTTTTTTAGTTTATTAATAGAGTCTTTAAATGATCCAATTATTAAAATTCTTTTAATTGCTTTAGTAATAAAGATAGTTTTTCTATTTAAAGATTCTAATGTATATGAAACTGTTGGTATAGTCATCGCTATTTTTTTATCATCTTTTATATCAACTATATCAGAATATGGTAGTGAAAAAGCATTTGAAAAATTAGAAAGTGAATCATCTAAAATAAAATGCAAAGTTAAAAGAAATAATAAATTAAGTGAAACAAATATAGAAGATATAGTTGTGGGAGATATAGTTCACTTATCTAGTGGTGATAAAGTACCCGCAGATGGTATTTTAATAAGTGGTAGTATTAGTGTAGATGAATCATCTTTAACAGGTGAAACTAAAGAAAAGAATAAAAATATAGAAGACACTTTATATAAAGGATCTATTGTTGTTAATAATAGTGGAGTTATTAAAGTAACTCAAGTAGGGGACAAAACATTCTATGGGGGTATTGCTAGTGAAATACAAGAATATGCTCCTGAAAGCCCTTTAAAATTGAGGCTAAGAGGTCTTGCTAAAGTAATAAGTAAAATTGGATATATTGGTTCTTTTTTAACTTTTATTTCTTATTTGATAAATGTAATAATTATTAAAAATAATTTTAATATGAATAGAATAATTAACTTTATTAGTAACCCAAGTATAATAATGCCTCATATTTTATACGCTCTTACAATGGCAGTTACTATAATTGTTGTTGCTGTTCCGGAAGGTCTTCCAATGATGATAACTTTAGTTCTTTCTTCTAATATGAAAAGAATGCTTAAAAGTAATGTTTTAGTTAGAAAATTAGTAGGTATAGAAACTGCAGGTAGTCTAAATATTTTATTTACTGATAAAACCGGTACGTTAACAGAAGGTAAACTTAAATGTATTGGTTATATGAATTATGATGGTTCTTATTATGAAAATATAAATAGTATTTTAAATAATAAATTAAAAGAATTAATTAATATTTCTTTATATTTTAATAATGAATCTATAATAGAAGGGAATAATATAATAGGTGGTAATTCAACTGATAAAGCAATTATTGAATATGTTAAGTATTATAAAAGTTTTTATAATGTAATTCATAAAGAGCATTTTGATAGTAAAATTAAGTATTCAAGTGTAATTACAAGTTATGATAAGAATAAAACATTTATTAAAGGCGCTTATGAAACTTTAGTTAATAAATGTAAGTATTATTATGATAGTGATAATAATAAAAAAGTATTAAATGATAAAATTGATTTAATGAGTAGAATAGATATGGATGCTAAAAAAGGTATTAGAATACTTGCATTAGTTATTAAAGAGGATAATGAATATAGTTTACTTGGTTTTATGTATTTAAAAGATAAAGTAAGGAAAGAGGCAATAGAAGGAATAAAGTTAGTTAAAAACGCTGGCATACAAACTATTATGATTACCGGAGATTCAGAAAATACTGCTAGAGGAATTGCAGAAGAATTAAATATGATTGATAGTAATAGTGTTATATTAACAAGTGAAGAATTGAATAAAATGTCAGATGAAGAAGTGAAGATGATTATACCTAGGCTTAGGGTTGTTGCTAGAAGCCTTCCTAAAGATAAAAGTAGATTAGTAACTCTATCTCAAGAATTAGGTCTTACTGTTGGTATGACTGGAGATGGAGTAAATGATGCACCAGCTTTAAAAAAATCTAATGTTGGTTTTGCAATGGGAAGTGGAACAGAAGTAGCTAAAGAAGTATCAGATATAATAATATTAGATGATAATTTTTTATCTATATCAAATGCTATTTTATTTGGTAGAACTGTATTCAAAAGTATAAGGAAATTTATTATATTTCAGTTAACAGTTAATTTCTGTGCAGTATCTTTAAGTATAATTGGCCCTTATTTTGGGATATTATCACCAATAACAGTTGTTCAAATGCTTTGGGTTAATATGGTAATGGACACACTAGCAGCTTTAGCTTTTTCTTATGAACCACCACTTATTGAATATATGGAAGAACTTCCTAAAAAGAAAGATGAACCAATAATTAATAAGCATATGTATGTTCAAATTTTATTTGATAGTATGTATTGTACTATTTTGTGTTTATTATTCTTGAAAAGTCCTATAACAATCAGTTTATTTAGAATAGGTAGCAATAATAAATATTTAATGACTGCTTTTTTTGGATTATTTATATTTTTAGCTATATTTAATTTATTTAATGCAAGAACTAGTAGAATAAATATACTTGCTAATATTCTTAAAAATAAAGTGTTTATATTTATAATACTTTTAATATCAATAGTTCAAGTAGTTTTGATATATTTTGGAGGAGAAATATTTAGAACAACAGGTTTAACATTTATTGAATTTAATATAGTAATATTTCTATCATTTACGGTAATACCATTTGATATTATTAGAAAGGTAATACTTAAATTAAAAGGAATTAAAACAATTATATAGTTAATACTAAATATAGGGTGAAATAAGTGAGAGTGTTAATAACTGGAGGTTATAGTGGCATAGGTTTTGAAGTAGCTAAAAGAATATCCTTATATCATAAAGTTTATATTGGAATACATAGAGATGATGAACTTAAATATGCTAGAGAAAGAATAAAAGATTATAAAAATATAAAAGTAATTAAATTAGATGTTACTGATGAAAAAGATCTAAAAAAAATTAAAAGATATAACTTTGATATAGTTGTTTTAAATGCTTCTGTTGGGATAGGCGGAAGTGTTCTTGATATACCAATTGAAAGAATAAAAGAATGTTATGAAGTAAATGTATTTGGAACTATAAATATAATTAAATCAGTTATTAAAAATATGGTAGATAATGATTATGGAAGAATAGTTGTTATTTCATCTTTAATTGGAGTCATTCCTTTTAAATTTATGGGAATATATGGATCAACTAAAGCTTCTTTAATTAATTTATCAATTGCTTTAAAAAAAGAACTCAAACTTATTTCAAAGAATATTAAAATATCTTTAATAGAACCTGGTGCTTATAAAACAGGTTTTAATGATGTAATGCTTGAAAACAAATATAAATATTTGAGTAAAAGTATTTATTTTAAAGATAAAGAATCAAAAATAAGAAAAAATGAATCTAAATTATTTAGATTCATTGAACAACATAATTTAAAATCAATTGCAAGCAAAATAGAAGACGCTATTATGAGTGATAAACCAAAGTTTATTTATAGAGCACCTTTTATACAAGGACTATTCAAAAAAATAGAAATCCTTCTTTTTTACTAATCTTTTAGCAAAAGATTCTTTTACTAAAGGATAACCTTTTTTATTAGTATCACCACAATGTTCATTTTCAAATATGTTTAATGCAGCATCTATTCTTAAAAGTTGGTCATATGTTGGCATATAATTTTGATCATTAACTTGAATTAATATTTTAGTTATAAATAAGAACATGTCTCTATCATATCTTTCTACAACATGTAAGTAAGGATGTGCAGTTTTACCACAAAGTATTGCCCCATTATCAATAGATATTGGACCCCCATTTCTTTTAGCAACTTTTAGATGATGATAACTAAATACATCATCTACTTCTTTTTCATAACCCATCCAGTCAATATTCGTCATGTCCCACATCTCAATCATTTGTTTTGTGACTTCTTTTGCGCTTTCTTTTGCCATAACCCTACCTCTTGATTTTAATATAACACTATTTTTTTAATAAATAAAGATTTTTTAAAATTTTAAAAATGTTTTAAGAAAAAAGTGATAACAACACATGTAGAGATACATCTAATTACGTATTTTTTATTTTACCAAAAAATGTGTTTGTTATTGAAAAAATAGATAAAAAATTAAAATAAAAGTAAGTATATATTTTTATTTAGTTTATTTAAGTGTATAATAATTATAGGTGATTTTATGGATAGAATTAACGAATTAGTAGATCTTTTAAATAAATATAATTATGAATATTATGCATTAGATAATCCTAGTGTGTCTGATGCCGAATATGATAGATTGATGCAAGAACTAATTGTTCTTGAAGAAAAATATCCAGAGTTTAAAAGAGAAGATTCACCAACTCAAAGAGTTGGCGGAATGGTCATATCTGAATTTCAAAAAGTAACACATAATGTGCCTATGCTTAGTTTAGGGAATGTCTTTAATGAAGAAGAAGTAGAAGAGTTTGATAATAGAATCAGAAAAATTATAGATAATCCGGAGTATGTATGTGAGTTAAAAATAGATGGTTTAGCTGTAACTGTTGAATATAAAAATGGTATGCTTTATCAAGCAGCAACAAGGGGAGATGGAATTGTAGGTGAAGATATTACTCATAATGTTAAAACAATATCTTCTATTCCTTTAAAACTAAATATACCTGAAGATATTGTTATTCGTGGCGAAATATTTATGAGTAAAAAAAGTTTTGAAACATTAAATGCTAAAAGAGAATATGAGGGATTACCAATATTTCAAAATCCCAGAAATGCAGCGGCCGGTAGCGTAAGACAATTGGATTCTAGTATTACTGCTAGTAGAAATCTTGATAATTTTATGTATCATTATCCATTAACTCCATTTAAAACACATTATGAAAGTCTTGAGTATATTAAAAAATTAGGATTTAAAGTAAATCCTAATACTAAGTTATGTAAAAATATTGATGAAGTAAAAGAATTTATTGAATATTGGACTACAGAAAGACCTAATTTACCATATGAAATAGATGGTATTGTTATTAAACTTAATGATATAGAAGGACAAAGAGAATTAGGGTTTACTGCAAAAGTTCCTAAATGGGCTACTGCATACAAATTTCCGCCTAAAGAAGTATTAACTAAAGTTAAAGATATAATATTCACAGTTGGTAGAACTGGTAATATAACTCCTAATGCAGTCCTTGAGCCAGTTAAAGTAGCAGGTTCTACTATCTCAAGAGCAACTCTTCATAATGAAGATTATGTAATTAAAAAAGATATTAGAGTGGGAGACTATGTTTATATTAGAAAAGCTGGAGATGTTATACCAGAAGTTGTAAGTGTTGAAAAATCTAGAAGAGATAATACAACTGAATTTAAAATGATAGATAAGTGTCCTATATGTGGAAGCCCTTTACTTAAAAAAGAAGGTATTGTTGATGTATTCTGTCCTAATGATAAATGTCCTGCTAGAAACATAGAAGGATTAATTCATTTTGTAGAAAGAGATGCAATGAATATAGATGGATTAGGAGAAAGAATTATAGAAGATTTCTATAATATGGGTTATATTAAAACTTTTAAAGATATATACTATTTAAAAGACAAAAAAGAAGAATTAATGGAACTTGAAGGATTTGGTAATAAAAGTGTTAATAAATTACTTGAAAGTATAGAAAGTAGTAAATCTAATTCATTAGAAAGAGTAATTTATTCATTAGGTATAACTGGCATAGGTGCTAAAACAGCTAAAATATTATGTAAAAAGTATAAAACAATGGATGAATTAATGAATGCATCTTTTGAAGATTTGGTTGCTATTTATGATATAGGTGAAATACTTGCTAATAATATTATTTCTTTCTTTAAAGATGAAAATAATATTAAAGAAATAAATGAATTAAAAGAATTAGGTATTAATATGAAATACTTAGGTAAAGAAATAATAACTAATGATTTAGTAACTGATAAGGTATTTGTTATAACTGGTTCTTTTGGAGAAATTAAAAGAGATCAAATAAAAGATAAAATAGAATCTATGGGTGGAAGAACTAGCGAATCTGTATCCAAGAAAACAGATGTGGTAATAGTTGGAGAAAACCCTGGAAGTAAATATGATAAAGCTATCGAATATAATATAACTGTATGGAAAGAAAAAGAAATGAGAGAAAATTTAGGAATGTAATTAACAACTTGTGGAAAAAAATATTATTTTATTGTATAATTGGAATACCGGAGGAAGTATGAAGAAAAAATTAAAACAAAACAAAGTATTATTAGCTTTAGCGTTTATTTTAATTGTTTGCTTTGGACTAATACTATTTGTGTTATTTAAATATTTTTATGTAGGTGGAAATTCAAATAAATATGGTGATAGACTTGAAGGTATAGAATCTCATGAGATCCATAAGGATTTAAAGAATGAAATATCAGAATTATATAAAGATACAAAGATGGAATTAAAGAGTCTTAAAACAAATGGAAAAATTATTTATGTGACTTTTAATTTATCAGAAGTAATTAAAGTTCAAGATGCTAAGAATTTAGCTTTAAAATCAATTGAAAAATTTACTGACGATGAAAAGAATTTTTATGATATTCAAATTATTATAACTTGTGATGCAGAAGATTCTAGTGCTGAAAGTATGTTATACCCAATAATGGGATATAAAAATTCATCATCCTTCGAAGTGGTTTGGACAAGGAAATAATTATGAAAAAGAATAATAAAATTAAAATAATAGTGATAGGTCTTGCTATAGTGTTATTAGTAGCAATTTCCTATACAACTTTTTACTTTTTAAAAAATAATAAAAGTTATTCACATCAAGAAAAGAAATGGATGAGTGAAAACTCTAGTAATGTAGTCGATATTTATATTGATAATTCATTACCTATATTTTCTAATGGAGGATCAGGTGTATTCTATGATTATCTTTCAGCATTAGAAAAAGATACTAATTTATCTTTTAATATAGTTTATGAAGATAACAAAGAGTATTCAATGAAACTTGGTAGTGATAATTCAAATGCTATAACATTTTATGAAGATCATTATGTTGTTATAAGCAAAGAGAATTCAAGCATAGCTTCATTAGATAGTTTAAAAGGTAAAACTGTTGGCATTTTAAAATCTCATTTAGATTTAGTAAAAAAATATTTGAGTGATTATACTATTACATATAAAGGCTATGGAACTTTTGAAGATTTAAAGGTTGCTTTTACTTCAAAAGATTGTGATTATGCAATACTTCCACTTTATTTAGCAATAAACGATATTATAAAAGAAAATTATACAATCAATTACCATATTGATGGTTTTAATGCATACTATGTTTTGAATTTATCAACTTCAAATACCAATTTAAATGGAATAATGAAGAAATTTTATGATAGATGGAGTAATAAATCAGTTGAAAAGCGTAATGAACATTTGGCTGAATTATATTATAAAACTAATAATTTTTCTGATATTGAGAAAAATAGTATTGTAAGTGATGATTATGTAGTAGGTTATGTAAATAATTTACCTTTTGAAGGTGTTATAAATAACACATTTACTGGATTAACAAGTGCTTATTTAGATGGTTTTTCTGAACTTTCAGGTGCTACATACAAATATCAATCATATAAGAGTATTGATGATTTAATCCTTTCATTAAGTAAAGGAAATATTGATATAGTAGCGAATTATTATTCTTTGGGTGCTAATGGGTATGTTTCTTCAAATAAATTTAAAACATCTGATTATGTTGTTTTAACACATGCAAATAATCCATTAACAATTGAAACTCTTTCAACTCTTTCATCTTCTAATGTCGATATGCTTGGAAGAATGAATTTAACTTCAATAATGAAGAATAAAGGTATATTTAATGTTAAAGAGCATTCTAATTCAAAAGAATTATTTAAAGAAATTAATAAGGATTCAATAATTATTGTTGAAAAAGAGTTCTATGAATATTATAAATATAATAAGTTTAAAAATTATGTTATTAAATATAATGGAACTCAAGATATAAATAATAATTTCTTATTAAAGAGTGATAATACATCATTAAATAAATTATTTAATTTCTATTTAACTTTGAATAGTAATTCAGTGATGATGAGTAAAGCTACTCAAAAATTATATAGTGATTCAAGAAGCAATATATTATTAAGTTTCATATTAAATAATATTATTTATATAATCTTGATACTTGGTGCTGCAATATTTATTACTTATAAATTGGCTCATAGGATAAAACTAAGTAAAAAGATTAAAAAAGAAGATAAATTATTATATATTGATGTATTAACAAATTTAAAAAACAGAAATTACTTAAATGATAATATTAATTATTGGAGTGAAAATAAAATATATCCTCAAGCTATATTAATGTTAGATTTGAATCAAATAAAAGATTTAAATGATAAATATGGACATGAAGAAGGGGATAAACAAATACAAGCTGCTGCTAATGCACTTATTAAAACTCAAAGAGAAAATTCTGAAATAATGAGAACAGATGGTAATGAGTTTATGGTATATTTAGTTGGTTATGAAGAAAAAGCAATTTTATCTTATATTCATAAATTAACTAGAGAATTAAATAATTCCTTACCTTATAAAAATTATGGTATAGCACTTGGGTATGCTATGATAGAAAATGAACTTAATACAATAGATGATGCAATTAATGATGCATCAAATAGAATGAGAGCAAATAAGGGAGAAACACGTGAAAAACAAATTTAGTAAATATTGGAGAGAATTTTTAGGAATAATAAACAGAAAAGAAATGAGCATATTACCTGCTCATTTGGCTTATTATTTCATAATTTCAATTATTCCAGCATTTACTATAATCTTTTTTGTAGCATCTTCATTAAAGATTCCTACAAATGCAATATCAAATTTCTTAACTGATACATTTTCTCCTTCAATAGCAAATATGTTAATTAATAGTGTTACAATAACATCTGTGGGATTAAATAATTTGATATTTTTTGTAGTATCATTTTATATAACAAGTAATGGTGCTAGATCAATTATAACTGCATCTAATATTGTGTTTAATATTAAAGATTCAAATGTAGTTAAGAAAACAATTAAATCTTTTGTAATTACATTATTCCTAGTATTAATAATAATATTTATATTAGTTGTTCCATTATTTGGATCACACGTAATTAAATTCTTCTCTGCTATTGAGATAAATAAAAAGATAATAGAAACGTTAGATGTTTTATATCCGGTTTTGAAATGGCCTTTAACAATATTTATATTATTCTTTCTTGTTAAAATTATATATACAATGGCACCTGATGAAAAAATTAAAAGTTCATATGTTAATAAAGGAGCAATTTTTACTACAATAAGTTGGACTCTTACTACTGCTATATATTCATTCTATATAAATAATATTGCTAATTATGGAAAAATATATGGTACACTTTCAAATATAGTTATACTTATGTTGTGGTTCTGGCTTTTATCTTATGCCTTTGTTATTGGATTAGTACTTAATTATAAGAATTCAGAAGAAGAAAATGAAAAGACAAATGCGATTATGTTAAAAGAAATCCAAGAGAAGGTTAAACATAATAATTCAAAATTGAAATAAATAAGTCTTTTTGATATAATAAGTAAAGTATTATGAATATGAAAAAGATGGTAAAAAAATTAGTAAATGGCTTTAAAAAATATTTTTCAACAAATGTTTTATTTTTATCATACTGTATTATTTCACTACTTCTTAGTTTAACATTGAGGGCTTTAACGGTTGGGTTATCTCCATCATTAAAGCCGGTTTTTTGTGATTTAGTAGTAATAATATTATTTGGGTCATTTGGGTATCTTTTTAAACCTCATAACCAATTTAAGTATTTTTTTAGTTTGATTATATTTTATACTCTTTTATGTATAACTAATAGTTTATACTATACTTTTTATGAATCATTCTTATCAATCAGTTTAGCTGAATCAATGATAATGCTTAAGGATGTAAAATCTTCTGTAATTGATAAATTAAGATTAATTCATTTTGTATATGTTATATATGCTATTATATTTGTTCTAATACACAATAACTTGAGTAGAAAAAAGTATTACTTTGAGATTGATAAAATTGAAATTTCTATAAAAATGTTTAAAGACACTATCTTTAGTGCATTTATTATTATGGCTTTTCCAATATTATTAATTAATAAATCAGATATAAGTAAGATTTCAAAAAACTGGAATAGGGAATATATATTGCAGAATTTTGGACTTTATGTATATACAATAAATGATTTTGTTGATTCTCTAAAGCCAAAAATAGATGATAATTTTGGTTTTGATATTGCTGCTCATGAATTTAGAGAATTTTATAAAGAAGAAGCAAAGAATAAAAAAGATAGTACTAATGAATACACTGGAATTTATGAAGGTAAAAATTTATTAGTTATTCACGCTGAAAGTATTCAAAACTTTTTAATAAATTTAAAAATTAATGGTAATGAAGTAACACCAAATTTAAATAATTTGATAAATAAGAGTTTATATTTTAATAAATTCTATCCCCAAATAACTACTGGAACATCATCTGATACAGAGTTTACGTTTGAAACTGGGTTACTTCCATCTACTAGTGGTATTACATTTGTTAGTTATTTTGATAGAGAGTATGAAGGAATAAGTAAAGCACTTAATAAAAAAGGATATTATACTTTTGTTCTTCACGCTAACAATGGTGATTATTGGAATAGAAATGAAATGTATAAGACTTTTGGTTATGATAAATACTATTCAGAAGATTCATTTGTAATATCAGAAGAAGATATAATAGGCCTAGGGCTAAGTGATAAAGAATTCTTTAAACAATCAACTATTCTTTTAAAGGAAATTAATGAATTTAAAAAACCTTTCTATGGAAAAGTAATAACTCTTTCAAATCATTCTCCATTTGATCAAGTTGATAAATATGGTGAATTTGATGTTGGATATCTTGAAGGAAGAGAAATGGGAAATTATTTAAAGTCTGCTCACTATGCTGATGAAGCTCTTGGAGAATTCTTTAAATTATTAGAAGAAAGTGGAATTTTAGAAAATACAGTAATAGTTTTATATGGAGATCATGAAGCAAGAATTTCAAAAAGTGAATTTAACTATATGTATAATTATGATCCTAATAGTGGGCTTCTTCTTAGCGAAGAAGATGAGGATTATATAAGCCTTGAAAATTATAAATATGATTTACTTAAAAACACACCATTAATTATTTATTCAAAAGATATGGAAGAGCCAAAAGTATTTGATAAGGTAATTGGAATGTATGATTTAATGCCTACTCTTTCAAATATGTTTAATTTTGAGTATAACTTTGCGATGGGCCATGATGCTTTTAGTCAATATGAAAAAATTGTTGTATTTCCTAATGGGAACTTTTTAACTAATAAAGTGTATTATAATAGTTTAAAAGAAAATTATATTTCTTTAACAGATGAACCAATAAGTGAAACATATATTGATCGATTAAAAAAGTATTCGGAAACAAGACTTAGTGTTTCAAATAATTTAATATCTCATGATTTAATAAGAAAAGAAAAAAAGAATTTAATGGAGGAAATTAAAAATGAAAACTAAAGTTAAAGATAAGATTATAACAATATTATTTATTATTCTAGGAATAGGTTTATTTGCTTTTATAGGTTATACAATATATAAAGATTTCTTTAATAAAACAAAAGAAGATGTAGTATTAAAGAATCTCGAATTATATGGATATACTTTACAAGAAAGTGATAGTGAACTTTATAAACAAGAATTTGATAATTTATCAAAAATATTGAATGTCAAAGATATTAATTTTGAAGAATACGCTTCTTCTATATCAAAACTATATATTATTGATTTTTATACATTATCAAATAAAGTATCAAATACTGATATTGGTGGTTTAGAGTTTATATATCCTGGTGCTAAAGACAACTTCAAATTAAAAGCAAAAGATACATTATATAAGTATATTGAAGTTAATTATACTGGCACAAGAGAACAAAAATTACCTGAAGTAAGTGAGGTAACTATAAAAGATTTAAAAGAAAGTAAATATAAAATAGGTGAAGAAGAGTTTAATTCCTATGAAATAAATCTTAGTTGGAATTATATAGAAGATTTAGGTTACCAAAAAGAAGCAAAATTAATATTAATTAAAGATGGTAATAAATTATATATAGTGGAGAGTGAGTAGTATGAAAAAAGTGTTATCAGTTTTAGGAGGACTATTCTGCTTTGCACTCTGTCTGTTTTTACTTGTTGCTGAATTTATGTTTATAGTATTTAAACCACTTAAATCATTAGCATCTAAAGAAACAATTAATAAAGCGGTTGAGAGTATTAATATTAAAGAAGTAATTTCTTCCAGTCCTGAATTAACATCTAATATCTATGCTATTTTAGATATTGTAGGTGTTTCATCTGAAAAAGCTGATGATGTATTAAATTCTAAAGCAATAAAAAAGTATTTAAGTAGTTATTTGTATGATAATCTTGATAATATTTTAAATAAAAATGGTGAAGAAGAAGTAGAAAACACATCTATTAGAGAATTATTAATTAATATTGAAAAAGAAAGTGGAATTGAACTTAAAAATGAAGGCGCTATTACATTAGCACTTAGCGGACTAAAGTTATCATCAAATTTATCTAAAACTATTAGAGAGTCTGTAGATGATAGAGTATTAGTTGTTGCAAGATGGGCTTTAGATGGAAGTTTAATAATTGCATTTATAATTATATTTATTGTTATATATGCATTAATGTGTCTATCTAGATTTTCAATTTATAAACCTCTTATATGGTATGGAATAACTACTATGGTTGCATCAATTATTTCTGCTTTAGCATTTTTGGGGTTATCATATATTGATATGGCATTAATACCAGCTAAATTTAATAAATTTGAATCAACTTTTCTAGTTTTAATAGATTCAATAAAGTCATCCGGTATATTACTTTCTGGTATAATGTTTATAATAGGGATTGTTATGATAATATTATTTATAGTAATAAGAACATATATTAAAAATAAAGAATTTGATAATTCTTTTGATAAACAAACCGAAAATGCAAATGCTTTATAAAAAAGTATCGCAGGATACTTTTTTTTGTTATAATAATTACTATGGAAAAGGATTATAGATTAAAACTAAATAAAGAACAATTAACTGCAGTGGAGCATATGAATGGTCCTTGTCTTGTTTTGGCAGGAGCTGGTTCTGGTAAAACAAGAGTTCTTACCGAAAGAATAGTATCTTTAATTGAGAAAGGAATAAGCCCTAGTAATATATTAGCAATTACATTCACAAATAAAGCTGCCAATGAAATGAGAGAAAGAGTAAGAATAAGAATAGGAGACGTATCTTCTAAAATATTTATCGGAACATTTCATTCATTTGGTTTAAGAGTATTAAGAGAAAACTATGAAGCACTTGATTATCAGAGAAATATTAATATACTTGATAGAGATGATATGAATTCTATTATCAAAAAGCAAATAAAAGAACTTGGTTTTGAAAATGAAAAATATGATTATAGATATGTTGTGGATAAAATAAGTTCAGCTAAGAATGATGAAGTTAGTCCATCAGAATTTAAGAAACTATTTTTATCAGAGTATGATTATGGAATTGATAAAATATATGAAAAATATCAATCTATTTTAAAAAAGAATAATAGTGTTGATTTTGATGATTTATTAACATTACCTTTAGAATTATTTAATAAAAATAAAGAAGTATTAGATAGATATCAAGATCATTATAAATATATATTAGTGGATGAATATCAAGATACTAATAAAATACAATATAAATTATGTAAATTACTTGCAGATAAATATAAAAATATATTTGTAGTTGGTGATATAGATCAATCTATATTTTCATGGAGAAAAGCTGATTACGAAAATATATTATTATTTGAAAGAGATTATAAGGATACTAAAACTATATTTTTAGAAGAGAATTATAGAAGCACTAATAATATACTAAAAGTTGCTAATAGTATTATTAAAAATAATACTATGAGAAAAGAAAAAAACTTATGGTCTTCTAAAGGTGATGGGGAAAAAGTTACTTATATAAGATGTTTTGATGAAAATGAAGAATCTTCTAAAGTTGTAAGTATTATTAAAAATTATTTAGATAAAGATTACAATTATAGTGATTTTGCAGTTCTTTATAGAACTAATGCTCAAAGTAGAAAACTTGAAGAAGAATTTTTAAAAGAAAACATCCCATATAAAGTATTTGGTAGTTATTTTTTCTATGGAAGACGTGAAATTAAAGATTTAATATCTTATTTAAACGTTATATATAATAAAAATGATGATATAAGTTTAGAAAGAATTATTAATGTTCCTAAAAGAGGAATAGGGTCTAAAACAATTGATAAACTTAGAACTGAAGCTTTTTTAGAAAATAAATCAATACTTGATATTATCGATAGTGGAAAAGAACTTGAATTTAAAAATATAATATTAGATTTAATAGAAGATTCTAAAAATATGTCTTTAACTGATTTAGTTGAAAACATATTAGTCAAAACTGGTATTAGAAAATCTTTAGAAGAAAGTAAATCTCTTGATGATGAGATAAGACTTGAAAACTTAGAAGAATTTAAAAGTATAACAGAATCATCTGTTGAAAATGGTATATATGATTTAGGCGATTTTCTAGAAAATATCTCATTAGTATCTGATATAGGGCAATATAATACTAATGATGATGCGGTTACTCTAATGACACTTCATTCATCTAAAGGACTTGAATTTAGGGTTGTCTTTATTGTTGGAATGGAAGAAGGAATATTTCCTCATATTAGGAGTCTAGGAGATATAAATGAGCTAGAAGAAGAAAGAAGATTATGTTATGTGGGTATCACTAGAGCAGAAGAAAAACTATACTTATTAAATGCAAAAAGAAGAATGATATTTGGTAAAACGACTGAAAACTTACCAAGTAGATTTATTGGAGAGATAGAAAATGAATTACTTGAAGTAAGTGAAGAATTATCAAATCATTCTGGCATGATTACTAAAAAGATGTTTAATATGTATAAAGATAATTTAAATGATGATTTATGTGTTGGTGATAAGGTATATCATGATAAATTTAAAGAAGGTGTTGTTATAAATATAAATAATGACTTAGCAACGATAGCTTTTTCAAGAGAATTTGGAATAAAAACAATGAAATCTAATCATATTAGTTTAAAAAAGATTAAATAATGTGGTAAAATAATGATATGGAAGATATTATTAAGATAGTAAAAAAATTTTTATTAAAATATAATGTGGATGAGATAGAGGGAGTTCTTCTTTATGGTAGTGTAGTTAGTGGAAGAAGAACTTATAAGTCAGATATTGATGTTTTAGTTTGTCTAAATTCTAATGAAGGTTATCAAAGTGTCGGGTGTCAAATGGTAGATGGAGTGAAAGTAGAATATTTTGTCCATCATATAGATTCTTTATATGATTTAGCTTTAAAAGAAATTCAAAAGAATGATCCATCTCATTTAACAAAATTTATTACATCTAAAATTATATATGATAAAACTGGCAAGTTTACTAAAGAAATACAAAAAATAAGAGATTTATATACATTACCAATAAGAGAAAAGCATGACCCATTTGTTAAAAAGAAAATGTTTCATATTAAAAATAGATTAGATGATCTTGAGTCGATTAAAGATAATGATATATTTTATATGTTATATTTTGATATTTTAAATAAAATAAGAGAACTTGATACTGAAATAAATGGTTATATAATAATACCACTTGCTAAATCAGAAAAGTTATTTAAAGATAATAATTATTTAAAAGAATATATAGAAAGCAATATACATAAAACATCTACAGAAGAATTTAAAAATAAATATTTAGAATGTTTAAAGATTAAAGATAAAGATTTGATGATAAGGAATATTACTGATTTATATAATTATACATTTAAAGATGAATCCTTTGATTCAGATAATTTCGAATTAACATTTAATGTGGAGGATGGTTTTGGTATATGAAAAAGAAATTATATTTTACATACTTGGGCTTATATCTTTTAATACTATTTATTGAATTTGTAATGTATTTAAGATTTAATTCAACATTATTTGGCCTTTTATATATGATTATAAATCTAATAATAATATTTCTTTTATCAATCAGTTTATATAATTATAGTGAATTAAATTTAAAAATAAGGCTTAGCAAAAATGCTATATTAATAGTATTAATATTATTTTCAATATTGTTATCATTATTTAAATATGCTGATCAAAGTAAACTATTTATAAGTAACATTAAAGTGTGTGTATATTGTTTAAAACCACTTATGATATTAATGCTCTCTACCTTGTCATTTTATGATTATAAGATTAAAGGAAATATACTCGATTAAAACTTCTGATAAAGAAGTTTTTAAATTATTTAAAAAAGTATTGAATTAAAAAGACTTCTTGTGTATAATATTGAATTGTCATCAATTGAAATATGCAAAATTGTGAAAATATTGACTTTTTATGTAAAAAGTTGTATAATATAAATCACAATTTTTGAAGGGGGAATAAAAAATGACAAAAGAAGAACTTAATGAAAAGTATGTAATACTTGAAAGCAGAAAAAACGTCTTAGAAATGGAAGCTGCAGAATTAAGAAAAGAATTAGAAGCTTTAAAAAATGGTAAAGACGTTTCTAAGCTAAAAAAAGAAACTATGAAAAGGGAAGTTGAAATCAGACGTAGACTTGATGAGATCGATGAAGCACTTAATGAAATTGGTTATGAATTTGATGCTTTAGATGAAGAAGCATACAAAATCGAAGATGCTGAAAAAACACAAAAAAGATCTGGTGCAAGAAATGCCGTAGCTACAGTTTTAACTCTACTTTTAGCAGCTGGATTAGGTATAGCTGCTGGAAGAGCTACAAAGTCTTGTGCAAATACAAATACTGTTGCAGTTGTAGAAAAACAAAAGGATGATGAGGAAGAAAAGCAAATAAATACTGCTATACCAGAAGAAAATGTAGTTGTATTTGTTGAACCTACTCCTGAAGTAACTGCTACACCAGTTCCAACAGTAGAGCCAACAGTAGTACCAACTGCTGAACCAACAGTAGAACCAACACCAACACCATTCGTGTTTGATGTAACAAATGATGCTGATGTTGAAGAAGCTGCTGATAGAGTTTTCGAAGAGGATATTCTTCCAATAATGGTTGAAGAAGATGATCCTGTATTTTATGATAGTTTCACAACAGAAGATGTTGAAGATATCATTAGAGTAGCAAATGGTCAATTACCAAAACATACTGAATATGATGAATATACAGTTAAAGAAATCAGAAATAAAATGAATGATTTATTGGCTAACAGAGGAACAGGAAATAAATTATATCCTGTACATTTCTCACATCTATATCCAGAAGGTTCACAAGAAGCAAAATATATTGAAACTTATGATGAAATATATAACAATATTGCTAAATATAGAGCTGAAGGTAATGTTGATGGAGTTCTTGAACAAGTTGGTTTCTTAGGAAGAAAATTATATAATGAATGGCATTTAGCTGGTTTATATGGTGGATATAATCCATATCTATTCCCATATGAAGAACAATATTTCTTATTACAAGCTTCAATAAGTAGATTCCCTAACTTTGTAAGAGAATACTTAGAAGCAAATGACTTAACTGTATGTATTCCAACATGTTATGATACAGAAGTAGAAGATTATAGATTAGTTGAAATTAGAGATATATTCGAAGCAATATCTATGGGAACAAGTAAAAATGGAGAAATCTCTGTATGGAGAAACGGTGAAGTAATTAATATTATTAGTGAAACTCGTGCTTACATGGAAGATTTCTTATATAACAAATCACAAGAAAAAGTTAAAAAATTAGGATAGGTCAGGGAGGTTAATAATTATGTATACAAATAATAAAGGATTTGGATTAAAAGATTTAATCGTAAAAATTATATTAGTTGCTTTATTTGTATTACTATTAATATGGTTATTCAGAAATTATTCACCTAACATGAAACCTTTCTATAGTAATGTATTTAGAGAAAATATTTCATACATGCAAGATGCAGCTAAGAGTTATTTCACAAATGATCAACTTCCTACAGAAGTAGGTAAGACTGAAAGATTAACTTTAAAACAAATGGAAGAAATGAAGTTATTAATTCCTTTTGTTGATAAAGATGGTAAATCTTGCGATGTAAATAAATCATATGCAGAAGTTACAAAAGAAGAAATTGGTTATACTTTAAAAGTAAATCTAGTTTGTGGAAAAGAAAGTAATTATATCATTGAAATACTAGGTTGCCACGATTATTGTAATGCATGCAATGTAGATAAAGATAAAACAGCTATTGAATATGAATTCACAAGAACTATAACAAAAGAAGTTTCAGAATTTAGTTGTCCAAAAGGATACACTAAACAAGATAAAATCTGTACTAAGAAAACTGGTACTGAAACAATAAATGCAACTGCACATTATACAGAAGAACGTACAGAAGTTTCAGATGTGTTATATACAAATGGTGAAGATCAAACAATTGAGGTTGCCGTTTTAAAGAAAATAATAACAAAAACTGAAAAGCAATATGCAGATGTTACTGTAACTACATCTACTGTAAAAAAATATACAGATAAATTAACATCAACCAAAACAGAGAAGAAATATAAAGATAAAATAACAACTGTAACTGTTGAAAAAGAATATACTAATTCTAATACACAAGTTACTCAAGATTGCCATGACGAAAGAATCAAAGATCCAAATTGTAGAGTTGAATGTAAGTGGGAAGATGATAGAGAAGTATGCAATACTTGTGGATATATAGTTCATAGAGTATGTACAGATGTAACTGCTTATATTTGTCCAAATGGATATATTGAAGAAGGATCTGGTTCAAGTTTAAAATGTTATAGAAATGTTGAACATAAATCATATAGTTGTCCAAGTGGATATATTGAAGAAGGTTCAGGTGAAAACTTGAAATGTTACAAAAATGTAACAACTACCGTATATAGCTGTCCAAGTGGATACAAAGAAGAAGGATCTGGAGCAAACTTGAAGTGTTATAAAAATGTAACAAAAACAGAATATAGTTGCGGTGCCGGATTAATTCAAGAAGGAACTGGTGTTAATACTAAATGTTATAAACTTGTTACAACTGAGAAAGTAACATATAGTTGCCCAAGCGATTCAACTTCAAATAATGGTTTAACAGGTGAAAAATTAAGATGTTATAAAACTGTTAGTGGTGAAAAAATACCATATTGTGCTAATCCAAATGCTGTAATTAAAAATAATAAATGTGTGTTAACAATACCAAGTGTATTCTCACATTATACTTGTCCAAAAGGTTATAAATTAAATAGTAAGAATGGTACTTGTAGTAGAGATATCATAGAAACTATTAATGCTACTGAAACTACGAAACAAGTTAAATCAACTGAGACAAAGTGGAGTAGATCAAAAGTATTAGAAGGATGGACAGCAACTGGAAGAACAAGAACAGTTAAAGTAAATTAATTTAAGATGGAACAGTTAGTTCCATCTTTTTTATTGAATTTTATTAATTTATAATGTATTATAAATATGTGAGGTGTTGTATGAAGAAATTTTTCAAAAAGAATGGTGGTATTGTAATTGGCGTGGTGGCAATATTAGCCTTTGTAGCTTTATCAGTTTTAACTGAGGTAGTTTTAAAAGAGAAAACTACAGAAGCGCTAAAAGATTTAACTGTTTTAACAGAAAATGTGCCAAATGATGAAGCTGCTGTTGTTGTGATTGGACTTACTTATTGTAGCCATTGTCATAATTTTAATCCAGTTATTACTAAAGTAGCAGGTGATTATAATATACCAGTATATTGGTTTGATATTGATGATTTATCTGATGAAGATTCATCTACTTTAAGAGAGACTTTCGCTGAACATGGCTATGAAGGATCTTCACCATATATCGCAGTTTTCAAAAATGGTGAAGTTGTTAATAACCATGTTGGTGAAATGACTAAAACTGCTACTATTGATTTCTTAAAAGAATCAGATATTATAAAATAAACTTTAAATTTTTTAAAGTTTTTTTTATAATATAAATATAGGGTGGTATTATATGAAGAAAAAAATTTCGATGGTTTTCATTTTTCTTTTATTAATTATCGTAGTTAAATATTTTACTTCTAATTATGAGATTAATTATAAAATTGATAATCACAAAGTAAAGACAGTATATAAAGATAAAAGATACTATATAACTATAGATGATAAATATGATTTTGATGTGCTTTCTAAAAGAGGGTTATCTAAATTAAAAATTAAAAAAATAATCGAAATAGATGATGATAATTTAAAATGTGTATATCCAGTTATCAAGAATATAAAAACAAATCCTTTATGTTATTACAACGATATATATACTGATTATAATTTAATAGATAATGAATTATTAAATGAATATAAAACCGTTAATGATGATCTTTCTGAAGGTAATTTTTATTTCAATAAAAACCTTGAAAATAAAGAGTACATATACTTATGGAACTATAAGGGTTTTTATAAAATGAGAGGAAAAGAATTAGAAAATATCGATTTATTTAATGAAGGAAAATATGACAACAGTTTAATGTATCAAATTGATAATAAAATAATTTTCCCTGATTATAATCAAGAATATGAGTTTAATAAAATATATATATTAAATATGACAAATAGTAAAGTGAGTTATATTAATTCTAAATTTGATATTAGCTATAATTCATATATAGTCGGTAATATAAAAAATAAGTTATATTTATATGATCAAAAAAATTCGAATTTATATGAAATAAATATTAGTAAATTATCAATTGAGTTAGTTGGATCAAGTGAATTAGGGTATTACAAGTATGAGAATAATAAAAAAGTGGTGGTAAAGCCTAATGAATATAAGAACAGAGAAATACATTATGAAAAACAAATTAATTCAAATTACAATTATGAAATAATAGATGATGTTTTATATAAAAATCATAATGATGGGAATTTAAAGTTAAAAGTATTTGAAGGAAAAGGTATAAAGATAATTAGTGAGTACGAGAACATATTATATTTTATACATGAAGATAAATTATATAAATATGACTCTAGTAGTATAAAAAAACTATTTAATTATTTTGAACTTAAATTCAATGAAAATAATATAATATATATTTATCAATAACACTTTATATAATATTTCATAATATAAATATAGGTGATATTATGAACGAAAAGAGTTTAGATACTCCATTTTATACTAGTTATATTATTAAAAGTGGAGATACCCTTTATAAAATAGCGAAAGAATTTAATATGAATCCTAAATTAATTGCTGAATTAAATGGTATTAAAATTGATGATTATATTTATTCAAATGAAGTATTAAAAATTCCTAAAAAAGGTGTTAGATATTATATAACTAAAGAAAATGATACTTTAAAAGAAGTTTCAAAAATATTTGGTTTAAAAGAATCAGATATAGTATCTCAAAATGAAACAATATATTTATTGCCAGAACAGATGATTTTTTATAAAGAAAGTGGTATTTAATTAATGTTTTAGTTGTATTTTTACTTTCTATTTGCTATAATACATATTAGCAAATGGACCTATAGCCAAGTGGTAAGGCATGGGACTGCAACTCCCTGATCGTTGGTTCAAATCCGACTAGGTCCTCCAACGAAAAAATAAGCTCTTACAGAGCTTTTTTATATATAGAAGGGTGAATTTATATGGCAAGAAGTTCAAACAATAGAAAAAGAAAAGAAAAGAAAAAGAAAATTAATTCTAAAATTAGCGCCAAAAAAGCATTAAAGAAGAAAAAAGAAGTTTCTAAGAAGAATGCTAATAGAAAAAAGCAAATTAAAAAAGAGGAAAAAATAAATAATAAAAGGGAACATACTTTATTAAAAAAAATAAAAGGTATACCAGAAGCAATAAAGAAATCTTTTTCTTTGATTAAAGATAAAATCAAGAGTTTATCTAAAAAGATAACTATTAAAAAGAAAAAAAATAAATTAGATAATGCCAAATCTAAAATAAAGAAAACAAAAAAGCATTTCACTTTTCTAAAGAGAAAAACCAAAAAACTGAAAGAAGCAAAGAAACCAAAAAAGAAAAAAGAAGAAGATATAAATATATCAGAATTAAAGGGAATTAAAAAATATTTTTACATAATTATAAATAAATATAAAAACTTTTCTCAAAAAGTTGATAAACCTCTTCGTGAGAAGATATATATTCTAGTATTCGCAGTATTATCTTTAATTTTATTTACTGCTTCATTATTTGCATCTAGAATAATTCCTTATGAAGTATATAATTCAATTGAGTTTTTAGTACTTGTATTTTCTAATCCATTTTTCTTAATTATATTTGGATTAATATATGGTAGTAAGTTTAATTTTTCAATTCTTTTCCCAATAATACTATCTATTTGCTTTCTACCATCAGTAATTATATTTTTAAAGCCTAGTTTCTTGTTCTATTTGCCAATATATTTTATATTTGTACTAGCTTCAGAAATGTGTGTTATAGGTGTTAAAAAGGTTAAAAAAGGTGATTTATAACCTTTTTTTAATGCAATAATAGACAATATATAAAAAAAGAATTATAATTAAATTATTATGGCTAGTGAGAAAAAAAATAAATTATTTTATATTTTAAAAAAGAATATATTTAAAATTATATTATTACTTTTTTGTGTGTTATTATGTTTGATTATCAAATATAATTTTATGGATAGCGTTACAAGAATTGATAGTGCAGTTAGAAACCATATAGATTTTAATATTAGATGCTCTTGGTTAACACCTGTTATGAAGGTAATTACTGAATTTGGTGGCGTGATAGGAATAATTTCTGTTTGCATTTTATCTTTGATACTATTTAAGAAGAATAGTACAAGAGTATTAATAATATGTAATATATCTACTATAGGGGTACTTTGTGTATTACTCAAAGCAATATTTAATAGGGAAAGGGCAGCAGAAGCATTAATAAAAATGCCTATAACGCATAGCTTTCCTAGTGGACATACTTTCTTTTCGGTAGGCTTTTATGGATTTGTAATATATTTGATATTAGTTGAAAGTAATATAAATAAAACTCTAAAAATTTTTATTGCGTCTCTTGCATCATTAATTATATTATTAATAATGTTTTCAAGATTATATTTAGGAGTTCATTATTTTACAGATATATTAGGAGGATTAATATTTAGTCTATTAGTTCTATCAATATATATAAGCACACACAAAATTTTAAGGAGGAGTTAATATGAATGGACTTGTATTAGAAGGTGGAGGAGCAAGAGGCTCTTATCATATTGGCGCTTTAAAAGCTTTTAAAAAAAGAAATATAAATTTTGATTATGTAGTTGGTACATCTATCGGATCAATAAATGGTGTATTTGCTGCGACGGGAGAAATAGATAAACTAGAAAATTTATGGAGAAGTGCTAATTCAAAAGAATTATTTGGTATAGATGAAGATTTATATAATGCTTTAAAAAATAGAGAATTTACAAAAGATAATATTAAAAAGGGTTTAAAAACAGTTCAACAAGTAATTAAAAATGCGGGTATTGATTTGAACCCATTAAAGAATATGTTAATTGAAAATGTAGATGAAGAAAAACTTAGAAATAGTAAAACGGAATATGGACTTGCAACATATAATATTTCAAAAGCTAAAAAAATTAGAGTATTTAAAAATGATATTCCTAAAGGAAAACTTATAGAGTATTTACTTGCTAGTTCATATTTGCCAATATTTAAACTTAATAAAATAATAGATGAAAACTATTATATGGATGGAGCCCTATATGATAAGTGTCCTTTGGATATGCTAATTGACAAGAACCTTGATAATATATATGTTGTAAGAGCACATAGGGATAGACTCCCAAGATATAAAACTAAATCAAATATTTATGAGATAAAATCATATAAAAAACTTGGCTCTATAATAGCTTTTGGTAAAGATGTAACAGATTATAATATAAATCTTGGATATTATGATACTTTAAAACTTCTTGATAATCTTGATGGATATGAATACTATTTTAAGAATAAAGATGAAGAATATTATAATAGTATATTGACTAATAAAAAAATATTAAAGAAATATAATAATTGGTTAATTATTAATAATAAAAGAATAATAATAAGTACACTAGAAAGTATATGTGAATTTTATAAAATTAACAGATTTAAAATATATAATATTCCTAGTTTAATAATGAGAATAAAAGTTTTAAGTAAATTTAAAAAATCTCCATACAAAGATTTTATAAAAGAATTGAAGGTGAGGTTCTAATGAAAGAAAAAATAATTATTTTTTTCAAAGGGATGATATTAGGATCAGCAATGATTATACCAGGAGTATCTGGAGGTACTCTTGCTATTTCATTAGGATTATATGAAAGAATAATAGATACAATATCACATTTCTTTAAAAACTTTAAGAGTAATTTAATATTTATAATAAATCTAGGATTAGGAATCCTTGCATCATTAATATTAGGAGCATTAATACTTAATTATACATTTGAACATGCACCTATACCAACAATATTATTCTTTATTGGGCTTTTAGTTGGTAGTTTTCCATCATTAATGAAAAAAGTAAATTTAAGAAACACATTAAAAATATCAAATATATTTTTCTTCTTACTTGGTATTTCTATTGTATTAGGAGTTTATTTATTAAAACGTAATGGTGATGTAACATTTAGTAATGGTTTTAATTTAATTCAATCTTTAAAACTTGTACTAGTTGGTATAATTGCTGCTGCTACATTAGTAGTACCAGGAATAAGTGGATCATTTATGTTAATGATATTAGGATATTATGAACCAATATTAAAAGTAATAACAAATATAGTAAAATTTAAAAATATAGTAAATAATTTAATAATATTAATACCATTTGGCATAGGAGTTGTATTAGGTATAATAGGAATAGCAAAATTAATAGAATATTTACTAAAAAAACATGAAGTAAAAACATATTATGCTATTATAGGTTTCCTATTAGCATCAGCAATTGAAATAGTAGTAAGTTTATTTAGTTATACGACAAATGTAATCCAAGTTATTATATCTATAATACTATTTGTATTAGGACTATTATTGACATTAAAAGTATTTAAAAATTAATAAAGTACTTGCAATTTTGTAGTAAATATAATATCATATATTTACTGATGCAGGTATAGTATAATGGTTATTATGCGGCCTTGCCAAGGCTGAGGTGCGGGTCCGATTCCCGCTACTTGCTCCATTAAAAACAACTCACTTTAAGTGAGTTTTTTTTTAAATATAATATTAATTTTATTAACAATAAATTGACTGACAGTATTTGTTTTGTTATAATAAACAACAAAACAGAGGGGAATTTTGAAAATGAATGAAATTAATAGTGTGTTAAATGATGAGTCAAATAATGATAAGGAGCTTATTAAAGAACTTAGTGTTTATGTTAAAAATCATAGAGATAAAAAAATGCCTATAAATAAAAAATTTTTTAAAGATGTAATAAATATTTGTTTAAAAAATAGTGAAATTGCTTTTGATGAAATAGAGTTTAATGATTCAAAAGATAGCTTAGCAGAGTGGGCTGAAGATAAACGTTTAGGATTTAATGTTACATCAATTTTAAATTCTGCTAAGGACTCAAAAAGAGATTGGTTATCAAATGCTGGTAATAATAGACTTTTTGCATATTATATTGTTTTAGAAACTATAATTCATGAACTTACACATGCAAGACAATACTATGTAGAAGAAACAGAAGGCAATAATATTTATAGCTCTTGTTTAAATTTTATTTATGAAAACTATGGCATATATTGGACACATCATGATGATATTTTAATAGAAAGATATGCTGATTTAAGAGGTAGTAAAATAGCATATCAAGTACTATCATACATTTATCCTGAGAAACAAATAAGAGAACTTAGAGATATTCAAATTGAATGTTTATTAGATGGATATAAAATAGTTCATGATGGATATTTAATACCTCTTATAAAAGAAAATGAAATATATAGTGATTCTGAAATTATATCTGCTTTGGATAATTATAATGGTCTTATGGAAGACTGCTCATTACCTAAAGTTAATATTGATATAACTGATGATATGACACTATATGATAGATTATATTTAGGTCTTCCAATAAGTGCATCTGAATATTATAATTTAAGTTGTTTATATTATAATATGCATCATGATAAAAAAGCAGAGAATGTTAAGACATTAATTAATAGATTATAAAAAGAATTACTTAAGTAATTCTTTTTTTATGATTCATTCACATCAATAATTGAATATAAATATGTGTTGTTATTTAACTCTTTTATGTTAAGTACAACACCCATGCCAACAACATTACCACCAAGATCTATTATTGCATTTTCTATTGATTTTAGAGTATTACCAGTTGCATATATATCATCTATAAGATAGAAATTTCTACCTCTATAATCATCATTTACTAGTTTTGGTAATTCTAAAACATCTGGCCCATATTCCTTAATATATTCAAATGTCCTTTCAACTGATGAAGGTGGTAGTTTTCCTTTTTTTCTAACTGGTATAATGCCTATACCTAGTTTTGTTGCTACACAAGCCCCGAATAAAAATCCTCTTGCTTCTGGAGCTAAAATATAATCAATATTTTTATCTTTTAATTCTTTTACAAAAGCATTAGTGATTTTCTTTAATACATCCTTTTGAATTATTAATGGTGTAATATCAATAAATTCAATTCCTCTTGTTGGAAAGTCTTTTTCTGTTCTAATATTAAGTTCACATTTTAAATCATTTTTTAAAATTTTCATTGTTCCTCCAATTATATATTTAATTATAACATTTTTTAATAAATAAAAAATAGATGAATTCATCTATTTTTCATCTTTTAATCCTTCTTTTATTCCTTTTGTTACTTCTTTTGCTACATTTCCAATTTCTGGAGAAATTTCATTTAATCCTTCTTTTGCTACTGGCATAACTTGTTGTGTTGTATAAGCAGTAATTTCTCTTCTATGTGAAATAAATAAAAGAATACCACCACCAACTGTAAGTCCAAAACCAATCATATTCATAAAAATACCAAGTACAAATAATCCAAGACTTCCAAATATACTTTTAGCCATTTGAGTGTTGTTAACATCTCCATTTGATCTTATTCCACTAACTATAGTATTTCCAAATCTTGAAAAGTAAACTATCATCATTATGAAACTTCCTATTAGGATTATAATACCTATAATTAGAAGTATTTTTCCAATCTTTTTGATTTTTTTATTTCCTTCTTGATATTTTTGCTCATTTAGATATTTATTATCTTCCATAAAACTATTCCTTTCTTATATTAAAATTATAACACTTCTTTATTTTATATACCAGTTTACAGTTTCTTTTATACCTTTTTCAAATTTATATTCTCGTTTCCAATTTAATTCTTTTTCTATTTTTTTAGAATTTATTGAATACATCATGTCATGTCCTGGCCTATCTTTTACAAATAAAATTAAATCATTGCTCTTGTTAGTCAATTTTAGTATAGTTTTAATAACATATAAATTATTCTTTTTCGCATTTCCAGAGATGTTATAGATTTCTCCAATTTTACCTTTATGAATTATTAAATCAATTGCTTTAACATGATCTAAGACGAATAGCCAATCTCTTATATTAGTGCCATCTCCATAAACAGGTATACTTTTATTACTATGTGCGTTTTTAATTGTTAGTGGTATTAGCTTTCTAAACGATTGATAAGGGCCATAATTATTAGTTGATCTTGATATTGTTACATTTAAGTTATATGTTCTATAATATGACATAACTATCATATCTGCAGAAGCTTTACTAGCAGCATATGGGTTAGATGGTTTTAATATTTGCCTCTCATCATAAGATTTTTTAGAATTTAGTGGTAAGTCACCATATACTTCATCAGTTGATATTTGATGAAACCTATTAACATTATATTTCAAGCAAGCATCCATTAATATAGAAGTCCCGATTACATTTGTTTTGAAAAATATATTTGGATTTTCAATTGATTCATCTACATTAGTTTCAGCAGCAAAGTTAATAACCATTTCAAATTTTTCATCTTTAAATATTTTATAAATTTTATGTCTATTAGTAATATTCTCTTTTATAAATTTAAAATTTTTATGATTAATAAATTCTTTAATATTATTTTTGCTTTCTTTAACAGATAAGTTATCTATACAAACAAAATAATAATTTTTATATTTATTTAACATATATTTTAAAAAATTGGTTCCTATAAAACCGGCTCCACCTGTTACTAGTATTTTCATAATATTCTCCTTTAAATTTATTATAATATTAAAATATTATTTTTTGTACTTGTTTTTTTGAATATAAAGTAGTATTTTTATAATGTGATAAAAGTAGGTGAGTTATGAATAGAATAGGTTTGATTTTTGCAATGAGGGAAGAACTTGATGCAGTGCTAAAAAACATGAAATTAATTAAAGAGTATAAAATATTTGATCTAAATTTCTATGAATGTGAATATAATAATAAAACTTGCATATTAGTTGAAAGTGGAATGGGTAAAGTTAATGCTGCTAGATGTACTCAAATTGTTATTGATAATATAAAAGTTGACTATATATTAAATGTTGGAGTAGCTGGTGGTGTTAGTAAAAAAGTTAGAATTGGGGATGTCGTAATAGGTGATAAATTAATACAACATGATTTTGACTTAAGGCCATTCAATTATGAAAGAGGGTATATACCTAATGTTGGTAAGTATGTTCCATGTGATGAATACTTAGTAAGGGCTACTAGTAACATTAAAATAGAAACTAAAACTCACGTCGGGACAATTGCTTCTGGTGATATATTTATAACAGAATCTTTAATGGGAGAAAAAATTAATAACAAGTTTGATGCTTTGTGCGTTGAGATGGAAGGGGCTTCTATTGCTCAAACTTGTTATTTATCTCATATACCATTTTTAGTTATAAGATCAATATCAGATTCACCAAATAAAGAAGCAAATAATAATTTAACATTTGATGAATTTTTAGAATATAGTTCTAATATAATTGCCAAGTTCTTATTAGAATTATTAAATAACATTGCATAAAAAAAGCATTACTTTGTAATGCTATTTTTTATTGCTTTTAATTTGTTCTATAACTTTTTCAGTGTCTTTATTTGACTTAACAATATATAATATTGCTAATGCTAAAGTACATATAACAATAGTAACTGTAACACTAACAGAACTTGAAGCGCTATCAGAAGATTTTGTTAAGTGTTTTAAGCAATTATCTTTACCATTTTCAATGCATTTGACAATATCTTTGTCACCTTTTTCATAAGCTTCTTTAATTGTTTCTTCAAGGTTTGTACTATATGCAGCAGCTGCATATAAGTCACTTATTACAACGAATGGTGTTGCTTGATGAGTAGCATCTTCAAATCCTGCTTTTTTGAATGCTTCAGCAACATTTTTAGCGAGCTCATAGTCTTTACCTTGTTCCCAATCAACATGATCAACATAAGCTTCTTTTTTAACAATAACAAATTCTTTTTTATAAGAAGATAGGCCTTCTAAATACTCAATTTGAGCTTCGCAATAAGGACAACCTCCAGCTTCAAAAATATAAACTTTAACTGGTTCTTTCTTTGCACTTACAAAAGGTATAAAGCAAAATAACGCAAAAAATGTTAATAATATCTTTTTCATAATTCCTCCTTAAATAATATTATACATAAATAAATATTAAAAATCTATATGAACATTTATAAATAATATTAATCATAAAAGTATTGTTGTGTTAAATATAATAATGTATAATAAATAAAGGTTTATAAAGGAGAACATATGATTAAAATATTAAAAAACTTACATAAAAAAGAAATAATATTTATAATAATTTCAATTCTAAGTATAGTAATTCAAGTATGGCTAGATTTAAGAATACCAGAATATATGTCTAATATAACAAAAATTCTTCAAAGTGGTAATGCTGTTATGAATGATATCCTAAAAGAAGGTTTTTGGATGCTATTATGTTCTTTTGGAAGTTTAATACTTGCAATATTTGTTGGTTATTTTGCAGCATATGTAGGAACTTCTTTTGAAAAGAAATTAAGAAGAAATATGTTTGAAAAAGTAGAAACGTTCAGTATGGAAGAAATACAAAAGTTTTCCACTGGTAGCTTAATAACAAGAACTACGAATGATATAACTCAAGTTAAAATGTTTTTGATATTGGGTATTCAAGTACTTGTTAAGGCTCCAATTATGGCTTTTATGGCTATTATGAAAATAGCTGGTAAAGAATGGACTTTTTCTTTAATAACATGTATTGGTGTTTTAATAATTTTAATACTAAGTGTTATCTTAATATTTGTAGCAATTCCAAGATTTAAAAAAGTTCAAAAATTAACAGATGATATGAATAAAATAACTAGAGAAACATTAAGTGGTATAAGAGTAGTAAGAGCATATAATGCAGAAGATTATCAAAACAAAAGGTTTGAAAAAGTTAATGTTGATTTAACTAAAACCCATTTATTTACTCAAAGATTAATGGCAATTATTAGTCCGGTTATGTCATCAATTATGTCAGGATTATCATTAGCTATTTATTGGACTGGTGCTTATATAATAAATAAGACTTTAATAATGGATAAAATTAATATATTTAGTGATATGGTAGTATTCTCTTCATATGCAGTACAAGTAATTATATCATTTATGCTACTTGCGGCTATGTTTATTATATATCCAAGAGCTTCTGTATCAATAACAAGAATTAATGAAGTTTTAAAGACTAATACAAAAATAAAAGATGGTAAAATTAGTAAAGGAAATAATACAAAAGGAGAAGTAGAATTCATAAATGTTAGTTTTAAATATCCTAAAGCTGAAGAATATGTTTTAAAGAATATAAATTTTAAAGCAAATAATGGTGAGGTTATAGGAGTAATAGGTTCTACTGGATCTGGCAAATCAACATTAGTTAATTTAATTCCTAGATTTTATGATACAACTGAAGGAAAAATATTAATTGATGGAATAGATATAAAAGATATGAAATTAGAGTATCTTTATGATAAATTGGGTTATATTTCTCAAAAGGCAATACTTTTTAAAGGCAGTGTCAAAGATAATATAAGTTTAGGAAAGATTGATAATAAAAAAGTTAATGAAAGTGCAATAGAGGAAGCATTAAGTGTTGCTCAAGCAACTGAGTTTGTAAATAAAATGGATAAAGGAGTAAAATCTGATATTTCACAAGGCGGTACTAATGTATCTGGTGGCCAAAAGCAAAGGCTTTCAATTGCAAGAGCTATAGCTCGTAATCCAGAAATATATATATTTGATGATTCTTTTTCAGCACTTGATTATAAAACAGATTATAATCTTAGAAAAAGATTAAATAAATATACTAAAAATTCTACTAAATTTATTGTATCTAGTAGAATTGGAACAATAAAAGATGCAGACAAAATTCTTGTACTTGATAATGGTATTTTAGTTGGTGTTGGTAGGCATAAAGAATTACTTGATAATTGCAAAGTTTATAGAGAAATAGCAGAATCCCAATTATCAAAGGAGGAATTAGAGAATGCATAATAAAATAAATACTATGGAAAAATCTAGTGATTTGAAAGGTTCATTAACCAAAGCATTTACATATAATAAAAAATATATTCCTTTTGTGATAATTGCTCTTACATTATCAATGCTATCTAGTATATTAACAATAATTGGTCCAGATAAACTAAAAGAAATAACAAATGTAATAATATTAGGTTTGATGAGTGTTGTTGATACTGATAAGGTAACTAAAATAGCAACGGTGTTATTAATAATGTATATATTTAGTTTTATATTTAATTATGCTCAAGGATTTATAATGGCAACTGTTGCTAATAAGTTTTCAAAAGATTTAAGAACCAGTATAACTAATAAAATTAATAGATTGCCTCTTTCATATTTTGATGGTACAACTATTGGGGATGTTTTATCAAGAGTGGCAAATGATGTTGATACTCTGGGACATAATTTAAATCAAAGTTTAATTACATTACTTAGTGCATTAACTATGTTTGTTGGATCAATAATAATGATGTTTTATACAAATTGGTTACTTGCGATTACCGCGATACTTTCAAGTATAATGGGATTTTTATTGATGTCTACAATAATTAAAAAGAGTCAAAAGTATTTTGTAAATGTTCAAGATGGACTTGGAAAAATAAATGGTCATATTGAAGAAGTATTTTCTGGACAGAATGTAGTAAAAGTTTATAATGCAACAGATGAAATGATGAATAAATTTGATGATTTAAATGAAAAATTATTTGAAGATTCTTGGAAAAGTCAATTCTATTCAGGACTTATGCATCCAATTATGGGATTTATTGGTAATTTTGGGTATATTGCAGTATGTGTAGTCGGTGCATTATTGGTTTTAAAAGGAAATATCTCTTTTGGCGTAATAGTTGCATTTATGGTATATGTAAGATTATTTACTAGTCCATTGTCTCAGTTTGCTCAAGGATTTTCTTCACTTCAATCAGCTGCGGCTGCATCTGAAAGAGTATTTATTTTTCTTTCTGAAAAAGAAATGAATAAAGAAGAAAATTATATATTACTTAATAAAGAAGACATTAAAGGAAATATAGAATTTGAAAATGTTAAATTTGGTTATAATAAAGAAAAAACAATAATTAAGAATTTTAGTGCTAAAGTAAAACCTGGACAAAGAATTGCGATAGTAGGTCCTACTGGAGCAGGTAAAACAACTATGGTTAATTTATTAATGAAATTTTATAATATTGATTCTGGAGATATAAAAATAAATGATATTTCAATAAATAATATAACTAGAGAAAATATTCATGATCTATTTACAATGGTACTTCAAGATACATGGATATTTAATGGTACTATTAAAGAAAATATAGTTTATAATAAAAAGAATATAAGTGATAAAAGAATAAAAGAAGTTTGCTCTTTAGTTGGGCTTGACCATTATATTAAAACTTTACCTAATGGGTATAATACTATTTTAGGGGATAACGATAATCTTTCTTCTGGACAAAAACAACTTCTTACTATTGCAAGAGCTATGATAGATGATAAACCTTTTATAATACTAGATGAGGCAACATCTAATATAGATACAAGAACAGAGAAAATAGTAATTTCTGCTATGAATAAATTAACTAAAAATAAAACAAGTTTTATAATTGCCCACAGACTTTCAACAATTAAAAATGCTGATTTAATACTTGTTATGAATGATGGAAATATAATAGAGCAAGGAACTCATGAAGAATTAATAAATAAAAATGGTTTTTATGCAGAACTTTATAATTCACAATTTCAGACGTCTAATTAATTTATAAAACCATATATTATATTATGAATAGGGAAGTAAGAAACAAATTAAAACAGTTACTTGCCGAAGATAAGATATGGTTAATATATATTGGAATTATATTTTTAAGTTGGTATTCAAATGGTTTAGAAAGAAAATATTTTGTATTTAATGATAAGATAAGTAAAGAAAAATATAGACAAGTAATGATATTTATATTTAGTATATTAATAATAGTATATTTTTACTTTTTAACTTCATCAATCGATGATATAAAAAATATTAAACCAACTGATTCAGAAAGAAAAAAAATACTTGTATATTTATCATTTTTAGGGTCATTATTCATATTTGTTAGCGGTCTTATATTCTTGTTTATCGCACTTGTTGATGATGACTTATCTGTTGAACTCGCATTTAATTAATGCGAGTTTTTATTAGTATTGCCTTAAAATGAATTTTAATGTATACTATAAGTAGATAGTAGAAGAGGTTTTGTTATGGAAGAAAAAGTAACCGAAAATAATGAAGTAAATAAAAGTAATAAAATTAAAATAATAGTATTAACGCTATTAGTGTTTTTTATAGCAATATCTGGAATAACATATGCATATTTCAGTA
>JAEEGL012044106.1_pt1 | contig 38367 bp, 33 predicted proteins | sample 9134231 | NCBI WGS metagenome assembly JAEEGL01 (sample SAMN16246548, study PRJNA631951) | gut metagenome | biome: gut microbiome; feature: rumen; material: fiber-attached | host: Bos | place: Iran: Karaj | collected 2018-10
TACTACCTTTTCCTGATCATCCCCTTCGCCCTGGCCTTCACCCAATCCATCCCCGAACCCAAAACCCAAAAAACCAAAATCCTCACCGCCGCCTTTGCCCTCCTCCTGACCGCCCTCTGGCTCCTCGGCGACGCCCCCCGCCTCCTCCTCACCTGCGGTTTTTCCCCGGTTTGGTAAACAATATCTAATTCTGAATTCTGAATTGTTGCGGAGTCATTCGCGCTTCCCCTTGCGGCCTTTACCCACGTGTTTCGATAAACTATATATAATTCTGAATTCTGAATTCATAATTCTGAATTTAAAAATTTCCTGGAGGGAAATTTTATGAAGCTGATCATCCAGATCCCCTGCCTGAACGAGGCGGAGACCCTCGAGGTTGCCCTGAACGACCTGCCGAAGCACATCGACGGGATCGACACCATCGAGTACCTGATCATCAACGACGGCTCCCTGGACAACACCGAGGAGGTGGCCCGCCGCTGGGGCGTCCACTATATCGTGCACTTCGGCAAGAACCGGGGCCTGGCCGCCGGCTTCATGGCCGGCCTGGACGCCTGCCTGCGCAACGGCGCGGACATCATCGTGAACACGGACGCGGACAACCAGTATAACGGGGAGGACATCGAGGCCCTGGTCCGCCCGATCCTGGAAGGGAAGAGCGATATCGTCATCGGCTCCCGGCCCATCGACCAGACGGAGCACTTCTCCCCCCTGAAAAAGAAACTCCAGCACTTCGGCTCCTGGGTGGTCCGCCGGGCTTCCAAGTCCACGATCCCGGACGCCCCCAGCGGCTTCCGCGCCCTGAGCCGGGAGGCCGCCCTGCGCCTGAACGTGACCAACGAATACACCTACACCCTGGAGACCATCGTCCAGGCCGGCAGGGAAAAGATCCCGATGGAAGCGGTGGACATCCGCACCAACGGCGAGCTCCGCCCCTCCCGCCTGTTCCACTCCATGGGCAGCTATATCAAGAAATCCGTCCTGACGATCCTCCGGACCTATGTCCTTTACAAGCCCCTGGCCTTCTTCACGATCCTGGGCTGCATCCCCTTCACCGCGGGCCTGATCATCGGCATCCGCTTCCTGGTCTTCTTCTTCCAGGGGAACTCCCAGGGCCATATCCAGTCCCTGATCCTGGGCAGCACCCTCCTGATGATGGGCTTCATGACCTGGGTCGTCGGCGTCCTCTCCGACACCATCGCCGCCGAGCGCAAGATCCTGGAGGACGTCCAGTACCATGCCCGCCGCGCGGACTACCAGACCACTGAAAACACAAGTAATCCGGAAGAAACAAAAGACAATTGACTTTGATACAAGGCGCTGTTTCCGAAGGATACCCAGGAGCTCTCGGAATGCTCCTGGGTTTTCTGTGTCTGAGTCAAAAAAGGCCGCAGGAAGCACCCTAATCCCACTCCTTTTTCATTGACATATATTAGTAGAAACACTATAATTTACCCTGTATAGGTATGGGGCGAAGTCTGCCCGTTTTGCCCCGTGCCCGGTCCGCTCGCGGTGGCCTGCCGGAGCGTTACGGACCAAGCTTTTCCCGCAGCAGGGGTTCCTGCTGCGGATGGCGGAGCCATGCCCGAATTCACTCCCGCAGGACGAAGGTGCACCATGAAAAAGAAACTCTTCTGGCCGACCCTGGACGCGCTGTTCACCATAGCCGGCCTGCTTCTTTCCGTCGCCTTCTACTTTTCCCTGAAGGTTTCCCAGGCCCGCCTGGTCCAGACGTCCCGGACCGTTCCCCTGCTCCTCATTACCACCCTCCTGGCCCTCCTGGCCTCGGGGATCTATAAATCCATCCTGCGCTATGCCGGCGTTGACACCTTCCTCCAGGCGATCATCGGCACCCTGGCCGGCACCGGCGTCACCTACCTGGTTTCCCTGGTGATTTCCCTGTTCATCCAGGGCTATGAGGCCAGCCCCCAGTGGATCTTGATGCCCCGCCCGGTCTATTTCATCCAGTGGGTCGTCACCCTCTTCCTGGTCGCCGGCTCCCGCTTCCTGGTCCGCTACCGGGAAGCCGGCCACAACAAAAAAACGAACAAGGACACCAAACGCATATTGATCATCGGCGCCGGCTACGCCGGCGCGGCCATGATCCGGGATATCCAGAACGGCCGCTACGGCAACGCCGTCGCGGTAGCCATCCTGGACGACGATCCCGGGACACAGCGCTCCTCCATTTCCCGGGTTCCCGTGACGGGCACCACGGACGAGATCGAGACCGCCGTCGAAAAATACCGCATTGACGAGATCATCATCGCCATCGCCACCCCGAAGGGCGACCTGACGGAGCTTCTGAACCGCTGCCTTGCCACCGACGCCCACGTGCTCCTGTACTCCGGCGCCCGGGAGGGCACGGAAGCCCGGGAGATCAACATCGCGGACCTCCTGGGCCGGCCGGAACAGCACCTGGACATGACCGAGGTCCAGGAATACCTCTCCGGCAGGACCGTGATGATCACCGGCGGGGGCGGATCCATCGGATCGGAACTGTGCCGCCAGATCCTGGCCTTTACCCCGAAAAAGCTCATCCTCTACGACATCTCCGAGAACTACATGTACGACCTCCTCTTTGAACTGAAGGAGAAGTACGGGGAGCTCGTTGCCAATACCGTGATCCTCGAGGTCGGCTCCGTCCGGGACGAGGAATCCCTCTGGCGGGTCATGGGCAAATACAAACCCGACATCGTGATCCACGCCGCCGCCCACAAGCATGTGCCCCTCATGGAGAACTCCTCCGAGCAGGCGATCCTGAACAACGTCTTCGGCACATACAAAACCGCGAAGGTCGCCGTGGAATGCAACGTGAAGCGCTTTGTCCTCATCTCCACGGACAAGGCCGTGAACCCCACCAACGTCATGGGCGCCTCCAAGCGCCTGGCGGAGATCATCATCTCCTCTATCCCGAACAACAAAACCGAGTTCATGGCCGTCCGCTTCGGCAACGTCCTGGGCTCCCACGGCTCCGTGGTCCCGATCTTCGAGCGCCAGATCAGGGCCGGCGGCCCGGTGACCCTCACCGACCCGCGGATCATCCGCTACTTCATGACCATCCCCGAAGCCGCCTCCCTGGTCCTCCAGGCGGTCTCCATCGCCAAAGGCGGGGAGCTCTTCATCCTGGACATGGGCCAGCCCGTCAAAATCAAAGACCTGGCAGAAAAGATGATCCGCCTCTACGGCACCGGCAAGGAACAGATCATCTGCACGGGCCTGCGTCCCGGCGAAAAGCTCTACGAGGAACTCCTCCTGGACAAAGAGACCGACAAAGCCACCGAACGCGACCGCATCTACGTCGCCCCCCAGGACCACTATGACTGGGAAACGGTCCAGGCATACCTCACAAAACTGAACGACGCCATTGAGCAGCACAGGGACATAAAACAAACCCTGCGCGAAATCCTCCCCGCCTACCACGAACCTCAATAACCAGAACCTCTGCATTTACCGAGAACCCAAACAACCAGGGATGTCATCCTGAGGTTCGTAACGCCAGAAGAACGGGTGTCATCCTGAGGTTCGGAACGCCCGGAGAAAGAGCCAGTGGCTCTTTCTCAGTGGAGAACGGGCGGCAGCCCTGAGCCAGGCGATAGCCGGAGTCGAAGGATCTCCCCGCGTGAGCGAAAGAAACTTTCATTCTGAATTCTGAATTCAAAAACAGGAGGTTTTTGCTGTGTACTTCTACAAACTCGAAGACAAAATTATCCTCTCCGAAGACGCCCTCCCCTTCGGCACCCCTATCACCCCCAACACCACTGACGGCGCCCATGAAAAGCATGTTCCCGTCATTGAGCAGCAGGGCGACCATGTGACCGTCAAAGTCGGCTCCGTTCCCCATCCCATGCTGGACGTCCATTACATTGAGTGGATCGTCCTGGAGACCGCCACCGGTTATCAGAAAAAGGACCTGAAGCCCGGCGAAGCCCCCGAAGCGGAATTCGCTGTCACCGAACCCGTCATCGCCGCCTATGAATACTGCAACCTCCACGGCCTGTGGAAAGCGGAAGCGTAAAAACACCAAAGACAACAAACACAAACCTCATTACATCCCAACAAAAGAAAGGACAACCACCACCATGAAGATCGGCTGTGTCAAAGAGATCAAGAACAATGAATACCGCGTGGGCCTGACCCCCGACAACGTCAAAGCCTATGTGGCCGCGGGCCACCATGTCTACATGGAAAAGGGAGCCGGCATCGGCTCCGGTTTCTCCGACAATGAATATGTGGACGCCGGCGCTTCCCTGATCGACAACGCGGCCGATGTCTGGCACCTGGTGGATATGATGATCAAAGTCAAGGAGCCCCTGGAGGAGGAATATCCCCTCTTCCATGACGGACTGATCCTCTACACTTACCTCCACCTGGCCGCGGACAAGGAACAGATGGACGCCCTGCTCAAGGGCAAGGTAAAGGCCGTTGCCTATGAAACCATCCAGGAAACGGACGGTTCCCTGCCCTGCCTGGCCCCCATGTCCCAGATCGCCGGCCGCCTCTCCATCCAGGAAGGCGCGAAGTACCTTGAAAAGCGCTTCGGCGGCGAAGGCATCCTCCTGGCCGGCGTACCCGGCACCCCGAAGGCCAATGTGGTGATCCTCGGCGGCGGCACCGTCGGCATGAACGCCTGCAAGATCGCCGTCGGCATGGGCGCCAACGTGACCATCCTGGATGTAAACCTCAAACGCCTGGAAGAACTGGACAACCTCTTCGGCGCCCACATCCACACCCTGGTCGCCACCGACTCCAACATTGAACGGGTCCTCGCCACTGCCGACCTGGTCATCGGCTCCGTCCTGATCCCCGGCGGTTCCACCCCGAAGCTCTTCAAAAAGAAATACCTCCCCGAAATGAAAGACGGCGCCGTCTTTGTCGATGTCGCCATCGACCAGGGCGGCTGCGGCGAATCCTCCCACGTCACCACCCATGACGATCCCGTCTACACCGTAGACGGCGTCGTCCACTACTGCGTCGGCAACATGCCCGGCGCCGTTCCCCGCACCTCCACCATCGCCCTGACCAACGCTACCCTGAAATACGGCCTCCAGATCGCCAAAGCCGGCCTGGAAGAAGCCGCCAGAAACAGCAAAGTCATCTCCAGCGGCGTCAACTGCTACGACGGCAAACTGACCAACCAGAACGTGGCAAAAGCTCATGGGTATGAATACAGTGATCTGAACACCCTGATCTGAGCATATGAAGACAAGATGGCGCGTTTTCTGGATCGTCGCTTCTTTGCTGGTCATGGCGGTCATCTTCTTCTTATCCTCCCAGTCATCAGGGAAATCGGAAGATCTGAGCGATGCATTTGCCGGCATTCTGAACCTGGAACATACAGATAAAACCACCCGGGTTTCCAACCAGAATATCTTTCTGGGGCTGACGCTCCGCAAGTTCGCTCACATCATCCTCTTTGCAGCCCTAGGTTTCTGCCTTTGCAATGCGTTCACAGATATACGATACAGAATCCTGTGGTCGGTTGGAAGTAGCTATGTCTATGCAGTGCTGGACGAAATACACCAGTCCTTCACCAAAAGATTCGGCAGATGGCAGGACACACTAATTGACATGATTGGGATTGTAATTGGTATTTCCGCCAGCATATTGTTCATGAAACTCTGCCGAAGGATCAGGAAGCAGATAAACAGTAAACAGAATAATGAGAAATACGAAAAAACAGACAATTCTTGCATAACGATAAACCATAACTTCTGATGAGGTGAATCATTCGTGCAACAACGCATAAACTATAAAAATTGGATCAAGTATCTGAGTTTTATTATTCTTGATCTGGGATGTCTGCATCTTGCTTTTATTCTGGCCTACGGGATTTATCTAGGCTGGACAAAGACCGGATACTTAGATGAAGATTATGTAGTTGTTGCACTTGTCATGTCCATTTCCGATGTGCTGGTAACAGTTGTCTTTAACACGTTATATCTGGTATTGCGAAGAAGTCTTCTGAAAGAACTCATTGAGACTATTAAACATGTTCTGTTAAGCTTTGTATTTTTAGCATTATTCTTATTCTCGACAAAACAGGGCAGTGTGTACTCCCGGGTAACAATCTACTTAATGTACGTTATTGATGGGATACTGATTTTTGTTGTCCGTGAAATCTGGAAAAACATACTGAAAACACATAGAAAAAAAAGAGAACCATCCTCTGCATTGTTAATCACTACATCCGGTTATGCTGCGGAAGGCCTGGAAGCCTTGAACAGAACCGACACCTTGGTTAAAGGCATGTTTATTACGGACAAAGCAAATGAAGGCGTCATTCAGGATGTTCCGGTTATTGTTGATCGCAAAGAAGCAATTGACTTTCTCTGTTGGGAATGGATTGACAAATTATTTATCTGCGGTCCGGAAGGGATGGATATTCCTGAATCATTACTGGCTATATGCAAACAAATAGGCGTTACTGTTCACACTGCAATCAGCAAAAAGAGCTTTTACTATGAAGTCGTTAAAATCCGTACGGCCTTGCAGAAGGAGGACATTCATTCCGGGTTATCATTTTTTGAGGGAGAACACGATATTCCATTCCGGATTGCCCGCCTTTACTCCATATATGAGAGTGAACAGGATCACCAGAAGGGATTTCATCCGCATAAGCAAAGCTGGCATCTGCTTTTCTGCCCATATGGCAGTATAGATGTATATATTGATACCGGAAAAGAGGAACGGCATATTCAGCTCGATGATCCGTCAGTCGGCCTGATCCTTCATCCAAGCGTGTGGAGGGAGATGACCTGGAAAAAACGGGGAAGTGTTCTATGTGTTGCAGCATCCGGACATTATGACGCAGATAAACTGAGGAATGATCATAACGAATATCTGAAATTCCTGAAAGAAAAAGAATGGTCCGCGGTTATGGAATCTGCCCAGATCACAGGGGAGGGAATGATGTGAACAAATACTACGAAGGAGTAAAGATGCTTTCCTTTCCTGTCTATAATGAAGGCGGATATATCGAGGTAGAGGGGCTGAAGGATATCCCGTTTGAGATAAAACGGATTTTTTACATCTTTGGGAAAGGTAATGTCGGGACGGTACGCGGAAAGCATTCGAACCGCAAATCGGAGTTTGTGCTGTTCAACGTGAAAGGGAAAAGCAAAGTCAAAACTATAGATGAAGACAAGAATGAAATCGTCTATGAACTGAATGAACCCAATCAGGCAGTTTACCTTCCAAAGATGGTCTGGAAAGAAATGTATGATTTTACAGAAGATTCTGTCCTGATGGTGCTCACAAATGAGTATTACGATGCCACAGAATACATCCGGGATTTCGATGAATTTGTAGCTGAAATGAAAGCGGAGGCAAATGAAGATGAAGGTTGACGCTGTTGTTCTGAAAAGGGTCTTTGATCTGCATAAGGAGGAATACGAACAAGCCGCATTAAGAGCACTGAACTCCGGCTGGTATATTCTTGGGAAAGAGATGCTGGAATTTGAAAAACAGTTTGCGGAATGGGCAGGCACAAAATATTGTGTAGCACTCAATTCCGGAACAGACGCCTTGATTCTTGCGATACGTGCCCTGGGTATCGGACCGGGAGACGAAGTGATTGTTCCGGCCAATACCTATATTGCTTCCGTGATCGGTGTTACAGAGAACGGAGCCACACCGGTTTTTGTAGATGCTGATAATTACATGGAGATGGATGCGGATCAGATTGAGGGAAAGATAACTGATAAAACAAAGGCGATTCTTCCGGTTCATCTGTACGGTCAGCCCAGCAGAATGGATAAGATCACAGAGCTGGCAAACAAATACAACCTGAAGATTGTTGAAGATTGTGCTCAATGCCACGGTTCAACATTCAAAGGAAAGAAAACCGGCACATTCGGAACAATCGGCTGTTTCAGCTTTTATCCTACCAAACCATTGGGCGCCTTCGGAGACGCAGGAGCGATTGTGACAGACGATGAAGCTCTGGCGGAAAAGCTCAGTATGATGAGGTTCTACGGATCAAAAATCAAATATCATAATGAGATTAACGGCGTCAACAGCCGCATGGATGAAGTGCAGGCTGCAATGCTGCAGGTTGGATTGAAATATCTGGATGAGGGCAATGAGGAAAGAAGAAGACAGGCGGAGATGTACAAGAGCGGAATCAACAATCCCAAAGTCGTGATTCCACCCGTATATAATGATATCTACCATGTATACCATCTTTTCCCTGTACTGGTTGAAGACAGGGAGGACTTCCAACAATACCTGAAAAAACATGATATCCACACACAGGTTCATTATCCAATTCCACCTTATGTTGCTGAATGCTATCAGGATTGGGGATACAAATGGAGTGATTTCCCGAATGCTGAACGGTATGCAAAACAGGAGGTATCACTTCCGGTTTATTGCGGAATTCCGGATGAAGAAATCCGGTATGTAATTGACGTGATCAACGGGTATTAAAGTATCAGGGTGATGAAAATGGAAGACAAATGCAGCGCAATAGCAAAGATGGCAGCCAGAGATAATCTGGATATGGTGAACAAACAGTCGGCAGAAGTTCATCCCCGGAAGAGCATCTATGCAGTAACGGTAAAAAGAGCAATAGACCTGATCATTGTTGTACCGATTTTTATTCTTCTTCTGCCCATAAATGTGGTTATTGGTATTATCACCTATTTTGACGTTGGAACACCGATATTTTTTAAACAGCAACGCACGGGGAAGAACGGGAAGCATTTTAATCTGATTAAATTCAGAAATATGACAAATGAAAAAGATGAATTTGGGAATTTGCTGCCTCCGAATCAACGAGTAACAAAATTTGGCAAATTTGTCAGGAAGTACTCGCTTGATGAACTATTGAACTTTTGGTCCATTTTGAAAGGAGACATGACTCTGATCGGTCCGAGGCCGCTCCCGTCTTCTTTTGACGAGAGGTATTCAAACCGGCACAGGATGCGCATGGCAGTAAAACCCGGGCTTGAATGCCCGTCAATTCATGGTGATGGACATGTCAGATTATATAAAGAGCAATTTGAGAACGATATATGGTATGTTGAAAACATCAGCTTTATAACAGATGTTAAAATGGTCATTGCTTTGTTTAAAATGGTCTTCAACTCAAAAGAAAGAGGAGATCATGCATCGGTTGGCGGTGGGGATTTTGTCGGATACAATGAAAATGGGGAAGCATTCAGTATGCGCCATATTCCTGAAAAATACGAGAAAGAATATGAAGAACTGGTTAAACAGTATCAAGTGTTGAACCGGTAAGGAGGCGGAGGCAGATTATTATGGCCGGATTGCTGGAAGATAAAGTTTGTATTGTGACAGGAGCTGGCAGAGGAATCGGAAAAGAGATCGCCTTACTGTTTGCAAAAGAAGGGGCTATTGTTGTTGTTGTTGAGCGGAATACCGGATCTGCAGATGAATGGGTTGAGAAAAGCCAGTATAAAGACAAACTGGATGTTCGGTATTTCGATATCACAGATGAAGCGGTATCGAAACAGGAGATACTTGAAACCAAAAAAAAATATGGGCATATTGATGTATTGGTCAACAATGCCGGGATCGAATTTAATGAACTTATTGGAATGATCAGCCGTGAGAACATGGAGAAAATGTTCAATGTAAATGTATACGGCACGATAAACATGATTCAGATTGTCAGCAGAATAATGTCCAGAAATCCAAATGGTGGATCAATTATCAACATCTCTTCCATGGTAGGTCTCAGAGGAAACGCGGGACAGCTGGTGTATTCTGCGACAAAAGGAGCAGTGATTGCTTTGACCAAATCAGCGGCCAAAGAGCTTGCTTCGAAGAAGATTCGTGTTAATTCAATTGCACCGGGTATTACGCAGACTGCAATGATGGAACAGGCAGAACTGGAGAAACTACAGGGCCGGATTAACAACATCTGCATGGGTCGAATTGCACAGCCAAGTGATATTGCAGGAGGATGTCTTCTTTTAGCTAGTGATTATGCGGGATACATCTCCGGACAGGTGCTGCCGGTTGATGGAATGACAATGATGTAATGAAGAGGTTAGCATGGTTTACGATAAGGTTATTGAAGGGAAAACAATTAGACTCAGATCCATCAGAGAATCAGATGCTGAAGTAACATATAAAATGAGATCTGATCCGGAAAAAACGCAATACATTCATGCTGCACAGGGGACTGTCGAAGATCAAAGGCAGTATATCCGGAAGCAGATGCAAGAACCAGGAGATTATCTTTTTATTATTGAAGATTTATCTGGGAAGCCTCTTGGAATGAAAGGACTATATCATTATGATCCCGACAGAAAAGAAATAGAATCGGGGAGATTCCTCAGTTACGGCAGTCAACTGCAAAATATAGAAGCATTGATGTTGGGTTTCAAATTTGCGTTTGACATTTTACAGGTTGACAAAATTCGAATGGCAGCGCTCGAAACCAACACAGGAATGTTGAGCATTCAAAAACGAATCGGGGCAGTTTTCACAGGGGAAAGGAGTTACGTTACGGGAATGGGATGCGATAATATTTTCTCAGAGTTATACAGGGAAAAGTATGAAAAAGAGAAGGCATCAATAATACAGCTTATTGACAGATTTGCCATACGAAAATAATGAAGCGATAGTAAAAACAAGGGACAATATGCAGCAGGAGTAAGGCACATGGAAGATCCCGAAAAGAAGGATATAAGGCGGATTGATTCTCTTCAAATACTACGAGGTTTAGCTTTCCTGGGGGTATTTACAACTCACTGTAAAATATCTTCTTTAGGCGTATGGGGAGTATCCATATTTATTATTCTTTCTGGATTTTTAATGGTCAATAGATATTATGATATAAAACTAAGCCTTTCGCCGATTTGTGCATTGAAATTTGCTATCAGGAAAATTAGAAAAATCTATCATTTACATATTGTCATGTTAATTGCTAATCTGCTGATACCGGTATTTTTCAAAGGATCGACAGTTTTACATGAGATTAAGATTAATGCTATAAAGATTCTGTTAAATGTATTAATGATTCAAGCATGGATACCATCTTCAAGTTGGTATTTTTCCATGAATGATGTTGCTTGGTATTTATCATGTTGTTTGTTTTTTTACTTCACTTTTCCGTTTGTATTATGGATGATAAAGCATATTTGCTCGACATCAAAATTAATCATTGTCATGGTTTTGATATATTTACTTCAGATTGTCGTTGCAAGATTAGCGGGAATTGCGAATGTGCCGGAATCAGTATCAGATAATTTTATCAAATGGTTAACATATATCTGTCCTGTCTTCAGGTGGGGTGATTTTTGTATTGGCGCATGTCTTGGTGCGATTTTTGTCAGAACAAAGAAAAAAGAAATAGCGGATATATCCCAACAAAAATCTTGCTCTAAAAACAAAGGAGGAGTGATACTATATATACTTGCCTTTGGACTTTTCATTTTTTCTCAAATGATTTATTCACATGAGATTCCAATTCGGTCTGTATGGATTAATTATTTCTCAAGCCTTTTTATTCCTTCTTCAATATTATTAGTGTGGGCTTTTGCAAATGACAAGGGGATGATTGCCAGATTATTAAGTTATAGATGGTTGTTGTGGATTGGAAATTATAGCGCGTTTTCATACCTGATACATCAAGCAGTTATCCATTATTTGGGTTGGACTTATTATACAGTCTTTGGAGTGCAAATATCCACATTTCTAAATGTAGTATTATCTCTTGTAGTAACAATAATATTGTCACTTTTGTATAAAAATATACGATTAACTAGAGAATAGTTTAGGAGGATAGTCAAATGAATCTGGAAAAATATAACAACATTTTTACATCTCTATTTGACGTCAAAGAAGAACAACTAGATGATAATTTTTGCTTTGGTAAAGCACCAGGGTGGGATTCATTTGCTCATATGGAATTAATAGCACAAATAGAGGATAGTTTCGGAATAATAATGGAGACAGAAGATATAACTCATTTTGGTGGATACGATAATGGGAAAAAGATATTGGAAAAATATGGAATAGCAATGGAATAATATAATACAGACAAATGAGGCACATAATGTCAATAACAATTTGTCCGAGGGCATAATGAATATAAAGTTGATAAATATAAAAAAGACAAATTATATATGTGGCATACTATTTGGAATGCTTCTATATTTGATTATTCCAATTAAATATGAAAGGCTTTGCCTGATTCCCATTATAATCATATGTTTGATCAATATATTCTATTTGCTTTTTTCTGGTTGTAAAATTAACGCAAACATAGCAATTTCGGGTATTATGGTGTTATACACATTAATACTTTTTGTGCTTTCAGATTACAGACAGGATTATGTGTTTCGGGCATGGATTACTCTGTTTATGATGTCGCTTATTTCATATAATGGAGTCGAAAGGATTTCAAGGAGAAGTGAAGGAATTATCTGGTTTATAACACTTGCGCTTTTAATATATCGGGCAATTGTTTCTCCGAGAATGTATGATGGAACAGGTTCACCTGTTTTTCAGACGGCATTTTATGACAGGATAGAAACAGAATTGTGCATAGTACTTTTTATGTTATATGCTATGAAGAATCATAGGTATACAGGTGTAGTATATACTTTGTGGTATTATGTTACCCTTTCAAGCAGTCGCGGAACTCTAATGATGATTCTAATCTTTTTTGGAATCAGATTAACGAAACCATATTTTGAAAGAATAATAAGAAAAACGACGAATTTCTACAAACAAAGATATCGTATCTTACTATTTATGTGTATTGCCTTTGTTCTGTATGTGATATTTTGTTATTATTGGGTATTCTCTTTTTCAAGAGAAGGTCTGGTTTCTCATGGGCAGGGACTTAATGATACGTCAAATTATTCTCGTTTTGCATCAACAATATATGCTTTTAGAGAACTAATGCCAAATTATAATTTGTTTATCTCTGGGTTTGGTAGTGATTTAAAAACTGTAATGGGTATATCAGATGGTGAAAGTATTAAGTATATGGGACAATGGTTAGTTCAAAGTCATAACTCTATCTTAAATCTGCTGCTTTGCTTTGGCTATCTTCCGGGGGTATTATACCTATTTGTTTTATTTAATCTCGTAAAAAAATATCTCAATATTCAGAGCATAGAATATGCGATTGGATTTCTTTTATACTCATTTATCATTGTATTAATAGCAAAAAAAGGATTAGATGTTTTTTGGATATATGTATTAATGATCCCAGAAACAAAACAAAGAATTAGATTAAGATACCCGCGTATTCGTAGAAAAAAAATTGCAACACATGAAGGATTATCAAATATCAAAATAGCATAACAAGCGGAAGGAAGGAAACAATCATGTTTCTAGACATTGACAAGAAAGACCCTGATAGAATTGCTGTAAAAGACAATGAAAATCATATCATATCATATGGAGATATGGTACATTTAATCCAAGAAATGTCTACTTTAGTACAAAAAAGATCTATTGTTTTTATACTCTGTAAAAATACGGTTGGTTCACTTTTGGGCTACATGAGCTTCATTGAGGGCAATGTTGTTCCTTTGGCATTAAGCAGTAAGATTGAAAAAAGTCTGCTTGATGCATTGCTCAATGAATATATGCCTGCTTATCTTTGGATCCCTTCCGAGCAGGTTGCTGAATTTGACTATCCTGTGATTGTCGAACAGTTTAACTATTCATTGCTTAAAACAGGCAATGAAGCATATCCGATTAATGACAATCTACAATTTCTGATGACGACTTCTGGTTCAACAGGTAGTCCTAAACTTGTTCGATATAAAAAGGGCAATCTGGAAGCAAATGCAAAAAATGTTGCGTTGGCATTCGGATGGACGGAAAATGAACGTGCAATTTGTGATCTGGGCATGCAATATACTATGGGATTAAATGTTATTAATACACATCTGTATGTCGGTGCTACTGTTTTGCTGACCACCTATAATCTTATGAGCGGAGAATTTTGGGATTATATAAAAAAGGAGCGGGGAACGAATTTCACAGGTGTACCGTTTAGCTATGACATATTCTATCGTCTTCATTTTGATCGAATGGATTTGCCGGATCTCCATACATTGTCCCAGGGCGGTGGAAAGCTGACAGACGCTAGATTTATTCAACTTGCTGAATATGCTCAGAAAAATAACAAAAGGTTTATCGCATCATTTGGGACAACAGAAACTTCAGCAAGAATGGCGTGCTTACCAGCGGAATTAGCATTAACGAAGACAGGAAGTATTGGAAGGGCAATTCCAGAAGGTGAACTTTTTCTGGTTGATGAAAACGGCAATGAGATAATTGAGCAAGAAGCAGAAGGCGAGATGTGTTATCGTGGTCCAAATGTTACGATGGGCTATGCTGTCAAGAAAGAAGAACTACTTAATGATGATGATTTTAACGGGGAATACCATACAGGAGATCTTGCTCGTCGTGATGCAGATGGTTGTTATTATGTTACAGGTCGTTTATCTCGCTTCCTAAAGCTGCTTAGTTATCGTGTTAGCTTAGATCAATGCGAACGTCTTATTCAGGAACAGTACAATATTGAGTGCGCATGTACAGGAACAGATCAGAGAATGGAAATCTATATCACAGATGGAACAAAACAGAAAGAAGTTCTTGATTATATTAGCGAAAAGACTAATCTATTTAGAACACTTTTCAAAATACATGTGATTGACAGTATTCCGAGAAATGATTCTGGAAAAATCAAGTACAAAGAATTATAAGGAGTCAAACAAATAATGAAGTCATTTGTAGATATTCTACACGAGAAGTTTGTTGCAAAGAACTTGGAGACGGATCTCGAAGAACCGAATGTGACAGAGTGGATGACTTTTTTGGATCATCTTCCATTGGCGAAGAACAATATAGAGAAATCATATAATAAATTCTTGTGTAGAATGTACTATTTTCCTGTGCTGAAAAGGGTTATTATGAATATTCTTGGCTTCTTTGCTGATGTTGTCGCCTTATTCTTTGCGCTGTTGTCAAACACAAGCGTTGAAGAAAACAATATTAATAAAGGAATGCTTGTGCTGGAACAATCCAGGGATGTTCCTGATTTTAATGATGTTATTCCTCGAGAGTTCTATAGAGATTATAATCAAGTAAAAGTAGTTAACAATTTCAATAAGAAATTTGGTTTTCTTTCAAGAGAGACAAGAGCACTTTGGTTATCAACCATAAGAAGATATCCCTTCAAGTTTTTCTTTCATTATTGGGTATATATGGAATTGGCGGCACATACTGCCTTTTTACGCATTTATTCTCCGGAAGCGGTTGCAGTATATGTTAATGAAAGAAATGTCGCTAGTCCGATTATTACCGAGTTATATGAAAGCAGAGGAAGAAGATTCATTTCGTTCATGCACGGAGAATATTTACTCCAATTGATACAGGCCCATATGAAGTTTTCAGAATATTATGTATGGGATGAATCATATGTTGAGATGTTCAGGGATGTCCTTCGTTGCGAAGCCAAATTTATTCCGTACAAACCAAACAAATTAAAGAAAAGATGGCATTTGGAAGATTCAAAGCCGAATTATTATTGCACATATTATTTTGGTGATGAAACTGAAAAAACCATTTATGAAATTGCTAATATATTTCAAGACTTTGAATCCAAAGGGAAAAAATGCAAAATTCGGCTACATCCAAGAGATATTGTCCATACTGAATTGATAAAAGATGTGTTCAATAAAGCACATATTGAGATAGAAAATAATCACGAGGTCAGCTTGGAACAGTCTTTGGCAAATACCAAATACGCTGTTGGCATGCAGACGACGGTTTTGTTTGAAGCAGTGACAGAAGGAAAACAAATAGTAATTGATGATGTTAGCGATCCAAAGCATTTTAACAATCTACAGGACAGATGGTACAGATTGCTGAAGTGTGATCATATATTATTATCTGAACTTGTTAAACAAGGTGAGTAAACGCGACTGCTAAGAACAATAGATAAAGATCAGAAAGATTATTCACCTTGGTGAAAAAAATGAAGAGTAAGAATAAAATAACGTTATTAAACATAGCAAGCACAGTTGTGCTCCAAGGATTGGCTTTTTTTTCAGGGCCGATTTTTTCCAATGCGCTGGGAACAGATAATTATGGAATCGCAGCCGTTTATCTGACTTGGGTTCAGATGGCTTCAATCGTTTTTTCGCTGCAAGCCGGAGGCGCTATAGCTGTAGCCCGGACTGATTATCCACTGGAAGATCAGGGGAAATATCAATCCAGCGCATTTTCATTGGCAACGTTTTCATTTTCATGTTTCTCTGCTTTGGTATTGTTGTTTGTTGCAGTAACTTCCAGCTTTCTGCATCTTAGTCTTCCAATGTTTGCGCTTGGTCTTCTGCAGGCATGGGGACTATATTGTGTTACATTTATGAATTCGAAATTCACATATGAATTCAAAGCTGGAAGAAACTTCATATTATCTGTCTGCACATCAGCGCTGACAATAGGGGCTTCGATATTACTTATCAGCTTTTATAATCCGGAAGATAACTACTGGGGCAGGATCATCGGGCAATCAGCAGTATATACGATCATAGGGATTATCTTGATGATATACATGCTGAGGGAAGGAAAACAAACATACAACAAAGAGTACTGGAAATATACTCTGCCAATAACGTTACCAACCATTTTTCATTCGCTGGCTCACATTGTGCTGAATCAGAGCGACAGAGTCATGATTCAGGGAATGATAAATAATTCCGCAGCCGGCATATATGCGCTTGCGGCAACTTTCAGCGCTGTCATGAACGCAGTATGGCATGCATTCAATAACAGTTGGGTTCCATTTTACTATGAATATACGAGAACAGACAAAATTGATGAGATGAAAAAACATGCAAGGAATTATTTGGAACTGTTCACAGTAGTTGCTATGGGTTTTATTCTTTTTGCAAGGGAAGTATTCCATCTCTATGCAACAGATAGAGATTTTTGGCCAGGAACGGAGTATGTCCCTTTGCTGGCAATAGGGTATTATTTTGTTTTTCTTTACAGTTTCCCGGTGAATTTTGAGTTTTATAACAAAAAAACAAAGACAATTGCAGCCGGGACTATATCGGCCGCAGCCATCAATATTTTGCTGAATTTTATCATGATTCAATGGTGGGGGGCCCTTGGCGCGGTTATAGCAACCGTGACATCGCATGTATTGTTGTTTTTATTCCATTTTATCAGCGCAAAGAAAATCACAGAAGCGGTCTTTCCGTTTTCCATCACAGAGTTTATCCCAGGCTTAGCTTTGGTATTCGGTACATTTGTATTGTATTGGTTCACGAAAGGCATCTGGTCAATTCGATGGGGTTTGGGAGCGGCGTTGGGTATTTATATCCTCATTAGAGTGATACGAAGAAAAGAAGTGTTTTAATTTCTGAGAGATTCCGCATGTGGGATGAAAAGGAAGGGAATAGGATGGATAAGATTACAACGGCTAATGAATTCTTTTTTCGAACAATAAAACATCGATTATATCCACTTTTAATATAGGACCATTTGAGATATTTACGGATATATGGGTATAATTCAATTGTAAAAGAGAGAGATATTCTCTTTTAATAGCATATGAAACAAAAGGAGAAAGAAAAATGCTAACTAATTCAACGATTCTAATTACTGGCGGTACTGGTTCTTTTGGCAACACATTTGTTCCTATGACATTAGCTAAGTATAATCCTAAAAAGCTTATTATCTATTCCCGTGATGAAATGAAACAATGGAACATGGCTAAAAAATTTCCTGGAGATGAAAGGGTTAGATTTTTCATTGGTGATGTGAGAGATAAAGATCGGCTTTACCGTGCTCTTAATGGTGTTGACTATGTTGTGCACGCAGCAGCTACAAAGATTGTACCCACGGCAGAATATAATCCTTTTGAATGTATCAAGACCAATGTGAATGGTGCAATGAATTTGATTGATGCTTGTATCGATAGTGGAGTAAAACGTCTTGTTGCTCTATCTACAGATAAAGCCAGCCAGCCAGTCAATCTTTATGGTGCAACTAAACTTTGCTCTGACAAAATATTTATTGCCGGCAATTCTTATACAGGTGGGAAAACCAAATTTGCAGTAGTGCGCTATGGCAATGTTATGGGTTCTCGCGGATCGGTTATCCCTTTCTTTATGGAGACTGCCAAGACAGGAAAACTTACCATTACAGATAAACGCATGACTCGTTTCATGATTTCTCTTGAACAGGGCGTGGAACTTGTATGGCATGCCTTTGACGACATGGAGGGCGGGGAAATATATGTTAAGAAGATTCCCTCCATGAATATTTGTGATATTGCCACAGCAGTCGATCCGAATGCGGAGCAGGTTGAGATCGGTATTCGTCCCGGCGAAAAACTCCATGAGCAGATGATTGGTGTAGAAGACGCTCATTTCACATATGAGTATCCGGAGCACTTCAAGATTCTGCCGCAGATTTGTGAATGGGGTTCGGTAGATGCGATGATTAAGGGCGGTGTTAGAGTTCCAGAAGGTTTCAGTTATACTTCAGATAACAATAAGGAATGGATGACGATTCCGCAGTTAAGGGAATGGATCGAAAAAAACAAAATGAAAATCGGCAGCATATGAGTTTGCTTGTATGGTACTGGGGAGGTGTTTTTCATGAAGTATCTAGTGATGATTCAAGCCAGATGTGGATCAACCAGATTGCCTAATAAAGTGATGAAAGATTTGTGTGGCAAGCCTGCGTTACAGAGAATGATTGAGAGGGTTCAAAAGAGCAAGATCATAGACGAGGTGATGGTTGTTACCTCTATTGAGAAAAACAATCTCCCTATTTTACATTTATGTGCAGAACTCGGAGTTAGAGTGGGTGTAGGATCTGAAAACGATGTGCTGGATAGATATTATCAAACTGCAAAACTTCTAAGGCCTGAATATGTTATTCGATTAACAGCTGATTGTCCGTGCTTTGATGCAGAACTACTGGATAATGCATTAAAAGTTATTGAACCAGATACTGATTATATGGGTATGCTGTCAGCGACTTTTGCAGACGGGCTTGATATTCAGATTATCACATATAAGGCATTGGAAAAATCATGGCGTGAAGCAGTACATTCATTTGAAAGAGAACATGTTACGCAATATGCCATCAGACATCCGGAGATATTCAAAATTCAGGATTATGTTTCGCCAATTGGAGACTTTGGAAACCATAGATGGACTGTGGATGAACCTGAAGATTTTGAAGTAGTGGAACATATATATCAATACTTTATAGAAGAAAAAGGTCAGGAAGACTTTGGCTATCAGGATATTATTGCGTATCTGGGCACACATCCTGAGATAATGAAAATCAATAGTCGATTTCAACGTGATGAGGGACTGGCAAAATCCATAAAAGAAGATAAGATTGTTAACATTTCCGAATAAAAGATTGGGAGGAAATAAAAATGAAATTGACCAATTCTGGAAAAGGGCAAATGCTTTATAAAGAAGCAAAAAAGGTTATACCTGGCGGAACACAATTATTAAGCAAGAGACCGGAGATGTTTTTGCCGGAATATTGGCCAGCGTACTATTCAAAAGCAAAAGGATGTAAGATCTGGGATCTTGACGGGAATGAATATATAGATGTTAGCTATATGGGCATAGGAGCCAATGTACTTGGCTACGCCAATGATGAAGTAGACGCAGCAGCAAAAGAAGCTATTGATAATGGCGGGATGAGCACTTTAAATGCTCCCGAAGAAGTATATTTGGCAGAGAAGTTGATTGAACTGCATCCATGGGCAGGAGGAGTCAGGTTTTCAAAGGCTGGCGGTGAAGCAATGGCACTTGCTTCGAGAATAGCCAGAGCATATACGAAAAAAGATATAATCTTGTTTTGCGGATATCATGGATGGCATGATTGGTATTTAGCAGCAAATTTAGCGAATAAAAACGCACTGGACGATTTGCATATTCCTGGACTGGAGCCGCTAGGTGTTCCGAAAGGTCTTGCGGGTACAAACCTTCCTTTTCATTATAATAACATAGATGAGTTTTATGCTTTGATGAAAAAGCATAAGGGTAACATCGCTGCTGTTGTGATTGAGCCAATTCGAAATGATTATCCTCAGGATCATTTCTTGGAAAAAATTAGAGAGGCAACGGAAGCAGAAGGTATTGTGCTGGTTTTCGATGAAGTATCTGCAGGTTTTAGGCTGTGTACTGGTGGCAGTCATAAAGTGTTGGGCGTAAATCCGGACATTGCAGTTTTTGCAAAAGGAATGACTAATGGTTACCCTCTGACTGCGGTTGTTGGTAGACGCGATGTTATGGATGCAGCGCAAGGAACATTTATCAGCAGCACATTCTATACCGAACGCATTGCGTTTGCTGCCACTTTGAAGAGTATAGAAGTATATGAAAGAGAAAGAGTATGGGAGAAACAATCCGAATATGGGAAACTGATTCAGCAAGGATGGAAAGAAAAGGCGGATGCTGCCGGAGTGGATATTGAGATTGGCGGTATACTACCCATGAGCCATTTTGCCATAGTCGGGAATGAAAAGCCTTTAGTATATAAAACTTTTGTTACTCAGGAAATGCTTAAGAAGGGATATATTGCATCGAATTCTTTCTATACTTCCAATGCACATAGTGTCGAAATAATAAATCAATACCTGGAAGACATCGGAGAAGTGTTTGGTCAAATTGCCAAATTAATGAATCAAGGCATCAGCGTAGAAAGTCAATTGAAGGGTGGAGTTTGCCAATCTGGATTTGGCAGATTAAATTAAATGAAAATACAGAAGGAGAAAAACGACCATGCTGGAATTCAACAAAAATATAAAGATCGGAAACAGAATGATTGGTCCGGATTATCCGACATATTTCATTGCTGAAATCGGGGGGAACTTTGATGGAAGCAAAGATAAAGCAAAAAGATTGATAGATGCAGCAAAAGAAGCAGGCGCCGATTGTGCCAAATTTCAGACTTTTACTGCTGAAACTATAGTATCTGAAGGTGGATTTTCCAAGATGACGCTTCATGGTGTACATGGTTCTTGGGGAAGGACTGTAACAGAGGTGTTCAAGGATGTAGAATTCCCAATGGAGTGGCATCAAGAGATCGCCGATTACTGCAAGAATGTAGGAATTGATTTCTCAACATCTCCATATTTTAAAGAGGCGGTAGATTTATGTGCAGATATGAATTTGCCGTTTATCAAGATTGGATCGGGAGAGATTACCTGGCTCGAGATGTTGGATTATACGGCTCGAAAAGGGATACCGGTTATGTTGGCAACAGGCGATGCAACTATGTCAGAAATTGATGAGGCTGTTCGTACTATTGAAAAGACCGGAAACAAAGATCTTGTATTAATGCAGTGTATCACAAATTATCCTTCAAAGATTGATAGTGCAAATGTGAATGTACTGAAAACTTATCAGAAAGCATTTGATTGCCTTACCGGTTACTCTGACCACTCTCCCGGGCACGTGGTAGCACTGGCATCTGTTGTGCTTGGTGGACGGGTGATTGAAAAACACTTCACTCTGAACAAGAAAGACAAAGGTCCCGATCATCCCCACTCTATGGAGCCAAATGAGTTCAAGTTTATGGTTGACTCTATTCGAGAAGTAGAAAGAGCAATGGGAAGCACCAGAAAAGAAGTTGTCGCTGAAGAAGGGGAAACTGTTTTTGTACAGAGACGGTGTCTGTATGCAAAGAGAGATCTGAAAGCCGGACAGAAAATTACTGCCGAAGATATTGATGTCCTTCGTCCTGCTCTTGGTATTCCCCCAAAGTATAAGGAAACCATTGTTGGAAAGACGGTAAATAAAAACATACCCGCAAGAGATCCGATCTTTTGGGAAGATATTTGATCTGGTAGATTTCGACAATTTGAGTAATGGGTTGTAACTGGAAGAAGTTAACAAATTGAAAGAGTTTTGTTTTCATCTTCCAGTTACTTGCCCATCATGAAAGAAGAAGACTATGATTACTGAACGTGAGAAGATCATGGCGATTGTTGATAGCGATTGTCTGACAAATGCGGATGCTGCAATCCTGCTTGAAGGAGACGGCCTTTTTCGTATTGAAAAGGCTGTTGATTTATACCATAAAGGGATAGTTAAAAAAATTGTATTCAGCGGCAATATAATTAACAGAGAATATGGAAGTTATCCATATGAGGAAATAAAACCATATATATTAAAGGCAGGGGTTCCGGAAGAAGACATCATCCATGAAAACAGGTCTTTGAATACTCGTCAACAGGCAGTTGAAATTATAAAAATGGCTGCTGATTATGGATGGAAGAAACTTGCACTAGTTGCATCAAATGATCATCAATATAGAGCATATCTGACTTTTTTGCGAGAAATATTGGATACAAAAAGCGGAATTATTCTTTATAATACTCCAGCAAGGAATCTGAATTGGTTCGTGGACAGCGGATGGGGAATGAGGATTGATCGATTAACAGCTGAGTTTGATCGAATAGAACAGTATTCAAAGATAGGTCATTTAGCAAGCGCATCCGAAGTGATAGAGTATCAAAAATGGAAGGAATCGTTGTTGAATGAATAATCACACGACTGTGGAAGAAGCTAAACGAATTATGAGGTCGAACTTTATAGGGCCTGAAGAATTGAAAAACATAAAGAAGATTCATTTCAACATTCCGGAAACACTTCCCCAGATAACATATTCAATAGAAGAGTTAAATAAAAAAAAGGACAATTATATTCTGATACTAGGATTAAGTTATATGAATAATGGTGTGCCCGTAACGATAAGAAACATGAAGGATATTTTTGGAAACAATCCCGAGATGCAAGAACCTTGCTTCTACAATCAGGACTGGTATGATGCTGAATCATTTGTTGACTTCCAGATGAATGAGGGATGGTATCTGATTAGAAAGGATGTTTTCGAAGACAGTCGGGCTGTTCAACCACAGCAGTTAATGGAGAAGTATTGTTTTCCAAAGGCAATTACTTGCACATATTCATTTTTTATTTGTTGGCTGTGCCTGGGTGTGAAACTATGGTATCATGATTTTGTGTGGTGCAGTGATGTTGATCATAATGGAGACAGAATATATGTTGGAAAGTATCATGATGTGGATGGAATAAACAAGAATGGATTCAGCATTCATAGACATTTGGCACTAAGATCATGTTATGCATGTATAGACTAAGATACAATTTGGCACGTGAGTACCATAAAATGTTTTGATCTGGTTCTGGTGTTATAGTATACGGATGGATAATAGAAATGCTTTGGGTTTTTCCTGCCAAATATGAGGATTGCTCTATATAAGACGCATAATTAATCGATATTCAACAACGTCATGGCATAAAATATATTAAGCACGGAAGTTTTTAGGGCGATAACAATATATTCAGGACAATGTCGTAAAATGGTTTTCCTTCAATTGGAGGAGGTTTATTGTGCTCTTTAATTCTGTTCAGTTTCTTTTGTTTTTTCCTGTTGTTACAATTATATATTTTATTGTTCCTACAAAATTGAAACATGTATGGTTATTATTGAGTAGTTATTATTTTTACATGTGTTGGAATGCTAAATATGCATTGTTAATTCTTGCTTCAACTGTTATTACCTATATTAGTGGGGTTTTGATAAAACAAGCAAACACAAGATGGGATAAAGAAAAACAAAAGAATACGCATATTAAAAAACTGATTGTTGCGGCCAGTTTCGTCTTTAATTTATCAATTCTCTTTTTCTTTAAATATTTTAATTTTCTGCTCGATAGCTTGACAAGTATTCTGTCTTGTGTTGGTATCAGCATACAGATTCCAAGGTTTGATATTATTCTTCCTGTTGGTATTTCGTTTTATACTTTTCAAGCACTGAGTTATACGATGGATGTATATAGAGGGGATGTATATCCTGAAATTAATTTTGTACGTTATGCATTGTTTGTTTCGTTTTTCCCACAATTAGTGGCTGGCCCTATCGAACGATCAAAGAATTTGTTGAAACAGCTTGCAGTTCCAAAGAAGTTCAATTTTGAACGAGCACGAGAAGGAATTTTATTAATGATATGGGGGTATTTTCTCAAAATTGTGCTTGCTGATAGAATTGCTGTTTTTGTCGACACAGTATATGGTGATTATATTACATTTAGCGGATGGTATATTATAATAGCGACATTTTTGTTTGCGATTCAGATATACTGTGATTTTTATGGTTATTCAACCATTGCTATGGGAACTGCTAAGGTTCTCGGTATTGAACTAATGGAAAACTTTAAAACCCCATATTTGGCCTGCTCTGTATCAGAGTTCTGGCGCAATTGGCATATTTCTTTAACGTCATGGTTTAAAGATTATCTATATATTCCATTAGGAGGCAGTCGAAAAGGAACTGCCAGGAAGAATTTAAACAAAATGATAGTTTTTCTTGTAAGCGGTTTATGGCACGGGGCAGATTTATCATATGTAATCTGGGGTGGAATAAATGGTTTATATCAAATAATTGGTGAAGGCTTAAATCCGGTAAGAAAAAGGATAATAAAGATATGTCATCTACATACGGATACGTTTGCTCATAAATTGTTGCGAATAATAATAACATTTATCCTGATCGATTTTTCATGGCTGTTTTTTAGAGCGGCAAGCATACAGGATGCATTGAGAATGTTGGCATCTGCCTTTAGCGCAAATAACTTATATGTTCTCTTTGATGGATCCATCTATTCTTGTGGATTAGACATGGCAAATTATATCCTGATGTTGGTGTCTATATGTATATTAGTGTTTATGGACTACTTGAAGTATAAAGGAATATGTGTTCGCAATATCTTAATACAACAGAACAATTGGTTTAGATGGATTTTTATTGCAGTATGCATTTGTCTTATTTTGTTGTTTGGTAAATGGGGACCACAATTTGATAAGAGCAGCTTCATTTATTTCCAGTTCTAGGAGTAAGCATGAGAAACAAATCAGTAAAAATATTGGGTTGTATAATCACATTAGCATTGGTTGTTTTAGGTGTACATATATTGGGTTATATCACAAGGCCAACGGATACAGACAGCACATATGAAAGAATAAAAAGTTTTCATGATTTTCCGGACAATACATTAGATGTTATTGTCTATGGCTCAAGCCATGCGTTTACAGGCATTAATACGTTGGAATTATATCAAAAATACGGATTAGCGGCATATAATTACGGAACTAATTGGCAGGCAATTAACACAACAAAATTGTTCCTTCAAGATTCTTTATTATCACAATCGCCCAAACTGGCTATTATTGATACATTTCATGCTGGATCAGTTTTGATGGACACAAATATCACCGGAGAAATATATTATTGTCGGTATTTAGACGCAAAAGCGGAGAGATTCCGTTATTTACAAAAGTGCTTTGGAAATAACATTGAACGATATCTTTCATATTATATGCCTCTTTGTGCATTTCATGAGAATTGGAATACGCTAACTAAACAAAGCTTTTACAATCTTGATGATCCTATGATGTCCAGTGTGGAAAAAATACATAATACATTGGGAAGTGTTCCATGTGATACAGTATTTAAAACAGCTTTTCCAAATTACACAGATATGCTTCAACAAGAATTAATACCAAGTTCAGTAGAAGAATTAGATGAGATAGTAAAAATATGCAAAGATAATAACATAGATATACTTTTCGTAACAGTACCATATGCATTATCATATTGCTATAATGAAGCTGTGGCTATTTATGCACAAGAAAGAGGATGCGCATATATTGATTTGTTTAATTGTATTGATGAAATAGGATTGAATGCACAACAAGACTTTAGAGATGAAAGTCATCTTAATACAAGTGGAGCGACAAAAGTTGCGGACTTTTTGGGAAATTATATAAGGCAACACTATCAATTACCAGATGTTCGACAGGATAAAGGTGATTTCTGGGAGCAATTTGCTCATAACAATCCTGAACTAATCATCGACAATTCTATGCAAAATTTTGATGGAATCAGAATATATGGAAAATGTTCTCAAATAGCACAACCCACATTCTTTTCGCCATCAACTATAGAAGCTTTGGGGAAAAACGAGAAAATTGAGATTGGTATCGCAGGGAAAAATCTGTTAAAAAACTCTGCGAAATCAACTACAATAAATGGGGTGACATTTGACAAACAAAAAGATGGAACAATAATAGTCAAAGGTAGAGCCGAGGATACATTTAATTATGTAATTGCAAAGAAGCAGGATTTGTATGTTTTGCTACCATATATTGGTGAAACCATGAGTCTATATGGATGTCCAGCACACGGTTCAGTATCGTCTTATCGGTTGAATGCATTTGGTTTAAACGGAGAGGGACAGACTGTTACAGATTTGGGAGAGGGCAAACAATTTCAATTATGTGATTTTAGCGAATCAAATGACGTATTTATTGCTATCCGGCTTTCAAAAGGTATCAATTATGACCTGCATTTTTCGCCAATGATATGTTTGAGTGATTCGGACAAAGTAGAATACGATCCTTATAAAGAGAGGAATGGGTTGTTTCCTGTTCCTGACGGACTATATGGTATACCGGTGAAAACCGGAGAGAATTATATCGATAATATAGGGCAAAAATACATATGTGATACAATAGAATTGAGAGATAAGACTATAATCAAAAGAATAGGGCATATTAATCTTTCGGAAGATATGATATTTACCATTCAGTATTATGAACATTATAACAGAATTGGTTTTATATTGAATGATGCTCTTAAAGAAGAGAAAAGGAATCCAGTAATATGTAATCGTGGGTTCTTCTCGGAAACAGAAGACAAAGTAGGGGTTGTATTTACTTATTCAAATGCCGCATGGTTTTATGTGCCTAAAAGTATTGATTCTACTGTAAAATTCCGTGCTTGGTTGAATGTAAATCCTACAGAGTTTATTTATTTACTAGATGAACCAATGATTGAATCGCTTTCGAGCGAGCAAGTAGAAGCAATTGATCATATATTTGAAAAACAAATATAATACATTAATCAGGATTTATATTATCTTTCTAAAAGGATTAAATAGTATCCTTAATACAGATACAACAAACAACACTACAGACTAATCATGTTATATGATTACAATATGTACAGGTCAATCGGGTGGATTGAAATATGAGTAGACTTTTATCATCAATTTGCCATTGGACGAACAAAAAAACAGTAACCGATAGGAATCACACAATTGATCTCTTAAAAGGGATTGCTATTATCTTAGTTGTAATTACGCATTATGGCTGGACAGATGAACAGCGTAAGTTTTTTGTGTTTCCCTTTATCATAAATATGGCAATCCCGGTTTTTATGATTATTTCAGGATATGTTTATTCACTTTCATTGTCAAAACGAAAAATACAACATCTTGAAGATGCATATGTTTGGCAATTGTTATTAAGGAGGATCAGCAGATATACATTTCCAGTTATTATCGTTATTCTTTGGGAATTATGCGACTCTCATTTTTCAATTTCTTCAGATCCGCTTGAAGGATTAAGGTGGGTGATTAATGGAACGAATGGGCAAGGAAGTTATTATTTCCCTGTGATGATGCAGTTGGTGTTTGTTTTTCCTCTCATTTACTTTGTAATCGATAAAGCAAAAGAGAAGGGATTAAGGATCTGTTTTATAGCTAATGCTTGTTACGAACTGTTGGCTTGGGCATATGGAATGAACACATCATGCTATAGACTCTTAGTATTTCGTTATGTGTTTTTAGTTGCAGCTGGAGTATATGCTTATAAAGGATATAAAATTTCGATTTGGCTATCAGTAATAATGATGGTGATAGGTGCGACTTTTATTTCGATAGTCGTATACTTTGAATATGAAACAAAGATTGTTAACAAGGATTGGGCGACAACAGGGTTTTTGTCCTCAATGCTGATTGTTCCAATTATGATTTTTGTATTAAGGAATCTTAAGAACGGAGGAAAAATTTACATATTACCATTTGAGATTATTGGACGCGCTTCATATCATATTTTTCTCGTACAGATGGTGTATTATTCAGGATATTATTCTATATTACAAAACAAAATACCTTCATGGCAATGGCATCTGACATTAGGCATAATTATTTCTTTGGTTGTTGGTGTCGTGTTATATTATTTGGAGAAGCCATTGCAAAACAAAATACAAAATTTATTATTCAAGAAGTTTGAGAGAAAAACAATATAAGGAAAGTAAAAGTGTCGAGCAGATTAACTATTTCATGTTTTGATTTATAGTATAAGGGGCATTGAAAGAATAAGGTGGGATAAAAACTGTACAATTATCTTGTAATCGGCGCCGGATTATATGGGGCAACCTGTGCTCGAGAACTGACAGAAGCGGGGGAGAAAGTACTAATCATAGATAAACGCCCGCAAATTGCCGGGAACGTATATACGGAGCAGGTTGAAGGAATCAATGTTCATATTTATGGCGCACATATTTTCCATACAAACAATAAACAGGTATGGGATTATGTGAACAGGTTCGCCGTTTTCAACCGGTTCACTAATTCCCCGGTTGCAAATAATAAAGGTGAACTTTATTCTCTGCCGTTCAATATGTTTACTTTCAACAAGATGTGGGGCGTGGTGACACCGGAAGAAGCTGCTGACAAGATTGCGGAGCAGCGGAAGGAGATCTCTGGGGAGCCAAGGAACCTGGAGGAACAGGCAATCTCCCTGGTGGGTCGAGATATCTATGAGAAGCTGATCAAAGGTTATACCGAAAAACAATGGGGCCGGGATTGCAAAGATCTGCCGGCATTTATCATCAAGCGGTTACCAGTGCGACTGACTTTTGATAACAATTATTTTAATGCCCTTTACCAGGGGGTTCCAGTGGGCGGATATACGAAAATGGTTGAGAATATGCTGGATGGAATTGAGGCCCGGCTGGGTGTGGACTATCTTAAGCAGAAGGAAGAATTGGATAAGCTGGCAGAGAAAGTGATCTATACCGGCCCCATTGACGCTTACTTTGATTACTGTCTTGGCAATCTGGAATACAGGAGCGTGCGGTTTGAAACGGAACTATTGGACAAACCGAACTTCCAGGGGAATGCCGCGGTGAACTATACAGACCGGGAAACACCATGGACGAGGATCATTGAGCATAAATGGTTTGAGTTCGGGAAAGATGAAAATGGGAACGACCTGCCAAAGACGGTCATCAGCCGGGAGTACAGTTCCGAGTGGAAACCCGGAGATGAACCGTATTACCCGGTGAATGATGAGAAAAACGGGAAATTGTACCAGGCATATAAAGAACTGGCTGAGAAGGAAGAAAAGGTTGTGTTTGGCGGACGGCTTGGTGAGTATAAGTATTATGATATGGATCAGGTGATAGCTGCGGCGTTGGAGACGGTTGAAAAATTGCTTAAGTAGAAGCAATATGTTACAATTATTCAGTTTATGAGATCCCTCCACGCGCTGCGCTTGGTCGGGATGACAAGAACGGAGGATGGGGAATTGGACAACGAAAACAGGACGGAGATTCTGCCAACGGATCAGAACCGGCAGATCCAACTGGTAGTGAACCAGAATGGTGATGAAGAGGATTCCATTGACCTGGGCAATGTATTCCACAACATGAAGCTGCGGAAACGGCTGTTTGCCTGGGTACTGGTACTGTGCCTGGTAGTAGGTATCTGCGCGCCGCTGCTGTTGTATCAGATCAGCAAGCCTGAACTGACGGTTTCTTCTGTGGTGACGCTGCGATATGAAGTGCGCGGCAAAATGGTAACTGATCTTACGGCTCCGGATGGAACGACCCTGGATTTGAACCAGGTGACGTCTTCTTATGTGTTGCAGACGGCGCTGAACGGGATGACTTTATCCAATACAGTTACTGCGTCTGAACTCAGGAGAAACATCTCTATCCGTACAGTGCTGACAGATGACAGCTTGCGGATCAAGGAAGCACTAGCCGGGTTGGCGGAAGCAAAGAACGCAGACGCATACAATCAACTGCAGGAAGCAGAAATCAAATACCAGAATCGGTTTATTGTTTCATTGACAAATGGCTTTAAGGAAGATGAAGAAGACCTTTTTGTTAAAGACTTGAAAGACGACGAACTGAAACTTTTGCTGGACAGGATCCTGACGGCATACAACGACTATCTGGTACGAAATTACGCGGATGTAAAGCTTCCGGATGATACCATCTCGGTTATTGATATCGCAGATCTGGATGTACTGGACAGCCTGGACCAGTTGCGGGACGGCATTGACAAGCTGTACAGCTACTGCAATGAAAAGACATCTGCGGCGAAGGCCTACCGATCCTGGAAGACCGGCCGCAGCCTGACGGACTGGATGGAAACGCTGCAGACCTTCCGGAACATCAACGTGGATTATCTGTATTCCATGGTGAGCGAAAACGCGATCACCCGGGATAAATCCTCGTTGCTGATCGGCTGGAAATACCTGTTGCGGGAAGCGCAGAACGAACTGGATGAAGTGAACGAGCGGATCAGCGAGACCAAGAAGCTGCTGGCATCCTACAAAAACGATGAAGTCATTATCTCCATGCAGGAGAGCGATGCCGCGAAGAGCACCAAGGCTTCAACAGCATACTACAATAACCTGATCCTGCAGCAGGTTGCGGATTATGAGAAAGTCGCTGAACTGAAGACGACCATCGCGGACTATACCGACCGAATCACCCGGATGGATGCGATGAGCCAGACCGACGTGACAGAAGAAGTGGAAGCAGAACTCGCCCGATCCATCGCATCAGCAAAAACGTTGTATGAGCAGATCAGCGTTCATATGGAAGAACTGTTTGAAAGTCCGCTGTACAAGACCTATGAGGATCACAGCGCGCCGCAGGGCAAACTCCAGAACTTCCTGGTGGCATCCCTGAAGAAGATGATTATCGGCGCGGTAGTTGGTGCAATCATTGCCTGCGGAATCTGGTTCCTTGCTGCGTTGCTTCCGGAGTATAGCAAAAACACTCCACGGCAGAAGCAGGGAGATCCCTCCGCTTCGGTCGGGATGACAACGGGAGAGGAGGCGGCTGCGAAATGAAAAAGACGCATTGGCTGAGAAACACCCTGATCGTCCTTATTGCCTGCGGACTGATCGGTACGATCCTCGCGGGAATCCTGTTCCACGGGGATAATAACCGGACATACGTAGAAGCTTTCATCCAGTTTTCGTTTGACGGCGCGGCCGATGGCAAGGCGCCCAACGGTTATCCGTTCGACACAAACGGGTTCATGACAGACGAAGTGCTGGACGCGGCGCTGGAAGCATCCGGACTGACCGGGACCTATACCGCGGAACAGCTGCGGGAAAACCTGACGGTGACGGGTGTCTACCCGGAAAAGATCGCGGAGCAGATGACCAAGTATGTCTCCCTGCTGGACGCGAACGCGGATAACCAGGCGACGGTTACGGATTACCACGCGACACAGTACAGCGTCGTACTGTACAACGACTTTGACAAGGGCATTTCCTCCGGAAAGCTAAAGGAACTGCTGGGGAATATCCTGACGGCATACCGGACATATTTTGCGAAGACATACGCGGCGAAACTGGAGCAGGCCAATCCCATTGCCGACCTGCCGGACTATGATTATGCCCAGCAGATGGACGCCATCTCCGAAAGCGTGAACCAGCAGATCCGCTACGCGAAAGAGATGAAGGATCTGGCCAAAGATTTCCGGCAGGACGGAAAGGGCTTCGGTGATATCGTGACACGGTACCAGAACCTGGAGAGCGATATTGACCGGCTGAACGCGACGATCATCCTAAACGCGGTATCGAAAGACCGGACCCGGCTGCAGAAACGGTATGAGATGGAGATCCGGGAACTGACGATCCAGTTGAACAGCCTGACGGACGAACTGAAACAGATCGAGACCCAGGTGAATGCCTATGACAAGGACGGCATCATCTATGTCAGCGCGAACGGAAACCTGAACCGGGTGGGTACCAGCTCCTCCGACACCTACGACAGGCTGGTGAACACGCGTAAAAAGGTGACGGACAAGATCGCGGAAACGAACGCGAAGATCTCCCTGATCAAGGCCCGGCTGGACGATATGACCGGCGCGGCGGAGAAGGTCAAGAAGGTTACGGAAGAGGATGACGCGGCAGCGGTAGAACAGCTGAACCGGCGGGAACTGGAAGCGCTGCGCAAGACGGTGGAAGCGAAGATCGAAACACTGGTGACGAAAAAGGACGCGATCGTGAGCGACTTCGCCGCGATGCTGGATGCGTACAGCGCGCAGGAGATCAACGAAAAGACGGTTTCTGTGACCGCGGTGAAGTATAAGGTGCCGGGCCTGCTGTCAGGACAGTTTATCGTAAAGTTGCTGAAGACGGCGGGACCGCTGTGCGCGGTCGGGTTTATGGTGTGCCTGGTGCTGATCATCCGGAGCAGAAGGAAAGAAGAGAAAGCACTATTAATTCAGAATTAAGAATTCAGAATTCAGAATTAATCCCCTCAGCCGGCAAGCCGGCAGCTCCCCTTACTTAAATGTAAGGGGAGCCTAAGGGGAACGAGGTCGAAATGACAATATTAACAGGGGGGCTGCGAAAGCGGCGCCCCTTTTCTTATGCCCTTCGGGCCGCGCGGCGCGTGCGGTTTTCGTTGAAAAGAAGGCGTGATTGGGTTATAATCCAATTAGTTTATGACGCATCGCGAAGCGGAAATCCAGCATACAGCTGAAAATGCAGACTTTTACGGGAGAAAGTGAAATATGAAAACAGCGCTTATCACCGGCATTACAGGGCAGGACGGCTCCTATCTCGCGGAGTTTCTCCTTGAAAAAGGATATCAGGTTCATGGGATTGTCAGGCGGGCCTCCCTTTCAAATACGGTCCGGATCGATCATATAAAGGATCAGGTCACGCTGCACGACGGAGACCTCACGGATTCCAGCAGCCTGATCCGCATCATTCAATCGGTCCGGCCGGATGAGATCTATAACCTCGCGGCGCAGAGCCATGTCAAGGTTTCCTTTGAGGTTCCCGAATACAGCGGGGATGTGGACGCGCTGGGAACGCTCCGTATCCTGGAAGCGGTCCGTATTTTGGGACTGGCAGAGAAAACCCGCGTTTATCAGGCGTCCACCTCTGAACTGTACGGAAAAGTGGAAGAAGTCCCGCAATCGGAAACCACGCCGTTCCATCCCTATTCTCCCTACGCGGTCGCGAAACAATACGGTTTCTGGATCACGAAGGAATACCGTGAAGCGTACGGGATGTTCGCTGTCAACGGGATCCTGTTCAACCATGAATCGGAAAGACGGGGAGAGACCTTCGTTACCAGGAAGATCACCCTGGCCGCGGGCCGTATCGCGGAAGGACTGCAGGATCATCTTGAGCTCGGGAACCTGGACAGCCTGCGGGACTGGGGTTACGCGAAAGACTATGTTGAATGCATGTGGCTGATTATGCAGCAGGATGTGCCGGATGATTTTGTGATCGCCACAGGCGTTCAGCATACCGTCCGTGATTTCACCGAAAAAGCGTTCGCGGCTAACGGCATTTCCCTTCGCTGGGAAGGCGCGGGCGTTGATGAAAAGGGATATGACCGGGCGACGGGGAAAATGCTGGTCTGCGTCAATCCCGCGTTCTACAGGCCGACGGACGTGAACAACCTCTGGGGCGATCCGACCAAGGCGCGTACGGTTCTGGGATGGAATCCCCAGAAAACGTCCTATGAGGAACTGGTACGGATCATGGCGGAGCATGACCGGGACCTGGCCAGGAAAGAACGGGCCCTGAAAGAAGCGTGAAAAAGGATGATCAGAGAGCTTAAAGCGGATTTTTCCCATACGGATGAAAGGGGAAGCCTTTTCCAGCTGACGCATGAAGCCCCGGAGCAGGTCAATGTGCTGATCAGCAAAAAGGGAACCAGCCGGGGGAACCATTACCACAAAATATCCACCGAATCGTTTTTCGTGGTCTCCGGTTCCGTGGAAGTGACCTGTTCAAAGGAAAATGAAACCGAGGTACGGTGCTTTCATTCCGGGGATTATTTCCAGATCCCGCCGTATACGGCGCACAGTATGCGCTTCGCGGAAGACTGCGTCATGGTCGCGATGTATGATATCTGCATTGAAAAGGAAAACGGGGAAAAGGACATCTGGGGATGAGGGTGTTTGCGAATGAATCCGGACAGCAAGATTTGTGTGATCGGGGCCCGGGGACTGCTGGGGCACGCTGTTGTCAGTGAACTGAAGAAAAAAGGGTATTCGTCGGTCATCGGAGTGGATAAAGCGGATTTCGACCTTTGCGATCCTGTTTCCACATCGGCCTTTTTCAGCAGGGAAAGGCCGGCAGGGGTTTTCTTCCTTGCCGCGGTGGCTGCCGGGATCCAGTTTAAAAAGGAGCATCCGGTCGAGATGCTCCTCCATAACCTGCAAATGGTGGTCAATGTCCTTTCTTCCGCCCACCAGGCCGGCGTGGAGAAGCTGATCAACATCTGCAGCGCCCTGGTATATCCCCGCGGCGCGAATATTCCCCTGAATGAGGAGGACGTGATCTCCGTCGACCTGGACAATGTGGATACGCCCTACGCCCTGGCCAAAGGAGCCGGGGTGAAGCTGGCGCAGTATTACCGGCAGGAATACGGCGATCAGTTCATCAGCGCGATCCCGTGCAATTTCTTCGGGGAATACGCGCCTTTTGAAGGGGAAAGGGCGGGGGTGGTCCCGTCGCTGATCGCCCGCATACACAAGGCAAAGACAGAAGGGCTGCCGGAAGTGGCGGTCTGGGGAACCGGGAACGCGTGCAGGGAACTGCTGAACAGCAAGGATGTGGCCTCCGCCTGCGTTTTCTTGCTGGAGCATGAGATGCCGTATGATTTTGTGAATATCGGGCGCGGAGAGGAATACAGCATCCGGGAAGTGGCGGAAACGATCTCAAAGGTGATCGGATATGAAGGCGATCTGGTTTTTGACGCCACGAAACCGGAAGGCAGGATGCATATGCAGCTGGATACGCGGCGGCTCTTTTCCATGGGGTGGAAACCGGCCATGAACCTGGAGGAGAGCATCCGGGACGCGTATAACTGGTATATCGGCCAGTAAGGCAGAACGAAAGCGTTAAAAGGGGGATATGATGAATATCGTATTGTTGTCGGGCGGATCGGGAAAACGCCTGTGGCCGCTGTCCAACAGCGTCAGGTCAAAACAGTTCATCAAGATCTTCAAAAAAGCGGACGGCCGTTATGAATCCATGGTCCAGAGAGTATACCGGCAGATCAAGAACGTGGATGAGGAAGCGACGGTCACCATCGCGACCTCGAAAAGCCAGGTTCCGTCCATCTATAACCAGCTGGGGGACGGCGTCGGCATCTCCGTGGAACCGCAAAGAAAGGATACTTTCCCGGCCATCGTTCTTGCCACGGCATATCTTCATGACATCCAGGGCGTTGATGAGAAGGAACCGATGGTGATCTGCCCGGTGGATCCCTATGTCGATGAAGCGTATTTCCGTGTGCTGAAGGAAATGTCGGAACAGGTTGAGAAGGATGAGGCGAAACTGGTTTTGATGGGGATCAACCCGGCCTATCCAAGCGACAAATACGGATACATCATTCCCAGATACGGAACGAATTTTGTCAATTATTTCATTGAGAAACCGACCAGGGAAGAGGCCGTTGATTATATCGCGAGCGGCGCGCTCTGGAACGGCGGTGTATTCGCTTACAGACTGAAATATATCCTGGACAAATCGGAGGAGCTGACCGGCCTGAGGAGATACAGCGATCTGCTTGAGCATTATGCGACGCTTCCCAAGATCAGTTTTGACTACGCGGTCGCGGAAAAGGAATCCAGCATCCAGTTTGTCCCGTTTGACGGTGAATGGAAAGACGTCGGCACGTGGAACACCATCACGGAAGTCATGAGTGAGAATGTATTCGGGTACGGCGTGATGGATAACGCGTGCCATAATGTGCACATCCTCAACGAACTGGATATTCCCGTTCTGGTCATGGGGATTCAGGACGCGGTGGTCGCCGCCGGCCCGGACGGGATCCTGGTCTCGGACAAAATGCAGTCGGGCCTGATCAAACAATATGTTGACCAGGTGGATACGATTCCCCATTTCGCGGACAAATCCTGGGGGGAATACAGGATCCTGGGACTGGACAAGGATTATCTTACCGCGCAGATCACCATGAACCCGGGAACGGCCATGAGTTACCACAATCACCAGAACCGGGAGGAAAAGTGGACGATCGTGAAGGGAAGCGGTTACGCGATCCTGGACGGGATTACCACGGAAGTTTCGGAAGGGGATGTGATCTCCATTCCCAAGGGATGCAAACACACGCTGAAAGCAAAGACAGACCTTAAAGTGATCGAGGTACAGATCGGCGAGGATATTTCAGTCCATGACAAGACAAAGTTCACGCTTGATCTGAACGATGAATAAAGAGACGGATCGACAGGAAAGGAGAAAAATCACATGAAAGGCATTATCCTGGCCGGAGGAGCAGGAACGAGGCTGTATCCGCTGACAATGGTGACATCCAAACAGTTGCTGCCGGTATATGATAAGCCGATGATCTATTATCCCCTGAGCACATTAATGCTTGCCGGGATCCGGGATATCCTGATCATCTCCACGCCGACGGACACGCCGCGGTTTGAGAGCCTGCTGGGAGACGGAAGCCAGTTCGGGATCTCCCTGCGGTACAAGGTGCAGCCCTCCCCGGACGGGCTGGCCCAGGCGTTTCTGCTGGGCGAGGAGTTCATCGGAGATGACGCCTGCGCGATGGTACTGGGGGATAATATCTTTTACGGAAACGGATTCCGGAAAGTACTGAGGGCAGCAGCGGCGGACGCGGAGGCAGGCCGCGCCACAATTTTCGGATATTATGTGACGGATCCGGAACGGTTCGGCATCGTGGAATTTGATGAGAACGGCAAAGTGCTCTCTGTGGAAGAGAAGCCGAAGAACCCGAAGAGCAATTACTGCATTACGGGGCTGTACTTCTATCCCAGGGGCGTTTCCGCCATGGCGCATGAGGTGAAGCCCAGCGCCCGGGGCGAACTGGAGATCACGACGCTGAACGATATGTACCTGAAGCAGGACCGGCTGGACGTGCAGCTGCTGGGGCGCGGGTACGCATGGCTGGATACCGGGACAATGGATTCGCTTGTGGAAGCCGCGAATTTTGTGCAGATGCTCCAGAAGCGGCAGAGCGTGGTGATCTCCGCTCCGGAAGAAATCGCGTACAGAAACAGCTGGATCACAAAGGAGAAACTGGTCGAATCGGCTGAGCGCTACGGTAAAAGCCCCTACGGAGCACACCTTCGGGCGGTTGCTGAAGGGAAAATACGATAAATATTTATTGGAGTACAGGCAATGAAAAAGATTGAGACGAAACTGCCGGGAGTATATATCATTGAACCCCAGGTGTTCGGGGATCAGCGGGGATACTTCATGGAAACATGGAGCACCCGGAACTTTGAGGAAATGGGACTCCGTTATGACTTTGTGCAGGATAACCAGAGCTTTTCCGCCCAGAAGGGCATCCTGAGGGGGATCCATTTCCAGAACGCGCCGATGGCCCAGGCAAAGCTGGTCAGAGTTAATAAAGGCGCGGTCATGGATGTGGTGGTGGATCTGCGGAAGGGGAGCCCGACATATAAACAGTGGGAAGCGATTGAGCTTTCCGCGGAGAACAAGCGTATGCTGATGATCCCCCGCGGATTCGGGCACGGGTTCAAAGCGTTGACGGATGATGTGGAGTTCTGCTATAAAGTGGACAACCTGTACAGCAAGGAGTGCGACAGGGGGATCAGGTATAATGATCCGAGTATTGGGGTTGACTGGGGAGAAGTCAGGGATGAACTGCTGAGCGAAAAGGACAAGACTTCGCCGCTGCTGGATGATTCGGATTGTAACTTTGTTTACGGGGAAATATAGTATGAGATTCCTCCGCTCCGGTCGGAATGACACTGGGGAACGGCGCTGCGGCGGGGAGATCCGCACTCTGTGGGTGATTCGTTACCCAAATCAAAGATTTGGACGAATCAGCCTCACTTCGTTCAGGATGACATATGAAGGCAATGATGTTCCGTTGTTGGGTTTAAAACAGGCGAAAAGAACAGAAGGAGAATAATACTATGACCATTATCGTTACCGGCGGAGCCGGGTTTATCGGCGGGAATTTCATTCATTACCACCTGAAGGAGCATCCGGAAGACCGGGTGGTCTGTGTGGACAAACTGACCTACGCGGGGAACCTTTCCACGCTGAAGCCGGTGATAGACAATCCCAACTTCCGGTTCTGCAAACTGGACATCTGTGACCGGGACGGGATCTTCGCGCTGTTTGAGGAAGAGAAGCCGGACGCGGTGATCAACTTCGCGGCGGAGAGCCATGTGGACCGGAGCATTGAGGATCCGGGCATCTTCCTGCA